>Ga0315296_10001362_pt1 | contig 21365 bp, 22 predicted proteins | sample YL17G14_18_MG_FD_203921 | JGI IMG/M metagenome (GOLD analysis project Ga0315296, IMG submission 203921) | Sediment microbial communities from Yellowstone Lake, YNP, Wyoming, USA - YL17G14_18 | ecosystem: Environmental > Aquatic > Freshwater > Lake > Sediment | place: USA: Wyoming | collected...
CATACCAGTCGGAAACTGTCTCGACGTCTTCGCACGAGAGGCCGGTCTACCATATCCCGGCGCACCTGAACTCGAGAGAAGAGCACTTGAAGGCAAAGAGTTCGTTCCTCTTCCATACCTCGTTAAGGGAATGGATCTCAGCTTCACAGGTCTTCTCACCTCCGCATTGGCAAAGCTTCACACAGGAAACTGGAAACTGGAAGACCTCTGTATGAGTCTCCAAGAAGTAGCCTTCAGCATGCTCGGAGAGGTAACTGAGAGAGCACTGGCCCACACAAAGAAACCTGAACTCCTCCTCACAGGCGGCGTTGCTGCTAACAAGAAACTTCAGTCAGTCATGAACGACATAGCTTTCGAGCACAGATCCAAGCCCTACGTCGTGCCACTTCAATATGCTCTCGACAACGGCGCGATGATAGCCTGGACAGGGCTGCTTGGCTACCTCAACGGAATTCAAACACCAGTAGCTGAAAGCCGCATCATGCCGAGATGGAGACTTGACGAGGTTGAAATAACATGGATCAAACAGCAGCTAGACTGAAAACCATCGCAAAGGGAGCAGAAGCAGACCTATATCTCCTAGAAAACTGGCGAGGAATAGATGTTCTCCTCAAGAAGCGTACTGTGAAGAAATACAGGATTCCCGAGCTAGATCGAGCTATCCGAGAGTACAGGACAATACACGAAGCTGAAATCATGCACAACGCGAAAAAACTGGGTGTATCAACCCCCGCAATATATCTAGTTGACCTGAGTTCTTCGACGATATACATGGAACATGTCAAAGGCCAATTGATAAGAGGCATATTAGACAAAGCTCAGAAGGCCGAAAGACTGAGTATATTCCTCAGAATAGGAGTTGAGGTCGGAAAACTCCACAAAAATGCCATCATACACGGAGACCTCACAACCTCAAACATGATCCTAACACCGCAAAACAGAATCTGCTTCCTAGATTTCGGACTTGCTGAACAATCAGAAGAGACGGAGAAAAGAGGAGTAGACATCCATCTCATGAAACACATGCTACTCAGTACACACTACAGCTACGCCGAGGAATGTCTATCATCATTTCTAAATGGCTACTCAGAGGCAATGGGCTCTCAAGTGACCAGAGAGGTCATGAGAAAGGTCGAAGAAATAGAGAGAAGAGGACGGTATGTTTCAGAAAGAGAAATCCCTGAAGATGATAACGAGCAACAAGAGCAAGTTCCTTGAAGCACAGAAAGTGCTCTTGGAAATGGGCATTGTGCTGGTACAAGTCGACACCAAACGATTTGAGATACAATCTGACGAGCTGGACGAAATAGCCATATTCTCAGTGGGATCAGCTGCAGAGCACTTTGGTGGGCCTATCATAGCAGAAGATGCAGGTCTTTTCGTACAGCATCTGAAAGGCTTTCCCGGACCCTACTCCTCCTATGTTCTGAACACAATCGGACTTGACGGCATTCTCAGATTGATGAATGAAATCATAGACAGAACAGCCCACTTCAAATCAGCTGTCGCCTTTTGCGAGTCCAGCAAAACAAAAGCAGAAGTGTTCACAGCCATTACAGAAGGGAGCATAGCCACCGAGAAGCGAGGCACAAAGGGGTTTGGATATGATCCTATCTTCATACCCTCAGCTGATGAATTCAGAACCTTCGGGGAGATGGACTTGGAGGAGAAGAACCGCCTTTCACACAGAGCCAAGGCCATAAGGCAATTCGGTGCGTGGTACATGCATAGAGAGCCATAAAAGGCAGTTCAGCGAATAGTCTCTTTCTAATCGACTGTCAACGCCCAAGAAAGCCTGAGCGCACACATAAATATTTAAATGGGAATGCAATTGTCTTACGATTAAACCAAAGTAGATGGAACGTGTTGAGCACATGGGAAAAATGGCGTACATGAGAGGCCGATCGCGCTCGACAAGGCCTATATCCAAAAGAGCTCCGCCTTGGGTCATATACCAACCAGAGGAAGTAAAAGCATTCATTATCAACTTGGCTAAGGAAGGAAAATCAGCTAGCATCATAGGGAATGAGCTGAGAGACATTCATGGTATTCCTCTAGTTAAGCCAATTGTCGGTTATGGCATTGGGAAAGTACTGAAAGAGTCAGGCTTGGCACCTCGTATACCCGAGGACCTGTACAATCTCATGAAGCGAGCCACAGGGATCAGACGTCATCTAGAAAGACATACGAGCGATACCAACAATCGAAGGGGTCTGCAACGCATTGAATCCAAGATATATAGACTGACGAAGTTTTACAAGAAAAAAGGAGCTGTTCCGCCAGACTGGAACTACAGGTCTGAAATAGTCTCCATTTAGAACGTGGCCGCCAGTGACCGGGAAAGACTCTTTTCTTCAATCCCTCAGCGAAGCAACAGCACTCATCAAGAAACATGCGAATACAGGCGAGGCCGTTCGAATTCTTACGCACAGTGATGCAGATGGTATAGCAGCTGGAGGAATAATGGGCCAGGCCCTAAGAAGACTAGGAATGCCCTTCAAAGTGTCCTGCGAAAAGAGACTTGATGAAGAACTCATGAAATCCGTAGCATCAGAGTCACCCCACCTCGTCATATTCACAGACATGGGAAGCGGTTACCTCGACATAATAGAGCATTACCTCTCAGGAACCGAGAAACTTGTAGTTGATCATCATTACCCAATTGATATCTCTCCCAGCAATATGGTGCATATAAACCCCATGAATCACGGTCTAGATGGCAGCAGAGAGATAAGCGGAGCTGGACTCGCGTATTTGCTTGCCAGAACTCTGGATCCAAACAACTTCGATCTGAGCATTCTTGGCATAGTAGGTGCACTCGCTGACCAGCAAGACAAAGGTGAAAAGAAAACACTTTTTGGGTTAAATGCCGAGATCGAAGCTGAAGCGAAGAAAGCTGAGCTCTTAAAGACCTTTGTGGACCTCATCTTCTTTGGTTACGAAACAAGGCCTTTAGCCAAGGCTATAGCAAGAACAACATCTCCTTTCATTCCTGGCCTAAGCGGAAGAGAAGACAGGGCCGTGGCATTCCTTCAAGAAATCTCCATCGAACTGAAGAACCAAGGACGATGGAGAACACTCAAAGACCTAAGCGAACAGGAGAAGCAGAACCTGTTCTCAGAACTGTCAAAACATCTCCTATCACAAGGATGTGGACCTGAGCTTGTCCACGAACTCATAGGTACGATCTATCTCTTTCCCAAAGAAGAAGCAAGAACACCTCTAAGAGACGGAAGAGAATTCGCCTCCCTTCTAAATGCCTGCGCACGAATGGACAGACCTTCTCTGGGCATTTCCATATGCTTAGGTGACAGAGACAAAGGCTTTGAAGAAGCCGAAAGACTATTCGACGATTACAGAAGGAAAATAGCAGAGTACCTTGAGTGGGTAAACCTAACAGGTCCAATCGAAGAGAGAAGGAATATCTACATTCTCAAAGCTGGAAGAGAAATAGATGACCGTATAATAGGCGTAGTAGCCTCAATATTGCTCTCTGCAGGTATCCTAAAAAACAAGAAGCCAATAATAGCAGTAGCAAAGTCGGATGAAGGGCTTGTAAAGATATCTGCTCGAGCAGACGAGGACATGGCCTCAAGTGGCATCGATCTCGGCAAGGCAGTGATGGAAGCCGCAGAGAAAGCCTCAGGGCGAGGGGGAGGACATGACACTGCAGCAGGAGCTTTCTTGAAGGAAGAAGAAAACGAGAAGTTCTTAACAGCAGTTGATAGTATTGTTGGAAATCAGCTACGATCCAAGAAGTCGCATTGAAGTATCACTTGACTATCCTGATGAGAGAACAGCTCTGTCAATAGCCCAAGCAGTATCTCTCGACAATCTTGACGCACCAGACCATGTGAAAGTCGAGACCGTGGTCAGAGGATCATGCGTAGTCACAATAGTACAGGGCGAAAGATCACTTGAGACAATTATCTCCACCATTGAAGACCTTCTCTCCTGTGCCCAAGCTGCAGAAAAGGCAGTTGAGTCTATTCGCTCCAGAACCTAGCAGTCAACAAGGAGAAAAGGATAAATTAGCGAAGTTTTCCTATAACAGGGAACTGAAGGAGAACAGCAATTGTCAAGTACTAGAGTAGTAAGGGACAAGTGGCGAAGGAAGAATTGGTATGAAGTCTACGTCCCAAACTATTTCGGCGGAACCAAGCTGGCAGATACACCTGCCGAAGAGTCCGAGAAGGTCATAGGCAGAGTGCTAGAAACTACTCTTTCTCAGATCACAGGCGACTTCTCTCAAGACTACCTTAAGCTCTATTTTCAGACCACACAGGTCGAAGGAGACCGTGTTGACACTATTTTCAAAGGACACGAGTACCTTAGAGACTATCTAAGAAGCCTTGTTAGAAGAAGAAGCACAAAAGTCGACGGGATCTTCAGCATCACCACCAAAGATGGCTACAAACTGAGGATAACTATCGTCGCTCTCACCCAGAGGAGAATCAAGACTTCGCAGGAACGAAACATAAGAAATATAATGTCTGAAATCGTCAAGACAAAGGCTCAGAGCTTGACATTCGAGCAACTCGTTCACGAGATGGTCCTAGGCAAACTGGCTTCTGACATCTACAATGAAGCAAGAAAAGTAGCAGCTTTGAGACATGTCGGAGTAAGGAAATCCAAACTCATATCGGCACCTCCATGAGAACACCGATGCAATAGGCTGCAAACGAACGAAGTACACTGTTACGCTTTGTGGAATCCCCAAAAGGGATGCTTCAAAGGTGATCGGTCCCTTGAACAAGGGCAGCTCTCTCTGAATATAACCAATGCATGTCTACGATGATTTTCAAGAGAAGAATAAGAAAACATTTTCTTCTGATAGTGGTACCTCTGATCTGTGGCATGGTTGAGGCAAGAAGTCGCAAGAGTCGCCGCTGAATTGCTGTACGCTGGCACTGCCAAAGAATACAAGCAAGCAAAGCAGATGGCAGCCGAATCTCTTAGCACAAGTTCTTTGCCGACCAACTTTGAAGTAGCCCTAGAACTAGATGAGCTTGCTGATGAAGTCGAAGGAGAGCAACGCATGTCGAGGCTCATGGCGATGCGTCGCGTGTCGCTGGAATTGATGGAAGGACTACGGGAATTCCACCCGCGTTTGATTGGCAGTGTCTGGCGCGGCACCGCGCACAGAAACAGTGACATCGACCTTGTCACTTACGCTCAAGATAAGGGCCAGGTTCTTAACGCATTGAAGAAACTCGGCAAAGACATCATTAGAGATGAAACCAAACTGTATGACGAGCATGGGAGCTCTAAGACTTCTGACCACATTTACACGGATGCCGCTTCAGAATTCGGAGTTGAGATAGTGGTGAGGCCACTAGAAGACATTGAGAAAATCGATATCTGTGATATCTTCGGAGATCCCAAAAGAGGTTTAGATCTGGCTCAGTTGAGGAAGATCCTAGATGAAGACGCTCTTAAGAAGTTCATACCTTCAAAAAGGAGACACTCGTATGAAAAATAGATATTTTGGCAGCTCAGGAATAAGAGGGATTTCTAACACAGAAATCACCCCAAATCTAGCTGCGAAGGTTGGGTCTTCCCTAGCCACAGAAGTCAAAGAAGGGTTCATTACTGTTGGACACGACTCACGACTCACAGCAGACACGATCGAGAAGGCCCTTGTTTCCGGTATCATGTCATGTGGTGTCAACGTCAGACTTCTCGGCCTGACACCAACACCTACGCTCGCCTTCATGACGAATGAACTTGGGGCCAAAGCCGGAGTAGAAATAACTGCCTCTCACAACCCACCTGAATACAATGGGCTCAAGATATTTGACAACCAGGGAATAGCATATACGGAGCAGAAAGAAAGAGAGATCGAACAGCTCCTTGTTCACGAAAGATTCAAACCAGTCTCCTGGAACCACACTGGATCGTTCGAACAAATGGATGTGACAGATCGTTACGTCGAAGCGATATCCAAAGGACTAGATCTGAAGACAAAATGGAACATAGCCCTTGACCTCTTCAATGGAGCCACATCTGCTGTTATCCCGAAGGTATGCAGAAGGCTTAACTTGAAAGCAGCTCTCCTTAATTGCCAAGCTGACGGACGGTTTCCTTCAGGACAACCAGAACCAAGTTCGGAGACGCTCCACAGACTTGGAGAATTTGTTGGAGAAGTTGGAGCTGATCTGGGCTTTGCATATGATGGGGATGGAGACCGAATGCTCCCCGTAGACCAGAGGGGGAACAATCCACAGCCTGATCAGGTTCTTGCAGCGTACGCAGCCTATGTCATAAGGAAGAAGAAGGGAGGAGTCGTTGTTACCCACATTGAAGCTTCTAGATGCATGGAGGATTTGGTGCTGAAAGAAGGGGGCAGAGTTGTAAGGACGAAAGTGGGTGATGTTAGTATTGTAGAGACTATGAAAAGGGATGGAGCAGTGTTCGGAGGAGAACCCATTGGAACGTGGGTACACCCACAATACCATCTATGTCCGGATGGTATTCTCTCTTCATTGCTCCTTCTCAAGGCCCTCGAGGAAGAAGGAAGAGATCTCAAGGAATTTCTAGGTAAAAGTCCGTCATACCATATGCTCAGAAAGAAGATCTCATGTCCCGAAAAGAAGAAAAACAAGGTAATGAAAATGGTCTTCAAAGAGCTTCCTACGCAGTTCCCACGAGTTCTTAATGCGTTGAAGCTTGATGGTTTGAGGTTGGAGCTTGACAATGGTTGGGTTCTGGTCAGGGCCTCTGGGACTGAACCACTAATAAGGCTGACTGTTGAGGCTGATGGCAGCGGCAACGCACAGAGAATAATGGATATCAGCGAAAACTACGTGAAAGGGCTCTTGGAGGCCAACTAGCGTGAAGGCTATTGTGCTTGCAGCAGGGAAAGGCGAGAGACTTGAACCTCTGACTCTTACAAGACCGAAGCATATGATCAGCGTAGGCGGAAAACCAGCATTGGAGTGGCTTCTCCAAGCTCTGAAAGAAGTAGAGATAAGAGATGTCCTCATAGTCACGTCATATAAAGAGGACAACATCAGAAGATACTTCCGGGATGGCAGTGACTTTGGGCTACGATTGAGCTATATAACACAGAAGCAAGTTGTTGGCACAGCACCTGCAATCGGTGAAGCACGAGAATATGTTGGAGACGAGGATTTCCTCGCTGTATATGGAGACCTCTTGGTTTCAGATACAGCCTTACGGAGTATAATCGCCGAAACAGCCTCGAAAGAGTCCCGAATGGCCGTTGTTCGTGTTAACAACCCGAGCCTATATGGCGTTGTTGAGGTCGAAGGGGGACTTGTTACCAGCATCGTTGAGAAGCCAAAGGTAGGAGAGGCGCCCAGCAATCTGGCCAATGCCGGTATATATTTCCTGAAGCCTGACATTTTCCCCTACATCAAAAATATGGCAGTATCTCCTAGGGGCGAAGTGGAATTCACAGATTCTCTGCAGAGATATGTCAAGGATAGGCGTGTCGTCAGAGCCAGCATCATCTCTGGCGAAGATTGGCTTGATATCGGTCATCTATGGAATATCTTGGATGCAAATGAAAGGGTCCTGAGAAAGCTGAACAGAAGAACGGAAGGTGAGATAGAAGAAGGTGTACATATACTAGGACCTGTCGTGGTTGAGAAAGACGCTAAGATCAGATCTGGGGCTTACCTGGAAGGCCCAGTACTGATAGGAGAGCGTAGTGACATAGGTCCGAATTGCTACATAAGGCCGTGCACCAGCATTGGAAAGGACGTTCGTATAGGTAACTCTTGCGAAATAAAAAACAGCATAATTATGGACAGGACCCATGTGGCGCACTTGTCCTATATCGGGGACAGTGTCATAGGATCAGACTGCAACTTTGGAGCTGGAACTACAACGGCGAATGTCAGGTTTGACCGAAGAAACATCTCAGTGGTTGAGAGAGGCAGGAAGCTAGACACGGGCAAGAAGAAGCTTGGCACTTTCATGGGTGATGATGTCCAAACAGGAGTAAATGTAAGTCTGATGCCTGGCGTAAAAATTGGCCCTGGAAGTTGGATAGCACCTGGTCTCTGTGTCTACGAGGATATACCACCCGAGACCTTTCTCACTTTGGAACGACCTAGATTAGAGTCCAAGTCTAAGAGCGAATAGGGGTCAGATGACCAAGCAGTTTATATTCATGACGAATCATGCTTGAAATCGCGTCGTAATGGAAATCGATAAGAAGCGCTTGAAGAAGCTTTTTCCACATCTGGCAGAGGAAATGGATCAAGGCGAAGAGGCGATCAGCATTGACAGCTACGGACGCGATGCTGTTGAGTCCAACAGGGATGCCACGGGGAGATTCACAGGTTACGAGCCCACGGTCATAGACTTTATCAGGAGATGCGATAGGGAAGAGCAGGCGAAGGAGATAATTGACTTCATGGAGAAGCGTAGCGAGATTTCCAGAGATTATGCTGAAAGCATGCGAGAGAAGATAAGGAAAGAAGGTCTCACAAGCCTAGGACAGAAGAAGAAGCCCGGATTCTACGAGGAGGATGGCTCAAGACCTTAGCATTTCAATGGCAGACTCTTTTTATTCTCATATACACATCCCATTCTGGTGCAGCTTTTGACCGCATTGGTAGGCTTGGTCGGGAAAGCAAACGTAGGGAAAAGCACCTTTTTCAGTGCTGCGACGCTAAAGCAGGTCGAGATAGCTAATTTTCCTTTCACAACCATCAAAGCTAATCGAGGCGTAGCCTATCTCCGAGCTCCTTGCGTATGTAGAAGCTTTGATGTCCAAGACAACCCAGTGAACTCTGTTTGTATAGATGGAGTCAGACTGATACCAGTTGAACTGATCGATTGCCCCGGGTTGATAAAAGGGGCTCACGCTGGCAAGGGATTGGGAAACCTCTTTCTCGACGAGGTCAGAAAAGCTGACGCCCTTATAGTTGTCTGCGATGCAGCCGGAGCGACGGACGAGAATGGACAACCATGCAAACCGGGTACACACGATCCCTTAGAGGATTTGACAATCTTCGAATCAGAGTTCGACATGTGGCTTCTGAGCCTGATCAAACGAGACTGGACGAAACTGGCTCGGAGCGCAGAGTCTGAAAGGAAAGAGATATCAGAAGTGCTCGTGGAAAAGTTAAGCGGTTTAGGTATTGGTCTGAAGCATGTTGCCCAGTCCATCAAAGACGAGGGTCTTGATCCATACAAGTCAAGTATCTGGAGTGATAAACAGCTTGCCAGATTCGCTACTAGGCTGAGGAGAGCCTCGAAACCATTGATTGTAGCAGCAAACAAAGCTGATGTTGACTCTGCAGAAGAGAACATAAGAAGGCTGAAAACGGCTCTATACAGAGTTGTACCAACATCAGCAGAGGCCGAACTCAGCCTACGCAGAGCTTCCAAGGCCGGCGTAATAAGATACACGTCAGGCGATAGTGACTTTGAACTACTGAAGCCAGGTTTGCTGACAGAGGGACAGAAAAAAGGTCTGCAGCTAATCAGAGAACAAGTTCTCCAAAGATGGGGATCGACGGGAGTACAAGAAACTCTCAACTCAGCTTTCTTCTCTCTGCTTAATCGTATCCGAGTTTATCCAGTTGAAGATGCCGAGAGACTCGCAGACCATAATGGGAAGATACTACCCGACGTATATCTGGTTGAAAAAGGAATCACAGCTAAGGAGTTCGCAGGAGTTATTCACACAGATCTTATGCAGAGCTTTATCTATGCTATAGATGCTAGGAGCAAAAGGAGACTGGGCGAAGATCATGTTTTGCAGGATAATGATGTGATACAAATAGTCGCGGCGAAGAGTAGGAGGTAGAGTCTAGCCGCGAGTGGTTCTAAGGTCGATAGCGAACGATTTCGTAGAAGCGGTATAAGGTTATATTCTTATCATGCAAAGGTAGATGAGTGTGTGAAGTGGCTAGTGCAAGAGTGCTTGTTTGTGATGCCATCCATCAGGACGGGATGATGAAGCTCAGAGAGTCTGGCTTTATCGTCGACGAAAAGCCAACGATAACGAAGGAGGAACTCGTGAAAGTCGTCGGGGATTATGATGCACTGGTTGTAAGAAGCAGGACGAAGGTGACAGCAGAGATAATAAAGGCATCGAAGAAACTGAGGGTTGTGGCGAGAGCGGGAGTTGGCGTAGATAACATAGATGTGAAGGCAGCGGAGGACAAGGGCGTGCTCGTGATAAACACGCCTGAAGCGCCGAGCGTCGCTGTTGCAGAATTGACCTTAGGATTCATGCTTTCTCTTGTGAGGGAGATCCCTCGAGCTGATAGAACAATGAAACGTGGAGAGTGGATAAAGAACCAGCTGACAGGGAGAGAGCTACGCGGAAAAACTCTAGGTGTGGTAGGCTTCGGCAGAATCGGTTATCAAGTTGCCAAGAGGGCGTCAGCGTTTGAGATGAAGGTTCTGGCTTACGATGTTGCTATTGACCGCGTCATGAGGTATGTCAAGGAACTCGGAGCAGAGCCGGTCACCCTCCAAGAGCTTCTGAGAAGATCTGACTTCGTAACCATCCACGTTCCACTTCTACCAGAAACAAGGTATCTGATAGGTGAAAAGGAGATCGAGATGATGAAGAACGGTGGTTACTTGTTGAATACTTCTAGAGGCGGAATAGTCAATGAAGAGGCATTAGAGAAGGCCCTGAAATCAGGCAAGCTAGCCGGTGCGGGGCTCGACGTTTTCGAGTCTGAACCACCAAAGGACACGAGTCTATCTATTCTTGAGAACTTGGTGGCAACGCCGCATATCGGTGCTCAAACAGAAGAAGCTCAAAGAGAAGCTGCGATAATCCTTTCTGATAAGCTTGCCGAAGCGTTCAAAGTAAGAAGCTAGTGAAGATCCTCATAATCGTCGTATACGTGACCGAGAATATAGTACTGGGACAGATATTTGACGTACTTGGCCAAGTAGCGTGGATATGACCACTGCCTGAGTCTGCGAGGAGAGGTGAGGCACCTCGCTTTTTTTGTAAACACAAACTTGCCTAATCTGCTGAGCCTCCTAGCTAAGTCAATGTCTTCACATGCATGTAAGTCTTCTCTGAACCCTCCTACCTGTGTGACCGAGTCCCGTTTATATCCGAGACATGAAAAATAGCTGAACTGGTTCATCCGCATCCTGTTGGATAGGTCTATTAGAAGGTTGTTGCATCTGTAAAGAAGATTCTCAAGATGGTTTCCGTCAAGAGGAAGAGTCTGACATGATACTCCCACTACTCTTGGGCTTCTGAAGCAATCATCAAGGACTTCCAGACAGTTAGTTGAAAGCAAAGTGTCGGCATCTAGGAACACTAGAATATCTCCTTTGGATACTTTGATGCCTTCGTTCCGCGCGCAACTGACGTCGTGGGCTCGTTTCTTTGGAACCTCTATGATTCTTGGGCCAAACTCTCTGACAATGTTCAAAGTGGTATCATGGCTTCCCCCATCGACGATAAGAACTTCAAAGTCGTTGAGAGTCTGGTTAACAAGTGAATTCAGACATGATTGAATCTTTTTCTCCTCATTTAGAGTTGGTATTATGATGGAGATCATTCTTGCTCCCTTGGACTGTCTGAGCCTTTTCTGGGGGGACTCTTACAGTTCTTTTCGACCAGCTCATTCAATGTTAATCACCAGTCTACGCCTAACCCTGCGGGAGTACTATTAGGGTGCTTCCTTGTTCTGCCCAAGGCCCTTTCAGGAGATCAGTCTTCGGAGCGCTTTGATTTGCCCATGCCGAGTGTGCTGGGATCACTTTTGACCGAAGGGTTATGAGTATCTACTAGTATGACTTCGAACCACTTGTGCTGGCCGTCTTCCCATACATAGTATGAGTTCAGGACCTCAAGGTTGGGATACTTACGGTTGGATCTTTCCTCAGCAATGAGTTTGAGGCTCTTAGCTGGAGTAAATCTAGTTATACCCATCCGCTTCTGTCTTCGGCCCGATGAGGGAGGTATCTTTCTCCTTCCACCTCTTCTGATCTTGATTCTTACAATGACGAAGCCCTTCTTGGCTTTGTATCCAAGTTCTCTGGCTCTTTCGAGTCTGGTCGGGTTTTCGATTCTAACGATAGTGGGCTGACGACGCCATGATATGACTCTCTCTCTCATTAGGTTTCCTATGTAATTCTCTTTGGGTTTTTTCCAAGCTTCTCTGAGGTATCTGTACACCATAGTTCACCCAGTGATTAATCCAGATTTATACTTGAGGTGTTAATAAATATGATGATAGATGATGTGCTACTTGAGCCAGGCGTATCTAACAATCAGCGGGCCGAAGAGTGACGCGACTAATGAGATTACGGCAAGCAATGTGTTTAGTGACGGTCCTGCAGTGTCCTTGAATGGATCTCCAACGGTATCACCGATTACAGCTGCTTTATGCGGCTCAGATCCCTTTCCCCCTAGTTGGCCGTCTTCAATGTACTTTTTCGCATTATCCCAAGCTCCACCGGCATTTGCCATGTAAAGAGCAAAGATGATCCCGGTGAACATGCTTCCTGCGAGGTAGCCGCCTAAAGCTTCTTTTCCGAGTGTGAAACCAACGAGAAGTGTTACTGTGATTGCCAGTAGACTCGCGGGAATCAGTTCTCGCAATGCTCCTTTTGTCGCTATATCAACGCAGCTCGCGTAATCAGGTTTGGTCTTACCCTCCATGAGTCCGGGGATTTCCTTGAATTGGCGCCTGATCTCGGCAACCATCTTGTTGACATTTCTGACGACGCCGAGTATTAGCAAGGCTGAGAAGATAGGTGGTACAAATGCCCCGAAAAAGGCTCCTGCGACTACATGTGGTTTCATGAGGTTGATCATGTCTATGTCCACGATTTCCGAGTATGATGCGAACAGCGATATTACAGTGAGCGCCGCAGCTCCGATCGCGAATCCTTTTGTTATTGCTTTGGTGGTGTTTCCTGCAGCGTCGAGCTTATCCAAGGAGCTCACAACCTCGCTCTCGATCCCACATTGCTCGGCAATTCCCTTCGCATTGTCGACTATTGGTCCATAGGCATCAGATGCTACGATCATTCCGCTTATGGAGAGCATTCCAACGGCTGCTAAAGCTATGCCGAAGACTCCTGCCATGGAGTATGCTACTATCATTCCCACACATATTCCTATGATCGCGGGAACTACGCTGATGAGGCCGTACGAATATCCTGTCAGTATGTTGAGGGCGGCGCCTGTTTGTGAGGATTCTGCTATGGTCCTCACTGGAGGTCTGTTTATTGATGTGAAGTAGTCAGAGGTTATGCCTATGACTAAACCTGCGGCGAGTCCGGCAATTGTGGCATAGAACGTGTTGAGACCGTAGTTCTGTGTGTGGATAAGTGCGAAGCTCAGTATTGCGAACAAGAAGCAAGTTGTATATGTGCCTCTGTTCAAAGCCTTGCCTGGATCTCCTGCTCGATTTACTCTGATGAGTAAAACCCCAATTGCAGCGGAGAAGACACCCATCGCCCCAAGTAGCAGTGGCAGTACTGTGCCTGATATTCCAAAGTAGGCTGCACCAAGTAACATCGCGGACACGACGCTGGCCACATAGGAATCAAAGATGTCTGCCCCCATCCCCGCTACATCGCCAACATTGTCTCCTACGTTGTCTGCGATGACGGCAGGATTTCTGGGATCGTCCTCAGGTATGCCCATCTCTACCTTCCCGACTAGATCCGCACCGATATCAGCGGTCTTTGTATAGATTCCTCCCCCTGCTTTGGCAAAGAGGGATATTGTACTAGCTCCAAAGCTGTAGCCCAGTATTAGCTTGACATCTCCAAGGAGGTAGTAAAGGATGCTTAGACCTAAGACCGCTACTCCGACGGTGGTCAGCCCCATCACCGCGCCTCCATAGAATGCTATGGGAAAGGCTTTTTCCAGACCTTCGAGCGCTGCGTTTGTCGTCCTCACATTGGCTTTGAGAGCGATCATCATGCCTGCGTAGCCGGCGAGAGCTGAGGATGCTGAGCCAACTAGATATGTCAGGGCTGTTTGCCATCCTAGGAAAATGAAAAGGACCATCGCCAGAGTGGCCGTGAACACTGTAAGTGCGGTGTATTGTCTTTTGATAAATGCTTTAGATCCTGATGTTATTGCAGCGGCGATTTCTCTCATTTTTTCGGTTCCATCGTCTTTTCTTGTCACGTAGTAAGAGAGATAGAGAGCCAATGCTATCGAGATCAGCCCTGAGATCGGCACCAGAATTAGAAGGTCCATCAAGTGATCTCAGCCCATTGGTACTCTCTAAACATAAAACCTTTATCCTGAGGCTGGCTTCGTAATGGTCTTCTGGTATCCATCTATATCCAGCCATCTATCTTCAGAAATGATTTCTGTCTCAGATATACGACTGGAATCCCTTTTTCTCTTAGCCTCAGTCTGAGATCCTTATCATTAGTGGCAACGAGACATCTCAGATTCTGCGCTGCTCTTATGAGTAACTCGTCTGTGGTTTCTCCGTTCAGAGATTGAAGCTCCGTGATTCGACACTTGTCTCTGCAGAGTTCCAAGGCCGAGGAGGCTCTCTTGCGTAGTTTGGCGTTGCCTTCGGTTCTCAGTCTCATCATTTCTTCGTATATCGGTTTCAATAGAAGAAACTCAACTCGTCTTTGCAGAAGATTTTGTAGCTCACTGAAGATATCCACCTTGAACTCAAAGGGGATGAGAAGGAAGTTTGAGTCTAGGATGACGCACAGAGGCTTTCTTGGAGAGGATAAGAGTCTATCCTCCTGTGACTCCATATCCGATTAGACGCCATCTTCCACCTATTCTTCTACTTATTGCGATTCTACTCTTTTCTTCGCAGCATACGGGTATTGAGAGTTTCGCCTCTATGTGACCCTTTGATATCTGTGTGACCGTGGCCATGGTTCTTGAAGTTCCTACATTGAGGAGGAGATTCTCTCGAGTGGTGATGTTCTCGACTTTGCGCATATCTTCGCTGCCAACAACTACATCAAATAGGGATACGTCGAGAGATATTTCATCCAGTACTTGTGGCAGAATTCCTGGCTTTCCCGCCATGCTTCCCACCAGTCCATCTGTCTTGGTTGCAGATGGATCGAGATATGTGCCGACGCCCACTAGCCCTCCGCTTAGTGCTTCGTCAACGGGGCCTTCTCCTGCGAATAGGCTGCTTACTTCGGTGTGAAGAGGATGCATTTCAAGCCTGTTCTTGTCTCTTATTGGTAGACCTGGGAGTATCTCTAGCTCATCGCCGATTTTGATTTTTCCTTGGGTGATTGAGCCACCTAGTACTCCTCCTTCGAGCTTCTCCACAGATGTACCTGGTTTGTTTATGTCGAAGGATCTCACGATGTGCATTCTAGGGGGCTTGTTGAGGTCTCTGTGTGGAGTGGGGATATTGTGCTCCATTGAGTCAATCAGCAGGTCTATGTTTACGCGGTGCTGTGCTGAGACTGGGATTATAGGAGCATTCTCTGCGATGGTTCCAGAGACGAATTTCCTGATTTGGTTGTAGCTCTTTACTGCGTCTTCATTTGTCACTATGTCTATCTTGTTTTGGACGATAATGAGTTTGCTTAGTCCCATGATACTGATTGCAGCTAGATGCTCTTTTGTTTGAGGCTGTGGGCAAGGCTCGTCGGCAGCTATGACAAGAATCGCTCCATCCATGACTGCGGCTCCTGAAAGCATAGTTGTCATGAGTATCTCATGGCCGGGTGCATCAACGAAGCTGACTGATCTCTGGAACTCGGCTCGGCTACCACATACGGGGCAAGTAGCTGAGGTTGAGTAGCATTCGGGTGCGCTGCATCTTGGGCATTTGTATATAGCGGCGTCGGCATATCCCAGCTTTATAGTTATGCCTCTTCTCAGCTCTTCACTGTGACGCGAAGCCCATACACCTGTGAGGGCTTCCACAAGCGTTGTCTTTCCGTGGTCTACATGCCCGATAGTGCCTATGTTACACTCAGGTTGCTTTGGAGCCGTCAAGACAGGATCATCTTTGCCATTAGACATTACAAGCCTAATATATACTTGTCTTCCAAACCCCCGCAGCTGAACAAGTCACGAGGCTGAAGCAGAGCAAAGTAGAGTAAGGGGCACTCGATACCAAGCACTGGGAGGCAGTATGTATATGACGCTACCCGCAGAACTGCTCTGCGTGCGTTTTTCATCCAGAGTAGCATAAAGTGGCCAAGACCGGTCATGCCGTTGTTTTTTGCTATTTCCCTTGAACCTTTAGGATAATGAACAGATCGATGGGCAGTTCCGGTTCTGTGGAGGGGGTTCAAACCAAGGTTTATCCGTGTGGGGCCCTGGACTCATTTTTCGCTTTTTTGTTGTTCGAGTATTTTGAAGTTCAAGAAAGTGGTTTCAACTGTTACCGTGTTTCCTCGGACTGTCTTTTTTCGTCTTTCTCCTCTTTCTCTTGGGTGAAATCCGATTCCTTTGTTCAAGAGGACTTGTGTTTTGACCCCTCCGTGTACGTCTGGTCTGATCGGGAATCCGTCTCTGTCGGTTCCTCCTGTCAGTTGTAATTGGAGTCCAGGAAGGCCTGCAATGGACCCTTCAATGGTTGCCCCTGTTCTCAGTCCGAGAATGGCGCCCATCTTTTCTGCGTCGATTTCGACTTTCTGGCTCTTTCCTGTTTTCGGGTCTGATACTATCAATATTGGCATGGCATTATTCTCCTAGACCGCCCAGAAGGGATCTTCCTTTCTTTTTATTTTGATCGTTTGTTCTAATGCCTCGAGCTCATTTTGCGTCAGCATTGAGGCATACTTCTTCAGGAGCAGCCTTGCATGTTCCTGAGGGACATCTATAAAAAGAATGTCTTGCTGATTAACATTTCTCTCCAATATTACTTTGGGCATTGAGACAGCAACTTCTTTACCTTCGGTTGCTGAGGAGATGCTTTGCCCTGAGTCTTGGATCTGAACTATTTTTCCCAGTGGTGAGCCTTTTTCGTCGATCATGTCTGAGCCTGCTGTTATTTTGCCTGCTTGGACTCTGACTCCGAAGATGGCGGGCTTTGAATGTCTGAAGAAGTAACCCGGGAGGGCTTCGATTTTGCCAGGCTTGATGAGCAAGTCGAATTCTTTCCGAGCTCTGGCTTCTCTTTCGGCGTCGATCCACTTGATATAGTCTTCTATCACGTTGTATATGATATTGCTCCAGAATATTCGGACGCCCTGTTCTGATGCTTCTTTCTCTGCGTCGGGGAGAATCTTGACGTTGAAAGCGATTATTGCTGCGTATAGAGGTTCATCAAATTTGACTGCTACGGCTTCGATGATGTCTCTCCGTGATACGTCTCCAAAATCTGCTAGGCGGATTGGAACTCCTTTCTCCCTGAGGCTTTCTGTCATGGCTTCTAGAGATCCCAGTGTGTCTGTCTTGAGTATGACTCCTACTTTGTCGGTTTTGATGCGTATCTTCTCAACTTCGGCTGAGACCTCTCTGATTAGTAGATCAGCTTTGCTGGTTGATGGAGAGGCAGCTATGGGCGCGCCTGCGACAGCGTTTTCCAGGTCTGGGGCAGCTATTTTAATGCCTGCAGCGGCGTGGACTTCTTTGACCGATATGAATCTCTTTCTGGGGTCTCTGATCTCGTCGAGGGGTTGGGGCATTAGAAGGGATCTCACTTTCGTCACTATTGGTTGTTCTTTTCCTCCGACTATTATGACGTCCTCTTCTCTGAGTATTCCTTCGTAGATTATGGCGTTCAGCGTGACTCCTAGGCCGGTTTCTTCTTTTACCTCGAGTACTGTCCCTCTTGCAGGTCCGAAGGTTGCCTCTAGCTTCTCGCCTAGGTATTGCTGAGTAAGACCTATTAGAACGGCTAAGAGTTCAGCTATTCCCTCTCCTGATTTTGCACTTGTTGGGACAATGGCTATGGTTTTTGTGAAGTCTCTTATCTTGTCGAATCTGTCTGCTCTGAAACCTTTTTGGGAGAGTGTTCCCATGATGTCGTATATCCTTCCGTCGAGTTCTTCCCGGACTGCGGAATCTTGTTTCTTGTAGGATTCAAGGAAGAGTGAATTCGGGTTTTCAGTCCATTGATATATGAGGTCTATCTTGTTTGCCACAACTATGAACGGTGTCTGTCTTGACTTCAGAATCTCTAGGGATTCATGGGTCTGAGCTTCGAAGCCTCTGGTTGCGTCTATAACTAGGATGGCCATGTCTGCAACCGAGCCCCCTCTTTTTCGCAGGTTGACGAAGGCTTCGTGGCCGGGCGTGTCTATGACGAGTAGTCCGGGTATCTTTATTTCTGCTTTGAAGCCTTTCATTATTGTTCTGCATATTCCGACCAGTGTGTCTAGTGGGAAGAAGCTGGCCCCGATCTGCTGGGTCATTCCGCCTGCTTCTCTCATTTGTACGGCAGTACCTCTGATCTTGTCTAGCAGCGAGGTTTTTCCTGAGTCGATTGGCATCCAGAGAGCTTATTACTCAGCTGGATCATGCCCGAGAACGCATACGATTGGTTGTCTGAACGGCGTTGTAGCTTCCTCCTTTTTGTCTTTAGGATGTGAACTCTCTAATTAACCTATGCGGGCTTGTTTCTCTTGATAACAGTTTTAAGGCTTGATGGGGAATAGTAACGTTTTGGGGAGTGAGGAGTCTTGGTGAAATTGTTAGGCTTTGATTTTCCTGAAGACCTCTATTTTCATAGAGACCACATGTATGTAAAGATTGAGGATGGAAAGGTTCGACTGGGCTACAATGCCTGGGCTCAGAGCGCAGCTGGAAAGATACTGTTTCTCAGAACTCGTGCTGTTGGTAGCAAGGTGGATCAAGGGAAGACCCTGGGAACGCTGGAGAGCGGCAAATGGGTTGGTCCTCTCAAGGCACCTTTGAGTGGAACAATAGTTCAGTTGAACGAGGAGGTTGCTAAGAAGCCTTCCTTGATAAATGAGGCCCCTTACGGGCGTGGGTGGATAGCTGTGCTTGAGCCGTTGAAGCTTGAAGAGGAACTGAAGCAGTTGATTAGGGGTTCTGATGAGAACTCGTTGAGAGAATGGATCAATGAGGAGAAGAAGAAGTACGGTGTAAAGGGTGACGAATGAGAGATTCTTGGCGTCTTGTTTGCTTGAGAAAAGCTGAGCCTCTGATGGCTCAGACTTTTTATGAGGCTGTAGCGCTGGCGGTAGATAGGGGCCTATCGGCCAACAGCTTGGTCCTCTGTCAGCCATCTTCGCCTTATGTTTGCATAGGGTTTCATCAGGATCTGGATAAGGAGGTCGATCTTGGCTATTGCAGGAGGCTGGGTCTGCCGATTATTCGAAGGTCTCAGGGAGGTGGAGCGACCTATCTTAACGCTGATCAGATTTTCTATCAGCTTGTGGCGCATAGAAGAGATCGGGTGATTCCGGTTAGGGTTGAGGAGCTTTTTGAGACGGTTCTTGCCGCTCCTGTACGTGTATATCGAGAGCTTGGCTTGCAGGCGGAGTTCAAGCCCTTGAATGACATTGTTGTTGGTGGAAGGAAGATTTCGGGTAATGGTGCTGGACTTATAGGCTCTGCGGTGGTCCTGGTGGGAAATATCATTCTTGACTTGGATTATGATTCGATGTCTCGGGTTCTTAAGGTTCCGGATGAGAAGTTCAGGGATAAGATGGCTAAGAGCATGGTTGATTGGGTTACGTCTTTGAGAAAAGAGCTTGGCTGGGTTCCTGATGCGGAGAAGATTTATCATATGCTCATGAGAGCTTTCGAGGATGTTCTCAATGTTGATTTTACTGTGGAGAAACCCAGTGAGGAGGAGAACCTGATTTGGGAGAGAGAGGTTAGGCCAAGACATCTTTCAACTACTTGGCTTGGAATGAGCACTGCGGGAGGTTCTGACAGTGAGGGCCGCGCTGTGAAGGTCGCTGGTGATGTCCATGTTATTGAGGTGGATCATAAGGCAAGGAAGCTTGTGAGGGTTAGAGCTGAGCTGGTTGGCGACAGGATCAGAGACATATCTGTCACAGGAGACTTCTTCCTTATTCCTGAAGATGCGATTTTGATTCTTCAGAAGAAGCTTGTAGGTGCTGTGCTGAATGAGGACGATCTTGACAGGAGAGTGAGAAGCTTCTTCGCTGAAGGTGATGTTCAAATGCCCGGTATATCACCGGAAGACCTGGTCGATGCTCTGATGAAGCTAAGATCTCGCCTTCCCTAGGCAGCGGACTCCACTTCTCTTTTAGGCTTTGTTCTCTCAACCCTTTCTTATTGTGGATTCGGTACCGGGGTCGTGTGTGTGAACCGACCTATCCTCTAGGGGTATATAAATGGCTGATTTGAAGAGTTGGGAGCAGACGCTAAGCTTCCCGGTCTTTCTCATGTTCGATCGCCGAAGGAATGCTTGCCTGAAAGCCGGATTACAGTGGTGCGGAAGAGGGTAGGAGCAGCCTTGATCTATCTTGCTGGGATCTGAGGCACAAACATTCGCGTAAGGCCCTACTTTTTTGTTTATAAAGGGAATTATCCAGGGGCATACGACCGGATTCTCTGAGTCTCTGTGGATTCGATATGCGCTAGGATGTTGCTAAATTGGTTTTAAATGGTTTTTATTCCCATCCTTGGATTTAGAGGCGTTTTTCGCCTTCTTCCTATTCCTCCCGTTTTCCCGCCTCTTTCTCCGCGCTAGAGACTTTCTTGGGAGCCCTCTCAGAACTAGGTCCTTAGGCAAGCCGTGAACATCGATCATTCAACATCCATTTCGCACTGCAAAGCCCTTCAAAGAAGACCAAAAACTACCCTAAATCCTAAAAGAGTATTTAAAACCATTTTTAACCATTTTAGCAACGCCCTAGCGCTGTGGTGTAAAGGATATATGGTTGTGTTCCAGATGCTGTTGTAGTGAAGCTTTTGGTTAGATGTCCTGCTTGTGGAAATGAGGTGGATGCTGGTACTAGGTTCTGTCCGAGATGCGGGGCAATGCTTTCCACAGGACCAGTTCAGGAAAAGCATGTTAAATACGAGATCAAGTACAGGCCGTCGTATTCTCTTCTTGAAGTTGCTCTGCCTTCGGATGGTGCTATAACTGCTGAAGCAGGCGCTATGACCTACATGAGCAGCAACGTTGAGATTCAGACTCGGACGAGGATAAGAGACTCAGGCATCTGGGGCACGATAAAGGTTACTCTTCTTGGCGGGGAGACCCTCTTCATCAATGATTATGTGGCGAGAGGAACTGAGGGGAAAATAGGTCTGGTTTCTGCTCCTCTTGGGGACATAACTTGTCTGGAAGTCTCTCCGGACAAGGGTTACATCGTCCAGAGCGCTTCGTATATAGCCTCTGCACCGGGAGTTAAGTTGGACACCGAATGGCAGGGCTTCACGAAGGGGCTTTTCGGGCAGAACCTCTTTATGATAAAGACTCTGGGTGAAGGCGATCTCTTCATCAACACGTTTGGAGCCATAGACAAGCACGAGCTGGCCAATG
>Ga0315296_10001363_pt1 | contig 21343 bp, 23 predicted proteins | sample YL17G14_18_MG_FD_203921 | JGI IMG/M metagenome (GOLD analysis project Ga0315296, IMG submission 203921) | Sediment microbial communities from Yellowstone Lake, YNP, Wyoming, USA - YL17G14_18 | ecosystem: Environmental > Aquatic > Freshwater > Lake > Sediment | place: USA: Wyoming | collected...
TGCTGAAGAGGCACTGGAAAAACCTGTTCACGTTCTTGGAGTGCAAAGGTGCGCACTGGAACAACAACGCAGCGGAGCGGGCGATAAGGCCGAGTGTGGTGGTCAGGAAAAACTCATATGGAAGCAGATCCGATTCGGGAGCCTCGAACCATTCGGTTCTGATGACCGTGAGCGAGACCTGTAGGATGCGTGGGGTGAACTTCATGGATTTCGGGAGGGACTATCTGGAAGCAAGACTAGGGAGTTCCGGTTTGCCGGAAAGGTGAACAGTTACGTTTTTTGTATATAGGGCCCAGTGAAATCAAATCCAAGTGATTGAAGCATCGTCTTCACTTGCTTGATAAAAACGGTACTTTTTGCTTCTAGGCCGATATATGGTTTGATGTATTTCCCCCTTTTCCTAATAATGACTGTTCCGTCCGTATCAAAAAGTCCTGCAATGAAATACCGTTTGTTGAGGGGGCTCGCCATGGTAAGGCTCCTCGGCAACTCAAGATTTCTTTTATTTCTCGGAAAGTTGAATCTTGATGAAATGGTCTGAGCAAGCTTTGTCGAATATGCGCGAAAGACATAATGGATGCGTCCTCTTTGAAGGCGCATGCGAACTTTTGGGCAGATCCCAAAAATAAGCTCAAAGGTGTTTGCAACCTCTTCAAGAAAAATGTAAGAGTTATTGAAAATCCTAATCTCCTTCTTTGTCAAATTTCCGTCCCCGTAAATAACTCCTAGAATGTAGAAGAGCTGTCGTGTCAACGCGCGTGGCATTCATCTCCCGAGGTTTCTACGACGGAGTTGTCTAAGCCGCTTTGGGGGAGAGGGTGCCGAAAGTAATATATATAGTTTATAAAAGTTTACAAACGCGAACAAATCGCCTCAATAAGCTCATTATTTAGCACTTTTTGCTATTGACCTAAGCGAAACCGAAAGTATTATCCCATTCTTCCCTGGCTTAAGCAGGACACCTCTTTTTGGGTCTTTTAGCCCCACAGGCCCGAATGTTAACCAGGCTACACTACCTTGGCCACGTTTAGAACTTGCTCTCGATTATATTAGGATTTTACACTAGCTCCAGAATTGTGGCTATACAAAACTTGTGGTGCGGAGGGTATGGTGTGGGGAGATATATTCGAGTTCTGAACCTTACTAAAACGGCCTCTTACCTATCAAGGGCGTTAAAGAAATTCTAACTCCTTTCAGCGAAAATCTTGGAAGTAAACTGCCTCATCAGTTTTCGATGATTCTAAAATTGCTAACGACATTTTCAGCGCTTTTTTTGCATCCCGCAACTTCACGGTTGGTTCTTTGTGCTCGAGCACCACCGATTTGATGAAATATCCGTCCTGTGGTTTATGGCCCCATCTCTCGGGGCGAGTTATGTCAAAAGACCATTCTCGCTGTTCTTCTTTTTTCTCCGTGTATAGAATCACTTTCTCAGGGCCGTCCACCACTACGGCATTCCCTTTTTCACCAACGATTTCCAATTTCAAAGACTCCATAGATGGTGCAACGCTGCCGCTGAATTCATTGACCCATGTAACGTCATTCTTGAATTTTATCACGTTCACCACCGTGTAACCTATTGTGCCAAATTGTGGTAGGTCTTGCCATTTGACCGTTGCGTACAACGACACGGGTTCCGAGTTCAAAAGCCAGCGCGCCATATCCATGCAAAACACCGTCATGGTTGGTATTGGCCCCCCCTTGTCCTTGTTCCAAATCCACGACCCGGGTGCCCACTGTCTTGCGAGGCTGTCTGCAGGTACGAATTCTCTGAAGTGAACGAGTATTGGCTTCCCAATCTCGTCTTTATCGACGAGTTCTTTTGATTTCACAAAACATGGCGCGAATCGATAACAGTGCCCTGGCATCAATTTGACACCCCGCTCTTTTGCTAACTTATCGATGCGGTCTATTCCTTCCGGAGTATCGGATGGGGGGCATTCGATGATGGCAGGTTTTCCAGCTCGGATTATCTCTTTGGCTACGGGTTCGATAAATCTTGACGGGATGGCACAAATGACCGCATCGACTCTTGGATCTCCAAGCATTTTTTTGATATCTGTGTAATACGTTTCGACCTCGAATCCCAATTTCTTGCTGAACTCGCTGAACTTGTCGTGCTCTTCTGGAAATTTCGACCATGCTGCGACTATTTTGACCTCCGGTATCCCATTTAAAGCCCTAGAATGAACCCTAGCCATGAAGCCTAAACCAGCAAGACCTACTCCTACTTTCTTCATCAAACATTGTTTTGTGTGACTGAATTTAAATTACCGAGTTCGGACTCATTTGAAGCAATCGTTTGTCGAGCTACTCCAATGGTGCGGGGGGCAGGATTCGAACCTGCGAACCCCTTCGAGACCAGACCCTAAATCTGGCGCCTTTGACCTGACTTGGCTACCCCCGCCCGAACAGATTTCTTCATCAAAAGATAAAACTACCACATCTTGCCGGGTTTGCCGCCGCCCAAAGCATCGCGCTGGGCCATCCGCTCGTAGCGCGTCTGTTTTTTCGCCTGCTTGAAACAATTTTTACAATAGGACTTCCCAATTGTTCGCTTTGCGCAGGCGCGGTGAAGTTCAACGTCGCAGTTGGCGCATTTCACAGTTGGTGGCTCGAGGGGCTTGCCACAGACAGGACAACTAGGCATTGAACCACTACACTAACAACGCTAACGTGTATAGATAAAAATTGTGTGGGAGAGGCAGTCTCTTTTATGAACCCGGCGTAAACCGTTTTTTGCTCAGGGTCGTGAAGACATCGCCGCCCACTTGGTAAATATTTTGAACGCGCTCGATATCGATGAAATCTCCGTCAAAGGCTCCTTCATCAGCATATGCGGCCACAGCCTCGCCGATGAAGAGGGTGTGATCCCCAGTTGTGATTTGGTTCACGAGTTTGCACTCTATGTGGGCAACGCACTCCTCGATGCTGGGTGTCTTGGTGACCTTCCCTGGTCTAGGAGTGAGCCCGAACTCAGCGAACTTGTCGTGCCGCCTCCCAGAGATCTTTCCGCACTTGATTGCCTTGTCTAGGATTTCCATCGTCGGGATATTGATGACAAACTCCTTTGCGCGCTCGATGAGCTCATGCGAGTAGCGCCTGGGAGCGATCAGTATCCCCACCATAGGAGGGTTAATGGAGAGCGGGACTGCCCAACCAACCGTGATTATGTTAGGTTTTCCAGTTTCAGGGTCGATGCAGCTTACCAAGACGACGGGCCCAGGGTAGATCAGCCTGTAAGCTTTCGCGCTCGGCACGTCCGATTTTGCCATATTGTCATCCGAGATGTTTGGGTCAGGCGGCGTCTTAATTATTTCTCTTTAAAAAATTCTTGTTCAATGCCCGAAGAGTATTTAAACGCGTATTCGATAGCTCATCACGTAAAGTAAGGAGGTAAAGGGAGGCGTGAAATGACAAATGGAGCATCACCTGGTAGGGGTATGTTAGTACTTGGCGGCGTCGGAGGGATTATCTGGCTTGTCGGTCTAATGTTGATAATAATACCAAATGCGGCCGTCGCGAATGTCGGGGGAATTATACTGGGGGTCGGAGTACTTCTCGCATCGTTTGCAGGAGTTGGCTTATGGCAGAGGTCAAAGGATGTAATGGCAATACTCACGTTTGTGTTTGCCATGATTGGAGGGATACTGTTCCTAGTTGGTGGAGCTGTTAATTTCGTATCAGGATGGGGGGCCAATATTTTTTCGGTTGGCCAAGCGCTGTTCGCAATTTCTCTGATAATGCTAGGGCTCGTCATAAACAAGCTTGGGTCACAGTTGAACACTCAGGCGAGATTGGGGATGGACTTGGTTTTCCCAGCTGTAGCGACTACAATAGCAGGAGGATGCGCAGTCCTTGGCGCCGCAGTGACCGTGACAGCCCCCGCCGCAGTGATATTGGCAGTCATGTTTTTCGTGACGAAATAGGGCACGACACGGCGGTGAGGCGTTTTTCTTTTTTTAACACGGTTAGTTTGAAGACCATCATCTTTTGATAGTGAAGGGTTGAGAGACGGGAAATAAAGATCAGGTGCCCCGGGCGGGATTTGAACCCGCGTCGCAGCCTCGAAAGGGCTGTATGATTGACCGGCCTACACCACCGGGGCCCAATACCGTCTATGTGCCGAATTATTAAACTCGATTACACAAAAGGCGGTAGCTCAGCGGAGATTGTTGTCATACAAGGGTCTATAGAAGGCTACTCCGCCAACAGGATCCTGGTACTCGCTTACACGCCAGGGACATCTGGTGGAGCGCCTACCGGAATGCCCTGCTGAATTAAACGTTCGGAAAATTCAGGCTAGAGACGAATGCCGTGTCTATCACATTAAAGGCTAATTATTCAGTGGTGGGCCCGAAGGGATTCGAACCCTTGACCACTCGGTCTCTCAGGTTTTGCCCTATGAGCCGAGCGCTCTAACCAGCTGAGCTTCCCGGCAGTTGTCCTGCATACGGGCCCGGGCCCATGATTAGTTGAATATCCTCCGAATTTATCTTTTCCTCTTCTCTTTGAAGATTTTACCATCTTTGAGATAGCCCATAGAAAAGAGCACGAATGTAAATGCTGTGATAATTACTATCCCCGATAAATTCAGTTCTGTTTTTTATTTTTCTCTGGCATAGATTTTTCATAGCGAGCGTCGAGCCTCAAGTTTACGCCCAGTTATTTTTTGAACGACATTAAAGCCAAAACTTAAATGTATTACGCGTAAACTATTGCGAGGTGAACATTTGGCGGTCAAAATTCTCGCTCACGGTGATACCGACGGAATATGTGCTGCGGCTCTTGTGAAATCAAGTTTCCCAGATGCCGAGATCTGGTTCACCCGCCCGGTAACTCTGCCACGGGATCTTAAGGAGATAGAGCCAGGTACCACGGTCGTCATCTGCGATATAGCGATCAGCGAGACACAAAAAGAGGAGTTGTTCAACCGTATTCGGGAGCTGGCGCAGAGGGACGAGGTCATCTACATAGATCATCATCCCTTCCCCCCCGATACGCTGAAAAGAGATGTCCCAGCCACCCAGTTTGCTCACGAGATAGGCGTGAGCACATCGGAGCTGGCTTTCAGGATATTCGTCCAAGACCCGAGTTCCGGCTTGGACCGTATTGCCCTGTGGGGAGCGATAGGCGACTATTGCGAGGAGACCGACTTCGTGCGGGACGGTCTGAACAAGTACGACAGGCGGACGATTTACATGGAGGCTGGGTTACTAAGTCAGGCGATGGGTGATGCGGCGGGCGATTACCACTACAAGCGAGATGTGGTTATCAAGCTCTCGCAGGGAGTGCCGCCGACGGAAATCCCAGAAATCGTCGATCGAGCTGTCAAGGCAACAAAACGTGAGTGGGGAGCATACGAGTACGTGAAGAAGCATGTTGTACGTGATGGTAACATAGCGATAGTCCGTGATCTGCCTTCTGGAAGCTTGGGGAAGGCAGCCATGCACGCGTTGGGTATCACTGGCGCAGATGTAGGCATTTGCACTCGGAAGGGCGATGAAGATGTCGATGTGAGCATGCGACGTCGCGCTGGAGCAAGAATAGACCTCAACGAGATGCTTCGCCACATAACTTCTAGGCTAGGTGGTTCGGGAGGAGGTCATGAGGGTGCGGCAGGTGCGACGATCCCTGCCAGCGTCTTCGACACTTTTTTGGAAACCGTGAAGAAGGAGATCGCCCCCGTCATAAGCAGGGAACCCGGGCTCAGGCGATAGTTAGAGCAACTCAACTTCCCTGCCCTTTCCCATCTTTTTCGCCTTTTTGTATACCACCCAGTCAGTTGCTATATCTTGAACGGCAAGGCCTGTCGAGTCGAAAACTGTTATCTCGTCGCGGGATGTGCGGCCGGGCTTCTTCTTGGTGACTATTTCCCCGAGGTCGCCGTAGATGTCGCCGCTGGTGATTATCCCCTTAGAAATTGGGACGTTTACCTCTCCACCGTGGATTGCCTGCTCCATATCGTCTACCACGACCTTCGCCCGCAACAAAATCTCAGGGTCAAGTTCTTGTTTTCTAGGAGCATCCGCACCAATAGCGTTGATGTGCATTCCCTTGGAAACATAATCGTTCATTAGGATTGGCTCTCGTGAAGGTGTGGTGGTCACGACGACGTCAGCACCTTCAACAGCTTTTCTCGTTTCTTTGATTACCTTTGTGTCGATGCCAAGTTTCTTGCTCATCTCCTTGGCGTACTGCTCCGCTTTTACTTGCGATAAATCGTTTATCCTAATCTCTTCAATTTTGAGCACCTCGTTTAGGGCGAGAAGCTGGGTCTTGGCCTGAACCCCAGCCCCAACCATCGCGATTGTCTTAGAATCCTTTCGCGCCAAGTATTTCGTCGCAACGGCGCCACCTGCGCCAGTTCTCAGGTTGGTTATCCAAGTTCCATCCATAATTGCAAGCGGAACACCGGTCTTCGGATCTAAGAGCACGATTATTGCCATCACAGTCGGAAGCCCGTACTCCTTCGGGTTACGTGGGTGGGAGTTGACGATTTTAACTCCCGCCGCACCCATCTCCTCCAGATAAGCGGGCATCACCCTGAAGTCGCCATCGTAGTTCTTGAAGTAGACGTAGGATTTTGGGGGCATCTGGACCTTGCCGAGACCCTTTGCACGAAAGGCTTTTTCTACGGCTTCAATTGCCTCCCGCATCGAGATGAGCCCCTCGATCTCCTCCCTGGATAACAGCAAAACCTTCAACTTAGCACCATGAGCACTCATAGGTTCATGGTTTGAATTTTTCTATCCAAGAAGTGGCGCCGGGGGGAGGATTTTCGACCAGCTATCTGCCGGTTCTCGAACCTCCGACCGCCTGGTCGCTGTACGCAAGCATGTCGTCCCTTCGAGTTGAGGTTCGTTCTTCATCCATGCCAGGTTTAACAGCCAGGCGCGTTCGGCAGGCCCAGGATTGGCTGTAGCCTACTACCTAGCTGCGCCACCCCGGCGCCATTTTACTTTTTTCAGTGAACTCTATAAGCGTTAGCCATTTTCGAATTGCAACTATACTAAATGCTTTTGAGCCCACTCGAACACGAATTTCAAGGTTGCTCTAAGGTTAGTTTTGTTGTCGAAATTTCCAATTATCCTGTGAAGTTTTGTTTTTGAGTCCCGCGGCATGTGCTTAACATACCTGACCAGAAGTGGCATAGCGCGGACGATATTGTCAACCACCGTCACGTCCGCCGCCCGCGCCGTTCTCGACAGCGGGTTCAAGTCAATTGCGATTACACGTTTACCAAGTCGCTTCAGTGCCTCGGTCCGGTCGCCGTCCTCGAGCGGAACCACCACCACATCAGCAGCAGCGATTCCCCGTCGGTCAACCTTCCTTCGGTCGCTATGAATCTCATTTATTGTTGTCGAGAATTTTTGGTGAGTTCCCAAAACTTCCTTCGCTCCATGTTTTTTCAGCCATCGCGCTATCGCGACCTCACGACTTGTAGATCCGTGAAAGAGGTTGACCTCGATTTTGGCGTTCACGGCTTCCACTAGCTGAACGATCTCCGTCGGCACGAGCGTAGCGGTATTTCCATTCACTGAGATTACTGGACGCTCCGCTAGCAGGAGCATCGCGCCTGCGGCTTCAATCGCGCGCTCTGCTTGCTCGGTCGTCCGCTCACCGAGGATGTAGTCGAATGCTTCTCCCCTACCGTGTGCTGCAAGCCCCTCCGGCACCACCAAGCCAGATTTGAAACCCTCCACGAGGCAGGCCCTGATACGCAGCGATTCGACACGGGGGTGGCGAGGCGAGATTTTTCCCATTGCAACCACCAACAACTCACTCTATCGTTTGAGCATGACCAAAAAGCTTTTTGAACGGGCGGAATACCTCTAAATCGGTAAATATGCGCATACATCCCCTTGCCATCGTACCATTTCTTCTGGCGTTCATAGGATTGATAATTGCAGTGTTCGCCGTCGGGCCGCAGATATATCTAATAGTCGGTCTTGCCGTTGCAACTATTTTTGTAGCAATCGCGACTCTGTTTCAGTACACTAAATCGTCATACGAAGCCAAACAGGTCCCGCTTGAGAATTTCTCCATCTGGGCTGATGTTGGGGAGCCTGCAGCTGAGCTACGACGATTAAATTTTGACGATATAGGAGCGGCTGTGCGCATAGCATCCGCAGATCTCGGTTCCCTATCGGCAAACGCGGAACTGCTAGGCGCCCGTATCTCCATGCTTTTGGGCAAGGAAGGTTTTGAAGATCTCCGACAAGAAAAGCTGCACCAAAGCATCAAGAACCTGGCTTCCAGTGTTAATACAATTGTTGAAAAGTTAAGAGCGACAAATAAGTTCCCAGTTGAAACTGTAACTTCGCTCGAACAGTGTGCTTCTCAATCGGATCGGATAGCCAACAAACTTTTCGAGTTTGAGCGCGGAAAATCTGAAGTTGTCCGCATATACGTAGAGCCGCTTCGCCGAGCGGCCGAAAAACTCTCCCGCGACTTCAGACTTGCATCGGCGAATTTGGCGAGTTTCACGCTAGGGACGCCAGCAAAAGAAACAAGTGCTTGAGAGGCAGCGCCGATGGCAAAGCCTCATGTAAATCTAGTCTTCATCGGCCATGTCGATCACGGAAAATCAACGCTTATCGGCAGGCTTCTTGTTGAGCTTGGCATAGTTTCGGAGAAGGAGCTCAAAGACGAAGCGGGGAGCTTCAAATTCGCTTGGGTGATGGACCGAGAGAAAGAAGAGAGAGCGCGGGGGCTGACTATAGATATAGCATATCAAAAGATTGAGACCTCGAAAAATACCATCACAATCATCGATGCTCCAGGGCATCGTGACTTCGTCAGAAATATGATCACAGGGGCGAGCCAAGCGGATGCTGCGGTGCTCGTAGTGGCGGCCGACGACGGTATCATGCCCCAGACCCGAGAGCACGCGGCCCTTGCCTTCACCCTCGGTGTCGGGCAGCTTGTCGTGGCGATAAACAAGATGGACCTCGCTGGCTTCAGCGAGACAGCTTACGAGGGATTAAAAAATAATGTGATCTCGTTACTCAGCGGGTTGGGATACCGGAACGCGAGCGGCTTCAATTATGTGCCGGTTTCGGCATTTCACGGTGAGGGAGTCACAAAGCCGAGCCCTAAGATGCATTGGTACAAAGGGCCGACTGTGTTGAATGCGATCGAGAGTTTTACCGAACCTGAAAAGCCTGTAGACAAGCCCCTCCGGATCCCCGTGCAGGATGTTTATTCCATAACTGGAGTGGGGACTGTGCCCATAGGACGTGTAGAGACAGGAATGTTGAAAGTTGGTGATAACATTGTTTTTGAGCCCGCAGGAAAGAGCGGCGAGGTTCGCTCGATTGAGATGCACCACGAGTCAATTCAGCGAGCTGAGCCCGGGGACAACATAGGTTTCAATGTTAGAGGGATAACCAAAACAGACGTGAGACGAGGGGACGTCGCGGGACACTTGGATAAACCGCCCACCGTCACAAACGAGTTCACAGCAAAGATTGTTGTCCTCACGACCCCGACCGACCTCAAGCCAGGGTTCATGCCGCTCTTTCACTGTCATGCTGCGAGTGTGCTGGGGAAGCTGGCGGAAATCCTCCAGAAGATAGATCCCCGTACTGGAACTGTTGTCGAGGAAAAACCAAGTGTGTTGCGAAAAGGTGATGTAGGAGTAATTCGTGTGGCGTTGAGTAAACCTATAGTGATTGAACGCGCGAGCGAAATTCCGGAGCTGAGCCGTTTTGCGATCCGCCATGGTGGGCAAACCATCGCTGCAGGGATATGCGTGGATTTAGTACCGCTGAAATAACTAAAGCTTCGGTATTTCGGGTACTCTCAACTTGTGGGCCATCCTACGCTCTCGTTCGATAAAATGCTCCACTTTGCTTATGTCCACGCCCGCCGCATTTGCGATGACGTTTGGCTTCAGTTTGAGATCTAGCCCAGCGTAGATCATGTCAAGTTTTTCGTAAGATATGCTGAGTTCGCTCTCGTCGGTCTGTCCGCGCCAAAGTCCAGCTGTGGGAACCTTCTCGATTACGTGTCTGGGCAGCCCCAGGTGAGTAGCGAGTTTTTTCACCTGTGTTTTGTAAAGGGAGCCGAGCGGAAGCAAATCCGCAGCACCATCCCCGTATTTGGTAAAGTAACCCGTGCGGATTTCACTTCGGTTGCCACTCCCAACTACGAGCAGTTTGAACAAGTTTGCGTAGTAGTAGAGAATTGTCATTCGCGCACGTGGCTTGATGTTCGCGTTTGAGATCTGAGCATCCATCTTGTAATCGGTTAGGTTCTGACGTATGCCGAGCACAGCGAGTGTGATGTCGATGACCCTAAATCTAATATCAAATTTGTTCGCGAGATCGCGGGCGTCAGCGACATCGTGCGGATCGGTCACCCCTGCTTCCGGCATAGAAATCCCCATGACCCTGCCCGCCCCCAAAGCTTTTGCGCAGAGAGATGCTGTCACTGAGGAGTCAAGCCCACCGCTGAGCCCGGCCACCACTCCAGTGACCCCTGCATTTTTCACCTTTTCTTTGATGAACGATACAAGTTTTCGCTCCGCTGTGAGTGGGTTTATCTCCAAGGCGTTCGCGATACGCTTTGATGGGTCCTGTTTTTTCATGTTTTTCACCTAGAACCGTTTGGGATAGGAGCCGAGAATTTTTAGCATGGCTGTTTTCTCCCCGACCTCGCTTAAGGCCTCCTTCACTTTCTTGTCCTCACGATGCCCCTCTAAGTCGATGAAGAAGAGGTAGTCCCCCAATGCCTTCTTTGAGGGGCGAGATTCTATCTTCGTGAGGTTTATTTTTCGGGAAGCGAACTCCCCCAATATCTCGTGGAGGATTCCAGGTCTGTCCGCCGCCGTGTAAAAAACTATCGAAGTCTTATCGTGCCCAGTCCGTTTGCTATCTTCATTGGCAAAACAGAGGAAGCGCGTGATGTTAGTTTCCCCCGTCTGGATCTCATCGTGAAGTATACTCAGCCCGTAAAGTCCGGCAAGCCCTTTCGGACCGATAGCAGCCATGTGAGGTTGTTTGAGCTTGCTCACCTGTTCAGCAGCCTTCGCGGTGCTGGTCATTTCAATGAGTTCAGCATTGGGCAGATTCTTGCGCAGGAAATCTCTACATTGGGCCAGCGCTTGCGGGTGGGAGAGCACTTGAGTGATTTTTTCATGTTTTGTTCCTTTCACGCCGAGGAGAGAGTGCGAGATCGGGACGACTATTTCAGCCTGTACCTTCACATCCACCCACGCCAACGCGTCGAGGGCTTCCGCCACAGACCCTTCCCGTAAGCTTTCCACCGGGATGATACCCGCATTTACCTCGCCGCGCGCGACAGCTTCCGCAACATCGGTGATCGTCGGGTATGTCACGATATCTGCTTTGTCTTTGAAGTGCGTCCGCGCAGCGAGTTCTGCGTAGGTGCCTTTAGGTCCGAGTATCCCGACTTTCATGTAATTCCTCCATCGAACTTTTTGTACAGCTCTTGATAGGCCTGCTTCGCTTCTTCCGCCCCAAATGGTGCCAGCGCTTCCTTGAAGATGGTCTTTGCGCTCTTCGCGTCGCCTGCGGAGAATGCGATATCAAGCGAGCGACAGGCCTCTAGCATGGAGCTCCGCACTATCTTGGCGTATCGGTTGTGGACTTGTAGTTCGCCGTAGAGTTCCGGGTCACCTGCGAGCACGGCCTTCGCTAAGCTCGTCAGCGCCGCAAACATAGGGGTGCGAATTTCCTTGGCAAGTTTCAGCTCTTTCATGGATTTTATCGCGGTTAGGTAAGCCAAAAGCACAAAGTGGGTCATGCATTGGATTATGGCCATTAACCGGTCATGTTGCTCAGCGTCCATCTCAGTAACGCGTGCACCCAGCTCAACCAGCCGTTTCTTTAGCTCCGAGTAGCGTTTTCCGGGCTTAACAGGAACGACCACTATATCTTTTCCCGCGATACTCACTGTACCGGGCCCAAACAGGGGGTGAACTGAGACAAGTTCGATGTTGGTTTTTATCTTTCGCATGACATCTACAACATCGCCTTTTACGGATGCAACATCGGCCAGTAGCGCATTCTTTGGTGATATTTCGGCGAGCGACTTGACGGTTTCAGGGGTCTTTGAAATCGGCACAGCTATCAGCAGGAGTTCCGCATGCGCAGCGGCTTCCTTGATGGGTTTAGCGCTCGCGCCGAGTTCCGACGCGACATCTTTGGCCCTCGCTGAGTTTATGTCTGCTACCGTCACTTCCCCGAGGTTCTGTTTCGCGAAGTTGGCAAGCCATTTTCCCATCGCGCCCGCGCCTATAACTGCCACCCTCACTTGTTTTTCCCCCCGAGTTCTCGTCTGGCAGCGGCCTCCATAACTTTAATGGGTGCCCGCTTTCCCGTCCATATCTCAAATGACAGCGCTCCTTGGTGGACGAGCATCCCAAGCCCATCGACAGTCTTGGCTCCGGCCCGCTTCGCCTCTCGCAGGAGGCGGGTTTCAAGCGGCATGTAAACTATATCATTTACGACCAGCCCTCGGTGCATCATGTCTGCTGTCACGAGAGTCTGCCCCACATTTGGATGCATACCCATGGTGGTGGCATTAATCAACACGTCAGCTTGTTTGATAACTTTGGCCAACTCGGAGCGCGACAGTCCAAGCGATTTCACGCTAACCCTAAACCTCTTTTCGATGGTCGAGGCTAGAACTCGGGCTCGGGAGACAGTCCGGTTTGCTATTGAGATTTCAGCGCCAACCTTTGCGAGCGAGAAGGCTATTGCTCTGGCCGCCCCGCCTGCCCCCAACAGCACGACTTTTTTTTCGGTTAGTTTCCCAGTCTTCTGCTCAAGGGCATGTAGCGCGCCCTCTCCGTCCGTGTTGAATCCTACAAGTTTTCCCTTGACATTTTTAATCGTGTTCACCGCCCCAACCAGTTTTGCGGATTCTTCGATTTTGTCTATCATGTCGATCATGGTGATCTTGTGAGGTACTGTGACGTTGAGCCCCGCGATGGCCATGGCTCTGACCCCAGTCATCACGCGGGCCAGCATCGGTTTTGGCACACGTAGTGCGATGTATACAGAGTTTAGCCCAAGCGCTTTGAAAGCCGCGTTGTGCATAGAAGGGGAGAGACTTTGTTCAACGGGGTCACCGATCAGCAGATATATCTTGATTCTAGGATTCAGCCTCCGACCTCCTTTGACATCAACTCGCGTGTCCACTGCTTCATCGTTGCCACATCGAGCTGTCCTGGACCAGTTTTCCTCAAAGCATTTGCGTATATTATCGGCGAACCGAATACGGGCGCCACGAACCGCGTTATTCTCCCAGAGTCCCCCATAGCAAAAGCTACGACGGGCACAGTCACCTTCCCCTGCACTTGGACTAAGAAGTCGAGTATGCGGAGCCCGTCGCTTGGACTCTTCGCGAAGCCCACAATCTTCGCTATGTCGCAGCCCGCTTCCTCCAAATTCTCGGTGATTTTCATAAGTGATTCAGGTGACGGTGTTTTGGAGATATCGTGGTGTGACATCAATACTGTGACGCCAGATTTTTTAGCTTTAGAGACCACTAGTTTGCGCAGTTTTTTTGGCGTAGAGAGTTCGATATCTACGCACGATACGCCGTGTTCAATTCCCTCCAACAGCAATTTAACCCGGTCTTCCTCCCTACCCCTGAAGTAACCACCCTCGCGCTTTGGGTGGTTGGCCAGCATGGTTGGAAGGTTATTTTGAATAAGTTTTCCCCACGCGATCTTGCCATGCATATCGTCAATCCTAAGCTCAATCAAATCCGCGCCCTGCTTTATAGCTCTGGATATCCCTCCCCGCATCTCATCCAAACTTTTACCGATGACGCAACCGCACACGGCTGGGGTCCTGAGCTTGAGCTTCCCGAACTTGAGCTCTCCCAAAACTTCACCCCCGTCTACTACCGCTCTACCAGAGTTTCTTCTACCTTGACGCCGAAATGTCGTCCTCCTCGTTCGATGTTCATCAACACTTCGTTGCCGGGTCTGAGCTTCGTCACCGAAATGGGTTTGCCATCCTTGTCGACGAGATTTATGGTTTCCGCGTTTTGGAGCAGTGTTTTGTAGATTTCACCCTCGTATTCGGTTTCAACAAGTAACAGAGGGCGCCGCTCTATTTTCACCCGCCCGACCACGCCCACCCGCGCTTCTCCTTGGTTGTTGACTAGCAGCACCTCATCGCCAGCCTTCAGTTCTGACATGTATTTGGTCTTGCCTCCGGGAAGACGTATGTAAGCGTGTACTGCTCCCGCATTGACACGAAACGGACGGGTTTCAACAAACTCGCTAGGGATGGTTTCTGAGTGTACTAGGAACAGACCACCCGCTTGGCTACCAACCAGCATCCCTTCCCCAAAATTCATCAGTGAAGTCGTATCGACACAGGCACGGTCCCCACTTCCGACCGATCGAACCGTTTTGACTTTGGTAGGCACAAGCTCCAACCGCTCGAGTGCGAGCTGCTCGAATGTCTCACATACTTTCTTGATTTCGCTAGTCCCATGTTCTTTCGGGTCAAGTAGAACTCCGGCCGTCCCGATTTCGAGGGTCTCAGCTGCGACCCTCGCTTCTACCGCATCTCTTGCTCCCGCTAGCACCTTGACATCCGCGCGCTGTAGCTCTGCAATCATGTTTTCGAGAGGAATTATCTTCCAGTCTGGAGTCATTGCGATGAGAAAATCAGCTGACTTTCCCGCTTTGATTGCCGCCCGTTCTAGCTCCTTGTTTGCGACCTCGACAAGCACAGCGACTTTATTTCCCTCTTGGCGCAATTTTTCGAGTTGTTTTATAGTCTTCTCGATTTCATTTTCTTTTAGAATGCTGAGGACGACTATTCCAACCCCCGGGGCCGGTTTCTCTGCTGCTACTATGATAGATCCCAGCTTGAGTACCTCTTTGGCCTCTCCGGGCTTGACCAAAACCGCGTCAGCCCCGGCATCGATTGCTGCAGAAACGAAGGATTTCCGACGTTCCCAAGGCTCATCCCAGTCGACCCTGACCCACACCAGCCTACGCAAAAGCCTCACCTTTTCAGTTCGCGCATCGCTTTGTCGACTGTGGCATCTTCGTGCACAATCTGAACAAGCGCCCGGGTCATCGCGGTCGGGTTTTTGTGCTGGAAGATATTGCGACCGATGGAAATACCTATTGCGCCCGCTTCCATTGCCTCTGATGCCATCTGGAGCACATCGCGGTCCGTTGCCATCTTCGGCCCACCTGCGATCACTATTGGCACTGGGCAACCTCTGATGATTTTTCTGAATGATTTGATGTCACCGGTGTATACGGTCTTGATTATATCTGCGCCCAATTCTGCCCCGACTCTGGCCGCGTGCGCTACTAGAGTCGGGTCGTGCTGGTCCTTTATCTTCGGGCCGCGGGGGTACATCATAGCAAACAGCGGCATCCCCCACGAAGCGCAGATCTCGGTCGTGTCGCCCAAGTTCTTCAGCTGCTCTGACTCGCTCGCCGCCCCCACGTTGACGTGCACTGAAACAGCGTCCGCACCTAAGGATATCACTTCCTCCACGCTGGCAACGGGAACCTTGTTGTTTGGGTCTGGGCCCAGCGAGGTGCTTCCTGATAGGTGAATTATCAACCCTATATCCTTCCCGTAGCCTCGATGTCCTGCTCGCACGATACCCTTGTGAAGAACCACAGCATTCGCGCCTCCATCGGCAACTTTGTTGATGATTGCGGCCATGTCCTCAATGCCAGCGATTGGGCCCATTGAGAGCCCGTGGTCCATCGGTACTATAACTGTCCTTCTTGTCTTGCGGTTGATGATCCGCTCTAGCCTGATGCGCTTTCCGACTTCAGACAATAATATCCCTCCTTTTGTGATATGCTGTGCCCCCATTAAAAAGTGTGGGAAAGACGTAGAGGTTCCTATTTAAGGTTTTTACCTGTTATAACACGGAACGTTTCAAAATTTTAAGTTGCGAAACAGCTTTATAAAAAGCGAGGCATAAAAAATATTGGGGATGGGCCTGAGCAAGAAATCCTCGTTTCTGCTCGTGCTTGCTTTTTTGCTTCGCACTGGTTACGCTTGTTGGGTCTGGAACTAACGCGAGCGCTTGTCGTAACTCAGATTGGATTAAACCCGTTGATAACATTTGCTATTTCGGCGGCTGGCACCACAACTGCGATTTCGGCGGTTGGCAGCACAATGGCTATTTCGGCGACTGGCAGCACATGGGGTGTCTAGATAACCAAAATAATGACCATAACTGCGGTGTAGAGGGTACCCAAGAAACGTCAAGTGACCAGTCGACCACAACGACAACCACAACTACAACCACCTCCACTACGACAACGTCAAGTGAGCAGTCGACCACGACGGTGGAGGGAGACAGTGGTTACAGCGTGGTAGTGGGCCAGACTTACACGGGAGCGGTGGGAGCGAACGTTGTTCCAATAGCGATCTCCATAGCGATTGCCGGTTGCGTTGCGGGCGGTTTCATCGTCTTCATCAAAAAGAGGCCCTGAAAGTATAGATCATCTGGGTCACTTCAGCGTCAATAAGATTGTATCGTAATTGATAGACCCAAGAACATGAACGACTTTATTAAGTTTTCAAAACGATTGTCAGTTGGTATATCAATGGCTCAGCTGAAAGTCAAGCCATCAAAGCTCTCCGGGGGGGTCACCGCGCCTCCGTCCAAGTCATACACTCACCGGGCGTTCATGGTGGCTCTGCTGGCAAATGGCGAGAGCAGAATCGCCAGCCCTCTGCTCGGCCTTGACACTGAGGCGACGATCGAGGCCGTGAGGTCGATGGGCGCGGAGGTCGTTCAAGATGGCGGAGTCTGGAGGGTCAACGGTACGTCCGGTAAGCTCAAACCCCGTACGGACATGATAGACGCCAGAAACTCGGGCACCACCATCCGTCTCATGAGCGCGATATCTGCCCTGTCGCCCAAACCAATACGTCTCACAGGCGACGAATCCATCCTGAAGCGCCCGATTGGTCCGCTGGTCGATGCGTTGAACGAACTCGGGGCGAAAGCCAGGTGCGAGAGGGTGGACGGGAGGCCGCCCGTGGTTGTTGGAGGAGGTCTGAGGGGCGGAAAGGTGGAGATGACGGGTGCGGTCAGCTCCCAGTTCATCTCTGCTCTGCTGCTCGCGTGCCCGTACGCGAAGGAAGACGTGGAGCTGGCGATAACCGAGGGGATGCGCTCTAAGCCGTACGTAGAGATAACGCTCGAGCTGCTCGACGCCGCTGGAGCCAAGATAAAGAGAGACAAAAATCTGACAGAATTCAAAATCCCTGGAAGGCAGCTCCTCAAAGCCATAGACTTGACAATCCCAGGCGATTTCTCGTCCGCGGCTTTCGTGCTTGGAGCTGCAGCGATTACGGGCTCCAGAGTCAGAGTCGACAACCTCGATGTCAGGTGTGCCCAAGGCGACCGCAGAATAGTGAAGCTTTTGGAAGAGTTCGGCGCGGATGTGAAGGTCAGCGGGAGAACCGTGGAGGTCGCCGGCACGGGAGAACTGAGCGGTGCCGAGTTCGACTGTGGCGATAATCCGGACCTAGTCCCAGTCCTTGCGGTGCTGGGGTCGGTCGCAGATGGACAGACGCGGATTACGAACGTCCCCCATCTCAGGTTCAAGGAGACCGACCGCCTCAAAGCTCTGGCTATCGGCCTGAGGAGGTTTGGTGCGGAGGTGAAGGAGCTGCCCGATGAACTGAGGTTAGAGGGAGTGAAACAACTGAAGGGAGCGAGAGTCGACTCCTTTGGGGATCACAGGATGGCTATGGCGTTCGCTGTGGCGGGACTGGTTGCGCGCGGCGAGACCATCGTGGACGGGGCCGAGAGCATCCCAGTCTCATACCCGAGTTTCGTCGATGATATGCGGAAGCTTGGAGCGAAGATGGAGTTGGTTCGACAGTAAGTTGCGGAATGGTTTAGGATACATACTCCTTTTTATTTTTAACGGTTGGTTGGATCAAACCCAAGCGCAGGCATCACCTCTTGGCGTATACATATAGCACACCGTCAACATCGCACAACAGTGCATATCCCTTTTCCCACACTTCCATGCGTTCTCGCGCGTGTTGTATATACTTCGTCTTATGAGGAAAGTCAAGGTCAGAGACCACAAGCATTGATGCATAAAGGGCTGTGTCATATGCAACATTCTCCACCGCAGCCTTCGCCTCATCGTGCGCTCCAGTCATTCCCCTGATAAACCCATCACTGAACGACCACACACCCAACCACCGTCGCCGTCCCGTTTTCGTATCCCACGACACACTTTTGCTATGTCTCTTGCTACATTCTGTCGCCATCTTTTTCGCCGCATTCCATGCTGCATTCCACGCCCCAATCCTCGCCGCCGCCTGAGTGGCGTCCCATGTCGCATCATGTATCATATCCCACGCCGTTTTTTGCATCACGCCGTGCGTTGCTTCCCTCGCCTTTCTTCTTGCCTCACCCCAAGTGTCACCATAGAAAATTTTCCATTCTTTTTTCGGTTTTCCGTCGGGCTTAAACCAGTTTATTTGTTTGAGAGATTCTATAAAGTTCTGTACCAGTAGAGACAATTCGTTATTCATCTATTATTGCACCTCCTTTATTCCTTATCATACTTAGTCTTTTTGCCATATCCATCCTTTTTGTCCAATTTTCATTCATTTACCTTCAAAGTATATCTTTCCGTTCTATTGATATCACACCACCACCCATGAGCACTTCGATTAGCCACAAAATCGCTTGAGAAACCCGTTTCCCCTTCCCGCTTGGGCATATCGGTGTCTTGGCCCTCATCTAACCGCTCCGTGGATCAACCAATTATCTCATTGATCTTTTTAGTGGCGGATGATTTTTGCGAGGAGCGAGGGTCGAGGGGAGGCCAGTCCCCGTCTTTCGAGGGGGCCCCGGCCGCGGGCGGGCCCGCGCGGAGCTGATGCATTGGGAAAAAGGACGGTGCTGCCGAAAAAGGGGTCCTGGTGGTGGGGCTCTAGGGTTACTCGGTTTTCCCGACTATTTTTTGAGCTCGGGGCTGACAAGACGCTTATCGTAGTTAGAGGCTGGGCCGATGAGGTGGGTGACAAAACCGCATTGGCGCAACCAGTTTTATTGGCATTCCCTAATGAACATGATGGCATGATACTCATTCTTTGCGGTCCCCCAGCTTCAGGCAAATCCACGATAGCCATGAGGCTCGCGGAGAGGATCAAGGATTTCAAGCTCATTTCTTCTGACGAGTTCAAAAGAAGAACGTACAAGCACATGTTCGCCGAAACCGAGAGGTGGGCGGGCAGGGTTAAACATCTCATCTTGAACGGGACCTTCTACAAGAAAGCGTGGAGGGACAAGATCAAGGAAATCGCTGAAAGGAAAGGGGAGAAGGTGCTCACGGCATACATCACATGCTCGCTGCAAACTTGCCTGAAAAGGAATGAGCTGAGGGAAGATCGAATCGAGAAGAAGGCGGTTCGCGTCATCTACAATCAAATCGAGAAACCTGAGACCCCCGACATTCTCATCGACACTGATGTTTCAAGCGTGGATGAAGCCGTTGAAACGATACAGAAGAGTTTGTAAGGGCCAAAATCTTTTCGAGCTTTTGACAACTCCAAACGACCCGCGCAGCAGAACTTCGGCCCCAACTTTCACCCGCATTTGCCTCATCAGTTTTTTCGGCTGAAGGCCGTTCTCTTTATATGGACAGAAAACCCTAAAAGCCGATCAGAATTTTCGCCATCCTGATGACCGGCGCCAGCGTGGCCCTTGTTGCCAGCTTCAGCAAGCGGGATTTTTCAATGAGCTTGGCTACAGGCGGAGAAACCGTGTAGTAAAACGAGATGAATTTCTGCCCGGGCTTTTCCCTCATCAGCACGTTGTCCCTGAATGACCTGAGCACGTTGACCTCGTGTGCCATGGAGGTCTCAAACGCGGCGGTGGCAATGAAACATCCCCCGCCCCTTTGCTTGAGGTTCATGTGGAACTGGGTCTTGCACTTCTCGCAGCGATAAATCAGGTGGGGAACCTTCTTCGTACTCTTGCGCCAGAGGGACCTCGAGGTCTTTTCTATGTCTTCCTTCCCTGCTATCTGCATGGGCTTTTGGCATCCAGGACACAACACGGTCGGCACCGAGATCATGGAGCGCGGTTCCACTTCTTTGTATTCTTTCTTTTTCGGCATTGGATCGCATATCACTTGGAGGGATGGTTATTAACTTCACGTTTAGGGCTTCAAATTGCATTGCTCTTAAAAAGAACAATTTCAATTTTTCTACAAGCTCTCGCTGCCGCTGTCCGCTCTTGGTCTCCGGAGTGCATGTGGGGGCCGTTATTTTTAGTCTCGGCGGGGGCGGGGTTTTGGAGGCGGTCCGCCGGCTGTAAAAAAGCATGACAGCTACCACGCACCCCCGTCGCTGCCACCGTTACCGCCACCTCGAGCTTTCCGTTTGGTCTTTCGACCTCATAGGAGCGGGAGCGGTTGGAGTTCTCACTCTTCTGCCCCTTGCCTTCGCTGGATTTGTAGACTGTATGACAAAAGCCCTGATTAAAGCCCTTTTTGTTATACATTTGGTTCGAATTCTCTCAGCAACGGACAGGATAAGGGAACCTAGCTGTAATAACGACTCGCTCGCGGCATCCGAGCCCAGCAGGGTCGGGGGGAGGTCGGTCTCCGGCTCTCGAGGGGGGAAACGCAGGTTCGAGAGAATGCACTCAAACAGCCTCTGGCAGGCGGATTTCAAGCTTACGGAGGATGACCGGTGGATGCTCACTTTCCTGGACGACCACTCGAGATTCATCCCGTGGGCCAGAATAGAGTACGATGCCACAACCGAATTCGCTTTGAGGCTGTTCAGAAAGTGTGGAAAGAAGTACGGATTTCCAGAGCAAGTGCTGACTGATCAAGGAATTCAGTTTTACTGTGCTGAGAAAGAAGGTAAAGAGCACGGTGAGAGCACGTTCACCCAGACGTTGAAGGAGCTGGGCGTGCAGCACATCGTGGCGAGCAAGCGTCGTCCGACGACAATAGGGAAGGTCGAAAGGTTCCATCGAACCTACGAGGAAGAGAGCTGGAGGTACAAAACACTCGGAGCGTTTCTCCAGTACTACAACTACGGGAGACCACACCAGGCCTTGGACTACCAATTCCCAGCGGAGGTGTACTTCAGGGATCTGAAGGAGTAAGTCCAACTCTTAAAAGATAGTACAAAAAATCTGGTGTGTTGCATGAATGATAACAAAATCTCCTCATCACCTTTCCACACACCCATAACCTTCTAAGGTTATTTTTCGATTCATAACCCCTGTAAGTTATCACATCACCATTATAACGCGGTGCCTACTTACCCCCCTAAGTTAATTACCCCCATAAGTTCGGTCTGAGTCCCCATCGTAA
>Ga0315296_10001364_pt1 | contig 21341 bp, 18 predicted proteins | sample YL17G14_18_MG_FD_203921 | JGI IMG/M metagenome (GOLD analysis project Ga0315296, IMG submission 203921) | Sediment microbial communities from Yellowstone Lake, YNP, Wyoming, USA - YL17G14_18 | ecosystem: Environmental > Aquatic > Freshwater > Lake > Sediment | place: USA: Wyoming | collected...
TTCTCAGACGTATTTCCGACCCCTTCTGGTTTCAAGCCCTAGGTTGCGTACTCGGCTATGATTGGCACTCGTCCGGGGTGACGACAGTTGTCACGGGAATCCTCAAAAACGCCATTGTTCCCGAAGAGCATAGCATCGTTGTCTGCGGCGGCAAGGGAAGAGCCTCCAGAAGAACACCTGAAGAAATAACGGACAGCGGAGAGAAATTCGGGTTTTCAGACAGCACGATCAGATCGATCCAATATGCAAGCAGAATGAGCGCAAAAGTTGACAACGCGGCAATCCAAGCAGGATATCAGCTCTATCACCATGCACTTTTCCTGACCAAGGACAGGAAATGGGCAGTCGTTCAACAAGGCATGTCCGCATCAGACAGAACAGCCAGACGCTACCACTGGCTCTCTGACAAAGTCAAAAACTTCGTGATTGAACCACACAACGCAATTGTATGCGATGTGGAAAAGGAAAGAGTATTGAACATGACTGCCAAACAGAGCGAAGGCTCCAGAAAAGCTTCAGTCGACATCGTCAAAGAGAACCCCAATCGACTCATGAACACGCTTACGCCAGTCCTTCCCAACGGTCAAAAACTCCTCAACCAATGGATACCGACAGACTCAGAACACAACTGCAAAGAACCAATAGACTTCATGTCCATGCCCCGCAGCATAAACTGGAAAACTATGAAAAAGCTCTATGATTTTCAGCCCAAAAACTATGAGGAACTCCTAGCATTCAAGGGCGTTGGACCGGCAACGGTAAGAGGCCTCGCATTAATTGCCGAAATAATATACGGCGAAAAACCCAGCTGGACAGATCCAGTAAAATACTCTTACGCTTACGGCGGCAAGGATGGTGTGCCATTTCCAGTGAACAGAAAAGCTATGGACGATTCCATCATGGTGTTGAAACAAGCAGTAGAAGCCGCAAGAATAGGCGAAAAAGACAGGATGCGTTCGCTCCAAAGGTTAAGATATCTCATTCCACAAAGCAGCTCGCAAGAATTGAAAAGGGGGCCACTTTGAAGTTAACGAGTCCAGAATTGTTATCTCCACGCCTTCATTGCGCAATGCATTCCGATTTCCACACGGACTCTTGGCATGGCGACTATGAGCAGAAGTTTGCAGATTAGGATTTACAGGTTCCTGCTACTTATCAAGGAAGTCTACGTAGATTTGCGAACAACAAAACGGGGAAAAGGACACTCGGTAGCCATTGTCCTCGGCAAATCTAACCGAAGATTCTGTTGGAAAAGCTACAGCGTCTGCCCCTGCCTTTATAGCAAGAACGTCTGTTTCGCTTCGATGTTTACCCTTAGGGCGCATACAACCCAAAACTATTGGTGTATCAGGAAACATCAACCTTGCGGCCAGGAGGACTCTAGCTATATCCAAGGGAGCAGGAGAACGACTGTCCTCCATGTAAGTGCCTCGTATGGGCGTAAACGCTATAATGACAAGCGCTGCTGGGTTCTGCTGCCTAATCATCTGCAGTGCATGCATCTCCCCTTTCAGCTTTCCATAATGAAGACCAACTATCACGTGGGGCACAGTTGGCACTCCAACGCGGCTCAATTCTTTCAGCGACTTGGCATAATCATCGACAGTCACGTTCAGTCCGCAGATCTCATTTATAGTGTCGTTAGACCCTATTACATCGATGAGCACAGCATCCACCCTTGCCTTCTCTAAAGCTCTAGCCATGCTCTGATCAACGATTCCAGAGTGTACAAAGACTGTAAGGCCCGTATCGTTTTTCACTTTGCCAATAGCCTGTGTGAAGCCTCTGAGAGGAACAGACCCATCTGTTAAGCATCCACCACTTACGAGACACCCCTTGGCACCAGCAGCCTTGAGACGGTCGCACAGTTCGACAAGCTCCTTCGGGGTTGTTGCTGGGTACATCGTCTCCAGAACTATTCCACCGCAGTGTCTGCATTTCAACGCGCAACTTCTTCCTGTCACTGAGATTGTCGGAAAATCCGAAATCGATGAGCTGAAATAGGCCGTTCTGTAGTGCATGAAGCTTGGAGCATAGAAACTGACTCTCTTTGATTTCTGAAAAATATTTGTTTTGTTCAACAAATCAAGTAAAGCGGCGTCGCTCATTTGCCAGATACTTTCTGGCGATGGTTTAGCCATTTTCCTCTAGTGGGTATGGACGGTCATTTCGTTAATACTTTTCCCTCAAGATTCATTCTGGCAGTTTTTGCCTACGCTTAAGAATGATGGGAACGTCGCGAATGGCGTTGTCAATGGCCATCAAGGTTTTTGAGATTTTCCTTAGATACTTCTGGAAGTCAAGAGTTCTGAACACCGTGTTACCTCGCTCAGTGATAGCGTATAGCAAGCTGTCTCTAGACATATGTTCTTCAACGAGCTCGTTAGCCATCAGGAATTGCAGGTTATTGTGCAACACCGTACAGTCCATGTTAGTCTTGTATGCCAGACGGTCAATGCCTAAGGGCTTCTTTACGAGTGCGCCCAGAATCGCCTCATACGATTCTAATTTTGATTTATGCATGTACGTGCACCCAGCAGTGTGTTTCTGTTCAGCTACGGATAAATCGTTTATGAATTACAAATCTTTAGCAATAAGTCAGTGTTGGAAATAGTAACTCCATGCTTAGAAAACGTCGCAAACTCGAGACCATCTGTTCGACCTAAAAGGTTAATGGCAGGCAGAAAATCATGTTGGCGAAGACTCGTTCACGGTTACCGTTAGCAGGAAAAGCACTTTTCCTTGAGCCTCTCAGAAAGGTTTTTCCAATAGTTCATGCGCCAATAGGCGATCTCGGTTGTTGAGCCTTTTTCTCCAGCTGCTACATTTGTGCGCCCAACATCAATCGTTGCAGAGCGTTATATTGTTTGAGGAAGTCAAGACCCCGGTCTGTTGCTTTGTACAAAACCTTGCGTCCAGCGTTGTCAGCTTCGATAAAGCCCAGGTCACTCAGAGAATGCAAATACTTTTTGAGTTGTGCAGAGTTTATGCTGGTATTCCTCATTATTGAGAACCTTGCGGCGCCGTTGCCATTGTTCTCCTTCACGGCCTCAAGCATCATTGCCAGTATCTCAACGTTGTTCCTATACTTCTTTTGTGTCGGAAGAGAAATGGTGTGGAACTGACTTACACAGTTGGCCATTTCGTACATCCCTGACATAACATAATGATGTTGAAAGACTTACCGTTTATTTCTGTGGAAACTGTTGAAAGCAGGGTTTTTTCGAATCCTGCACTGTTGAAAGAATTGAAAATGTACGTTCCCTGATGCGAAGAGTTTTTATGTTGTTTCAACTGAATCTATTGAAGAGGGATTCGGAGTGTCCCACCGCAAGTTTACATCGAGCGAATTAGAAGCGCTTCAGGAAGCCCTTGGTTCAGACTTCAAAAGAGCAAACATTCGTCTCCGAGAAGGTGAATATCAGTTCACACTTGCCCAGGCGATAGCTGGACTCCAGCTGGAGTTGACATTTCCTGACGTGAAAGAAGTCATAAGAAAGATGTCAGGGGAAAAAGATACTGATGACGTTCAAATCGTACGAAAGGTCCAGACAATCCTGAAGAAGATGGAGAAGAGCAGTGTCGTAAAGATTCTGCCGAAGAAGAAACCGTGGGAATTGCAGAGGTACATGCTGTCCAGCTTCAAGTTTCAGGACGCTGAGAACAGCATGGTGACTTTTGCAACAGATGCGCAAGTGAACCAATCACGACAGCTAATACAATTGACGTTGCGACAAGAGGGATCAACAGTGGCGGCACGCAGGCGCATGACTGCTCGTATCTTTGCTTTAGCCTTCGTCGTGGTCGCCTCCTATGCCGCAATCTTGTGGAGTCTCGTTCAACCTGTTGCAAATCCCTTTGCGTTTGTGCCTGCGTTCACTGTCGCCGTCGTTTGTTCGGTTGCCCTTGGGAAAGTCCTTTCAGAGTAGGACAAGTGGGGACACACCTCAACGTTTAATAGAAAAATTCATCATGTGAAAGGAATGTGGTCGCGTTGAAAAGAACTGCCTTGGTTATACTCGTTCTGTGCTCCTTGTTAGTTTCGACGATTCTGAAGAGCAGCATTTCAGTTTCTGCGCAGCCAAAAACCCTGATCGTTGACCCACGTGGGCAGGGAACGTACAACACCATACAAGAAGCAATCAATGCTGCGAACTCTTCAGACACGGTCTTTGTTTACAACGGAACGTACTTTGAAAATATTTTCATTGACAAAAGCATCTCACTCATCGGTCAAGGGAAAGAAATAACGATGATCGACGGCGGTCTAATCTCAACTGTAGTCAGCATAACGGCCGGCAACGTCACCATCGCGGGCTTCCACATCAGGAACAGCGGGGTATACAAAAACAATAGTGCGATTCGGATGGACCACGTCAGCGGCAACCTCATACGCGATAACATTTTGTCCGACAGCTACGAGGGAGTTGGACTGTACACGTCAACCAACAACACAATCTCGAACAACATGGTGAGAGACAATTACGATGGGGTTGGCATAACCGCCTCAAACTACAACGTAGTCTCGGACAACACGATAATATTGGACATTTCTGACGGCGTAGGCATCTACGCTTCAAGCTCAAACATCATCCTGAACAATACAATATACGGCAATTATGATGGAGTCGGCCTTTACACGTCAAACAACAACGCAGTCTCCTCCAACAACGTGACCGGCAACGCTGACGGGATAGGCTTCTACACCTCAAGCAACAACGTGATTGAAGCCAACTCGATATATACAAACACGTATGAGGGCATCTACCTAGCCTCTGGCAGCAATGACAACACTTTCTTCCATAACAACTTCAACAACACCTTCGCACAGGTGGGGAGCAGCGGCAACGGGCTTCCAAACACGTGGGATTTCAACGGAGAAGGCAATTATTGGAGCGACTACAATGGCAAAGATGAAGATGCCGACGGTATAGGGGACACCCAATATGGCATAGACCAGAGCAACAAAGACAACAGTCCATTGATGGGAGCATTTTCTGAACACGAAATTCAATTGAGACCCGAACGTTACCAAATCTACATTGTCACCAATGCGACCGTCTCCGAGTTCGGATTTGCAGTCGGCACCGAGACTGGAAACAGGATAATCAATTTCAATGTGGGGGGTAGAGAAGAGAATGGCTTTTTCGTTAGGCTGAAGACCCCAAAAACACTGTTCAACTATCCCCTAACTCTACTTGTTGGAGACGAAGAAGTCGTCCCGAAGATACTGAACGGTTCCGACGAGATGGCCTCGTATATCTATTTCACGTCCGTGCACAGCAACCGCACAGTCTCGCTAATCTCCTCAAATACAGCGTATCTCTTGGGCCAACTGCTTGAAAAATACATACAGTTGCAGATACTTCTAGCCGCACAAAACGGCACGATCAAAAATACTCTCGACGACTACAACAACCTCTTGGACCAATACAACCAGCTGAGACAGGAACACAATCAATTAAACGATTCCTACAACAATAACTTGCGGGCTTATTTTCAAAGCGTGGACAACAATCGTAATTTGGTCTACATCGTCGCAGCAGCGACTGCCGTGTTGCTGGCGACTACAGTGTACTTGTCAAGGAGACTGCACAAGAAACCTAACCCTTAGGTATAGAGAACCTGTAATGTGTCTTGCAGGGTCCCAACAAACATAAAAGTCTCTTTCTTCTCTTTATCGGCAGAAATCATATGAAATCAGCCGTCGACCAGAGAACAACAAGGAAACTGCCGAAGTTTGTTCGACTCTCCTCAGGATCAGCAGCTGCACTTGAACTGAGAGAGGAGAGACTGGACACAAAGCCGTCTACCATTTACATAATGACATACAGTCCACAGAAATGCACAGCAAACTGCAGTTACTGCCCGCAAGCAAGAGAAAGCCGCAGCTCAACATCCATGCTTTCAAGAGTATCATGGCCAGTTTTCCACACGAACGACGTGTTGGAAGCCATCGGAAGATCCTCAGGGAACGCCCAAATGAAACGAATCTGCATTCAGACTCTTAACTATCCTGGATCTCTGCTGGATGTGGTCTCCATTGTCAGAACAATCCGCGATGTCTGCGAGCTGCCTATTTCTGTTTCTTGTCAGCCCTTTGACGCGCAAGACATCCAACAGCTCGCCGCAGCAGGAGTCCAGAGGCTGGGAATACCCCTAGATGGGGCTACTGAAAGCATTTTCGACAAGGTCAAAGGCCAGCAGGTAGGGGGACCGTACCGCTGGGAAAGACAAGTGACGTTGCTCGAACAAGCAATAGACTTGTTCGGAAAGGGCAACGTAAGTACACACCTAATCATCGGGCTGGGTGAAACTGAGCAAGAAATTATCAGAATTGTCCAAGACTGCACCGACAAGGGCGTACTCCCAGCACTTTTTGCATTCACACCCATCAAAGGTACAAGAATGGAAAACACTCCACAGCCTTCAATTCAAGAATACAGACGAATCCAAATCGCTAGATTTCTGATATGGCACAAGCTGTCCCGATACGACCGTATGCAATTTGACGACAAGAGCCGTCTGACTGATTTCGGCGTCACTGATGTTCTCTTAAGCCGAATAGTCAAAGATGGAGAAGTCTTTCTAACAAGTGGCTGCCCAGACTGCAACCGTCCGTACTACAACGAAAGACCCAGCGGTCCATTCTACAACTATCCACGCAGATTGAAAACTCAAGATTTGCTTGAAATAGAACGCCAGCTCATTTTGAAGTAAGCACAAATGGCCAAAAGTCCAAATGTCTGCCCGAATGATTCGTCGAAAAACCTATGTGGAAGATGTGCACTAAACCAGACGCAAGCGGCTGGTGACACGTTTGGTTCAGGCATCCATAGAAGACAAACAGATTTCTCTTCAAGAAGCTGTCAGGCTAGTTCCCGATGGAGCACACCTTTTCTGGGGCGGATTTGGTTTCCAGCGTCCACCGATGGCCTTCGCTCACGAGCTCGTAAGACAGGGCAAACGCGACCTGACTATCTACACGTGTGGTTCAGAAATAGACATAGACATACTCTCAGGCGCAAAGGTAGTTTCACGTTTCGAGTTGGCTTTTTTTGCCATCGAAGGCATAGGTTTGGCGCCAAACATCCAGAGAAGACTTCGCGAGGGCACCATCGAGATCGAGGACTACACCAATCTGGCCATGGCCCTTAGGTTTCTCGGAGGTGCCTTGGGAGTACCGTTCATGCCGTTAAGAAGCATGTTAGGCACAGATCTATTGACCAAAACTAGGTTCAAACTCAAGAAGGCGGAAGTGATCAACTGTCCCTTCACTGGAGACAGAATCGTGCTCGTTCCTTCTGTCAGACCTGATTTCAGCATCGTGCATGCTTCGCGAGTTGACAGGGAGGGAAATGTGCAAATAGACGGCATCAAAGGCGAAGACGTAGAAGGCGCAAGAGCAGGCAAGAAACTTATCGTCTTGGCCGAGGAGATCGTCGACACAGAGTTTATTCGAAGCCAACCAGACCAAACGGTCATTCCAAATATCTACGTCACGCACGTTGTTGAGTGTCCCTGGGGCGCATACCCGATGATGGTGTACAACTACTACGATTACGATATGGAACACATTAGGATGTACTACGCTAAATGCAAGACAGAAGAAGGATGGCAGAAATATTGCGAAGAATACATAACAGGGGTCAAAGATCACACCGAGTTCCTTAAAAAGACAGGTCTCGAAAAACTCATGAAGCTTAAGGCAAAGAAACCCTTTGCCTATTGAAAGGAGGAAGAATTCAAATGGTGAAGAAAACGGCAGATCCAAAAGATTTCTCTACCCTAGAACTGATGGCTGTTTGTGGATCCCGCGCAATAAGGAACGGCGAGGTTGTTTTCATTGGCACGGGTTTGCCCATGATTGCAGCTTTGCTAGCTAAGAGAACACATGCTCCGGACGCAAAGATCGTTTTTGAAGCGGGATTCATAGATTCAAACGCCAAAGATGTAGCATTATCGATCGCTGACTCCAGGCTTGGTTATCGTGCTTCTGGGGCCATTGGCTTAGTCGAGACACTCGGGCTCATGCTTCAAGGGGGACACGTCGATGTGGGCTTCGTCGGCGCAGCGCAGATTGACAAACGCGGCAACATCAACACTACATACATTGGGGCCTTCGAGAAGCCAGTAGTAAGACTGCCTGGAAGTGGCGGTGGAAACGACATAGTATCGTCTGCGAAGCGGATCGTGGTTATCATGACCCATGAGAAAAGAAAGATGGTCAATAAGCTGGACTATTTGACGAGTCCAGGATTCCTCGATGGCCCGGGAGCAAGAGAAAAGGCCGGCCTGCTGGGTGGAGGTCCCTCTCTTGTGGTCACTAACCTTTGTCAGATGGACTTTGACCCTCAAACAAAGTGCATGCGACTCGCGATGGTTCATCCGAGTGTCACGGTTCAACAAGTCTCGGAAAACACAGAGTTTGAACTTGTTATTCCAAATAGAGTACCGACAACAGATCTCCCGACCTGCGAGGAACTGACGCTTCTGAAAGCAATTGACCCTGACGGGATTTACATACCGTGGACTAAGTAGGCTTCGCCTCTTTCTGGGGTAGCGTGGGTTTCTGTTTAGTCACCTGCTCGACTACTCTCCAGAATTCCTCTTCCGTCAAACTCTTGCGCAGGTCTTTCAAGAGCTTCTTGATTTGATAGAAAGTCATCTGCGCTTCACCCTTGTCCAAGCTTTCACGTGTCCCTCTTATCCTCTTCACTATCTCGTCTATTTGCACCGGAGTAGCCTTGATGCTTGCTTGAGCCAAACGGGTCTCGACCAGATTTTTTCCAGTGTGCCTTCCGATAAAGAACGTGGTCTCTCGTCCTATGATTTCGGGAGGGAATGGCTCAAAAGTCATTGGGTTAGCAAGCATTGCTCGAATGTGCTCTTCCTGCTCGTAAGAAAAGGCATTTTCGCCGATCATTGGCTTGTGGAATTGAATGGGCAAGGCAAAAATCTTCTCAGCCAACTGCGAAAGACGGTAGAGCTTGTCCAATTCCAAACCCGTGTCAATATCATACAACAGCTCCAACGCAGCACAGACTTCCTCCATCGGGGCGCACCCCGACCTCTCGCCGAAGCCAGCAACGCAGGTATGTACGTAGGCCACTCCTTCCTCCACGCCTGCCAAAGTGTTCGCGGTGGCTAGACCGAAATCGTTATGACAATGTACTGAAAGCGGAACATCCTTCCTTGTTATCTGTGACAGCCCGTCTCGAACATGTGAAAGGAGATACCGCATGGACAAGGGTCGCAGAAAACCAACAGTGTCGGCCACGACCAGCCTGTCTGCACCAGCCTTGATCGCAACTTCAAAAATCTGAAGCATGTCTTGAAGAGGAGTTCTAGAACCATCCTGCAAAACAAAGTTGACTTTCACACCGTGTTTCTTAGCATACTCAATGCAGTCGGCGGTTTTTTTGAGGATCTGCTCTTTTGTTGTCTTGAGGGAATATTGTAGGTTTAACCCGTTGAACGGGGTAAAAAGCTCGACCTCTCTTATTCCACACTCGAGACAGGCGTCTATGTCGCTTCTGTTCATTCGCGATGTCGCGGCTAGACTCGCCTGCTGGAACCCCTCGTTGGCAATCTTTCTAACACTGTTCTTCTCCTCTTCAGAAAGGCCCGGAAAACCAACGGTTATTATGGACACGCCCATCTCGTCCATCATCTTTGCAAGCTTAACTTTCTCAATGTACGTCAAGAACACAGCCGGCGTCTGCACGCCTTCCATCAACGTTTCGTCCCAAACAAAAACTCTGTCAGGTAGCCTAGGTGGCAAGTTCTTCCGCAAATGATTATAATTAGTTATGAGACCTTGAGCCTCAAGCCTCCTAAATATGGTCTTTCTCATTCAATGCACGTTCCAGCAGAGCACCAGCGAAACACATTCCTATTCTTACAGTCACCCACAAAATAGCGTTTTCGGTATATGGCACGAATGGCCGCAACTTTCTGTTTGACGACGAAAGTTTAAAATCGAAACACACCGTAGCCATTAGTACTCGTGGTGCTCCAGTATGGAACCTTTCGCATGGTGGACCGAGAAACAGAAGAATCTGATGGATGAAGCAAAGTCCTTTGCAGACAAAGCTATGCCCGAAGGCGAAGCGACTTTCTGGACAAAGAGATTCCCCTCTGACCTCCTGAAGGGGGTGGCAAAGAAAGGCTGGTTTGGCACAGTAATTCCAGAGAAATATGGTGGTCTTGATACAGGCGTAACAGGTGCAAGCATTGTTACTGAAGAGCTCAGCAGAGTCTGCTCCGCCTTGTCAGAAGCCTATGCTGTCTCCCTCTTTGGCGGGGTCGAGCAAATACTGACTTTTGGAACCGACGAACAGAAGAAAAAGTGGCTCCCAAGGATAGCCAAGGGAGAGCTAGTCGGTGCAGTATGCATAACTGAACCTTTCGTCGGCTCAGACGCAGCAGGAATCGAAACGACGGCCAAACAGGATGGGAGATTCTACGTTCTCAACGGAAAGAAGCGTTTCATAACCAACGCCGGGTTGGCAGACATATACGTGGTCTATGCAAAGACAAGCGACAAAAAAGAAGACAAGGCCAAGTATCAGCACCTAACCGCCTTCCTAGTCGAGAAAGGCACGCAGGGCTTCTCAGTTGAAAAGGTCAACGAGCTTTCAGGATGGGTTGGCCTTCCGAACGGCACTCTGGACTTAAACGAGACGAAGGTCCCTGCAGATAACTGCATAGGCGCCGAAGGCACGGGCTGGAAAGTAATGATGGCAGGTCTCAACTTTGAACGGGTAGTCTACTCAGCTGGCATGCTGGGACCGATGAGAGAGGCTATACGCAACGCCGTTGCCTATTCTCAGCGGCGCGTACAGTTTGACAAACCCACTATCGATTTGCCCATCAATCAGGCCAAGATTGCCGAAATGTTTGCAGGGTTGTACACATCACGATTACTTGTGTATCATGCCGCACATCTTCTGGACCAGCACGTGGATGCGATGGTTGAGGCTGCAACTGCGAAGATGTTTGCTTCGGACACGTATGAGAAATTGATAAGTGAAGCGATCCAGGTGATGGGAGGAGACGGTTGGACTCGGTTCTACCCAGTTGAAAGCTACTTACGCGATGCTAAAGTCAACCAGATTGGAGCGGGTACAAACCAGATTATGCGACTGGTCATCTTCAGAGGCGGACTGAAAGCGATGAGCAAAGACCTCCGAATGCCCCGTCGCCACATGCATGAAACGCTCAAGATTCCAGTGTCAACAACAGAGCCGGCTGCGAAGATTGCGCCCACCGAAGACAATATTCTCAGAATACTCGCTGATGATTACACTGTAAACCCGGGACTCTTCATGAGTCGCGAGGACCTAAAGGAAAGATTGGCAGAAACCGATGAAACAAAAGTTGACGCGGTACTTGAGACTCTGGAATCTAAAAGTTTAGTTAAGCTGTACAGAGACAACAAAAGAATGATCGGATTGGTCAAAGCAACCTATGAAGGACTGCGCAAAGCAGGCTCATTGGAAAGGTACAAGTGGTATCCTGACTGGCTGGACAAGGACTTCATTTTCTAGGGAACGCTAAAGCCGCGGCCCGCGGGGGGGGAGAGATGTCAACAGATTAGTAGAGGTGAGGTTGTAATTTCCAATCACATTTTCAGAGCTTGTTACCGTTTTTTTTAGGGCCTGCTAAGACTTCTCAACTAACTAATCAACTAACTAACACACGCACACAGGCGCGCTGCAGGACAAAATGGGCACATCCAACGTACGCGAGTAAGCGCGCGTGCATACTAAGTAAAAAGAAAAGAGGTATTGGATGGACACATGCCCTTTCTAAGGTCCGTAGAAGGCTTCAAGGCCTAGGATGTCGCCCAAGCCGAGAGTTCGTTTGTAGGTTTCACCGAAACCGGCATAGCCATACATAGTCAGCCAGTAGTCAGCGTTACTGTATAGGTCTGCAACGCCACAGAAGTGACCAAGTTCGTGGGTCATTATGTTCTGCACGTCCATCTTGCCAGCTTCTCCAGCTAGGCTCCAACCGTAATACGTGTTCATTAGGCAGTCGACTTCCAGGACTCGTTTGCCTTTTACCCAACTCATAGTGACCGCGATGACGCCTGCACTATACGTGCCCCAAGAAATGACGTTGTAACCGTCATAGGTACCGGCAATTCTTGACGTCGTGCCCTTGTAAGAGAAGACTTGAAAGGCTGTTTCAACGTCCCAAGTGTTGACAGAGCCTGTGATTGTGTTGATCACGGCTGACTGTGATAACCCGTAGCTGTTGGTTGGGTTAACGTAGTAGTTAATCGTGGAGTATGAATGGTAGCGTAACAGTTTGTAGTGAAGGTTAGTAAGTGAATCGTCTGTCGGAGGAATCGCATAGGTGATGTCGATTTTGAGTTCTACCGAAGGGTCATGGACACTGAAAGCGATAGGCAGAGTGGTGAACACTGAAAACAGAATCAAAAGGGCTAATGGAAGCGCGTTCAGCTTTTTCATTAACTCACTTCCTGATCGATATTTCAGACATGCGCGAAGTACTATTTATAGCTTGTAGAAACCAAGTTCTAGCGCGCTAGACTTAGAGTAGCGCGCGCGGGACAGTAGGCATACTTGTCGTATGCTCAGCAATATTGAGCGTGGTAGATTGAACGAGGGTGCACGTTGCTGAAGGTTACGCAATCTGGCGCGCCCTAGTTAGTATATATACTATTTTTGTATGCCCCTCCCACCCTCCGCGTGCCCTGAACGTGTCTGCCATCGTGTAGAATTATCTTCCACTAAACTCATTAACAAAAACGCGTAATATGATATTGCTCAAATATAAGAAGGAGAAAAGGAAAATGAAAAAAGTATTGTCAATAGTTATAACTATGATTCTAGTGAGTTCAATATTTTTCGTCGCAGTACCAACACAAGCAGTGGGACCCACAATTGCAGACGTTGAACCGGTCGACTGGAAAAGCGGCTTGGCGGGCGAAGTACCGATGCCGACTTTGAGCGCAGAAGACTACGCCGAAGCCGCGGCTGCTGCCAGCGTTATGACTGCAGAATCAACGCCTCCGATAGGTACCACGGTTTGGGACTGGTATCTGAGGGCGCTCGGTCGCGCAATCTATGACCCAACTTCAAACTATGCGTACATGACATTAAGAGCCATTTCAGGAAATGCTGAAGTTTGGGTTGCTGCTGATCAACTGTTAATGTACTATCATAACGCTACGTACAGTGATCCAAGAAACGCCGATCCGATAAATTGGAATGTCACAGACGAAATGTGCCAGTACATCGCAAATGAGTTCAACAACGTGATATATCCAACAGATGTCAACTACTTTGGAATCCCAAATGACAGAGACGGAACAAACAACTATTTCCAGTACGTATACGCCGCATATCCTCCAGAGCGTTATTATTGGATTCCAACTGACAATCCGCAGAGAGTAATAATAAAGATCTTCAACATCCTCGACCAGTCCTACTACGACCCAACCTATCCAAGCTATGTCGTGGGTTTCTTCAATTCAGCCTACGACAGTCCCGACTACTACGACCGAAACATGATTCACATCGATAACTATGCATATTGGCAAAGACTAGGCTCACTGGGGCACATATGGTACCCAGACCGCCCAGACAAAATTGTAACTCGCCCCTACGTCTACGAATCAACAATTGCCCACGAATTCCAACACCTCATCCATAACGACTACAACCCACAAGACCCCAGCTTTATGAACGAAGGCTGCGCCATGTATGCAGAGCTTCTCTGTAACTACGGAATTTCCCCGAGCTATTTCAACTACTACTTCTACTCGCCCGACAACTCGCTCACTGAATGGGGTGACCAAGGCGACTATAACATACTAGCCGACTACGGCGTAGCAGCATTGTGGGCGGTATACCTGAGCGACCACTATGGTGGAGCAAACTTCATACGTTACTTCGTTCAGAACGGTATTCCAGGTATCGACGGGGTCAATGCAGCCCTGAAAAAGTTCAAGTACGCCCAGAGATTTGATGACGTTTACCATGACTGGAGAATCGCTAACCTAATCAGGTCCGACACGCCAGGAAACGGAAAATACAACTACAAGAGCCTTGACCTAAATGCCCCAGGCATAATCCCAATAAGACAGTACAGCGAGGTCGGCGCACCTGTCCCATGGACAAAGGGCACAGACTTCGGTACCACATGGACTATCGCAGGGTACGACACTGGTGTTTCATTGCTTGGATCCTACGGCTCAGACTACATAGAGTTCACGCGTTGGCCCAAGACAGAATGGGTCACCTTCAAGGGAGACAACACCTTGACCATTACCGACTATGGTCCCCAGTGGACGCTAGTCGACGGTGTGTGGTGGTCTGACAATAAGGACCTGCAGAACAACGTCCTTGCATCAGGCCAAATATACGTAGACCCTCTAGGAGACACTACACTGACGCTAGTGACCAAATACAACCTAGAATGGTATTGGGACTTCGGTTTTGTACAGGTTTCCACTGACCTTGGACACACTTGGGCCTCACTGTCAAATGGCTACACTACCTCTGACCATGATCCGTCCGCTCACCCCAACGTAATGGCCAATCTTCCAGGACTGACAGGTAACGTTGAAGGACTTTCTGACAACACCCTTTGGGACCCAGCCTCACCGATGACTACTATGACGTTTGATCTAAAAGCCTATAAAGGAAAGACTGTAATGATAGGCTTCCGCCACGTTACCGACTGGGCGACAACCTATGACGGATGGTTCATACAGAGTGCAAACGTAAGCGGCAATCCGCTGACTTTAAGTGTTTTCTACGACTTTCCGCCTGCCCCACGCGCCTTCCAAGTGGATCTAATAACCGTGCTAACCGGGAAGACAAACGAATACGAAGTCAAAACCATGATAATTAATCCTCTGACCCTGACAGGACAAATGCAAGCAAACGCCAGAGGCAGGTACAGTGTGATCATGATTGTCAGTCCATTGTATCAGTATGATGCTCATCCAGCGATGGCTGACTATCAGTTCACGGTGACAGCGACGACATAAAGAAACACTACTCACTAGAAACCAATCCCCCCCTTTTTTGTTTGCTCGTTCAACAAACATGTAGCGCACGCTTGCACAAAATCCTATTTCCTTCGACGTTCGCACGTCCAATAAGCCACACAGGTTGGGTTGGACTACCGGATCACGGTGACCATCAAGTAGAAGCACGAAAAGCTCCGCGCACGCTCGTAACAACTTGAAATTGGCGAAGAAGGGAGAGAAAATGAAGCAGATGGGCATAGGATTGACCATCTTCTTATTAGTCAGCTTTGCCGCTTCTTCCTTCATTGTTCATCCGAGTCTGGAAGCTGCATCAATCTATATCAGGACCAACGGCGATGTTGACCCTCCTAGCGCGCCTATTCTGCGCAACGGGGACACTTACACTCTAACTGATGATATCGTCACAAATGGTGAAACCGGAATCGAAATAGAAAGAAACAACATCATACTAGATGGAGCAGGCCACTCTATTCAAGGCGCAGACACAGGTACAGGAATAGACATGCTGTCCAGAAACAATGTAACTCTAAGAAATGCTTACATCACCGCGTTCAATGATGGAATCCACCTTTCCGGCTCCTCAAACTGCCAGATAATTCAGAGTACCCTCACAGGAAACGAGTTCTACGGCCTCGGCCTCTACGACTCCTCATACAACAACATAGCCAAAAACAACTTCACAGCAAACAAGTGGGTAGCCCTCAACCTCGCCTCCTCAATCCACAACAGCATAGACAGAAACCAAATGGTCGCAAACAACTACGCCCTCGAACTAGTCGACTCCTCATACAACAGCATAACCGGAAACACTGTTATCGACAACACCAACGGCATCGAACTCTCCAATTCCCAAAACAACTCAATATTCCACAACAACTTCGTAAACCAAACACGACACGCATCTACGCAGTTTTCCCTAGCAGTGTGGGACAATGGTTATCCTTCTGGCGGGAACTATTGGAGCGATTACAACGGCACCGACGCAAACGGCGACGACATTGGCGACACTCCATATGTAATAGACGAGAACAACGTTGACAGGTACCCCCTGATGTATGTCCACTGGAACCCAGCCGACATCAACCACGACCTAAAGGTCGACATCAAAGATGTATCCATCGCGGCCAAAGCCTTCGGCACCGTACCAGGCGATACTTTCTGGTATCCTCGCGCTGACATCACAGGTCCAATACCCCTTGTCCCCGACGGCAAGGTTGACATACGCGATGTCAGCCTGATAGCAAAGAGTTTCGGAAAAAAGTATCAATAGCGCGCACAGCTATTCCTCTCCCTCCTCATTCTTGACGGCTTGCAAATCCGCGGCTGTTCTTGAAAATGCCATGATTGACAACGATTCTTGTACTTCAGATCAATCAAGAAACTGAGGTTCTCCAAGTCCATGCAGGCTTTAATCCGCAAACCTGACAGAACATGCAACCGCAACGTCAACATAAGATGGAATCACTAGGAAGCCTCGTCCTCAACCTCGAGTACTTTCGTCAACAAGACATAAGCAGGTTCTTGATGCGTCCGATTTCCTAGAAATGGAGCGGACCCGGAGGGATTTGAACCCCCGTTCTCCGGCTCCGAAGGCCGGCGCCTTTATCCAGACTGGGCTACGGGCCCACAAACAATACATCGAGTATTGATTAAAAGTGTTCCGAAAATCCTTAAAAACAATCGATGAAGTATAGTAGATGGCGCCAAAACGGGCCGGTAGCTCAGCTTGGCTGGAGCGTTCGGCTGATAACCGAAAGGTCGAGAGTTCAAATCTCTCCCGGCCCATTTAGCATTCTGCAACAGGGGCTCTTCCTAAACTTGGGAGACGGTCATCTCATCTAAAACCTTATAAAACAAAAAGTACGAACAATCACTGGTGATATTTTGACCAAAGAAGATGAGATGCTAGAGGAACTCAAACGCATTCGCGGACTATTGGAACCAAAGCCAAGCCCGCCAGCAGCACAGCCAAAAGGATTGTGGGCGGAATTCATGGATTTTCTGTCAAAGTACAAAATCATGGGTCTTGCCGCTGCTTTCATCATAGGCATCTATTTAGGAGCACTTGTGCTTGCATTGGTTTCGGACTTCCTAATGCCTTTAATCGGCCTCGCTGTACCCGGATTGGGGAATCTGGCGACGGAATCGTTTCTAGTTGGGAGCCAAAGCTTCACATATGGGCATTTCCTAACGGCGCTAATAACCTTCGTAATCGTCGTACTTGTGATCTTTCTGCTAGTAAAAGTCACAAAAAAATGGGGCATAGAATAAGAGCACAGTGATTAACCAAAATTCAACACTGAAGTCAAAACCCAACTTTTTTCACCATACCATAATTGTACCTGACATGACAAATCAAGCCTAACGAACTCAAGAAAATCATTGCTGAGACGAAAAGAGCAGTATCGCGCGAGTGTCCAATGTTAGGGCTCAGAGGGCGGCTTCATCAGAGTTTGCAATTGATAAAGGATTTATTAACAAGAACCTTCAATAGCGTTCCCTAAAGCCGGGTCATAGAGGTATCCTAGAGTTGACAGAAAAAGCCTTCCAGAAGTCCTTCCTCGAAGCGGTCGATGCAGCGTTTTCGTCCCTGGGAGAATCTGCCAAACAATCGATTTACTTTCACCTCGAAAACAAGTTCAAACTGTCAAGGGACGATATTCCATGCCGTCTTGAGGATTTTGACGCTGGATTGGAGAAGATTTTCGGGGCTGGAACCCGCTTCTTGGAAGTCCTGATAATGAGGAAGCTCCATGAAAACATGGGACCTGCTGTGGGTACAATGAAATGGGAAGAAAAGAAAGAGTTCAAGTTCGTTGATTACGTCAAAACGGCAGAGCAGAACCACTTACGGAAGAAAAAGAAGGATTAATCTTTTTATCCCTTGCGGCGCGCATTGAATACAGTAGCGGTTCTTCGATTCATATTGTCAGTTCACAAGTGATTTATCAAGGCATGTCGAGTTTGATCCAAGACAAGTGTTAGCTTGCCTTGGCGACTCGTATGGTTGAAAACAACTTTGACAAAGCCTTGTTATCCGCAATCGAGGATGGTCTCTGTCCTCTTGGAGATTCTTCCAAGGAGGCAATATTCTTTCATCTTGAGAAGTCGTTTGACATAAGAAAGGACAACATACCCACGAGACTGAAGGAATTCAAGGAAGCTCTTGAAGGAATTTTCGGGCCAGGAGCACAGACAATCGGAAAACTCATCACAAAATACCTTCAAAGCAAGCTTGAACTGAATTCTAAACCCGTTGAGTCTGTTGACATCGTGGAATACGTTGACATTGCGAAAAGGCAAGTTGTGAGGAGGTGAACTGGATTGGATGAACCCCCCAAGATACTCATAGTCGATGATGATGATAACATAAGGAAAGTGTTGGTCGCGATACTTGAAGAGGAAGGGTACAACGTTGAGTCTGTCGGAACGGCCAGAGAAGCCATAGAATGGACCAAGGAAAGATTCTACAACATAGTTTTAATCGACATCCGTTTGCCGGACATGGAAGGCATAGAGCTCCTCACGAAGATCAGGGATACGACGCCGAAGATAAGAAAGGTGATCCTGACAGGTTATCCGACGCTGCAGAACGCGGTGGATGCTGTGAACAAAGGGGCGAACGCTTACATACTCAAACCATTCGACGTTGGAAAAGTCTTGAAGACCATAAAGGAGCAGCTTGAAAAGCAGAAACAAGAGAAAAAATACAGTCAAGATAAGGTCGCAGAATTCATCGAAGCAAGAGTCAGAGAGCTTGATGCAGAAAAAACAATAGTTCACGAAAAACGAAGAAAAACCGCGTAACTTCCACTTTTCAACAATTCCACAATCTGTCGTTAATCCTGCTTTTGGCGCTTGTCGTTTTCAGCTGGGTAAGGTCTTTCGCAAGAACATCCAGCGGTGACCAACTCTGAAGCCGAGCTTCTTAAGCATCGTCACAGAGGGCAAGTTTTGTTCTTGAGTGTAGAGGGCAACGCAGTTTATTCCCTTCTGATAGAGGAAATTCATGGCTCTCTGAGTTAGTGCAGAGGCCAAGTTCTTGCCGCGGTGTTCTGGAAGAGTGGTCGCTGGCCCCAAGTACCCGCGGTGACCGTTGAAGGACTTGTTGTAGTTATCATCCTGTTTGGCAACGACGACCGAGACTATTTTGCCTTTGAATTCGGCCACGTGTATCCACTCTTCATTGAAGTACGGAGACTCGGCTTTCCATGTTTGGACAACGTCCTGTTTGAGTCTTTCCCGCCCAAATCCAGCGTTAACCGCTTTCACGAATTCAGCTTCCTCTCCACGCTTCAGACTTCTGATTATTACGTGGTCAGGCATTTTGGGCATCGGTCTGACGCCTGTTAGGTCGGCCACCATATGATAAAGGCCTCCCTCGGGATTGTATCCGCGGGCAACCCAATCGCTTATGAGCGGGCTTTCTTCATAGACTGCAGTGAAAACCTTCTTTTTCGTGACGTATTTTTCAACTTCTTTCACAAACGCTTCTTCTGTTGCTTTGCGGTCTTGCGAGCCGAGGACGGTTAACCATTCAACTTCTTCGCCCCAGTGTCCGTCATTATACGCCGCGGTGCCCACGATTCTGCTGCCTTCTTCGGCGACCAGAATCTTCAGCCTTCCCTCTTGAATCCAAGATTGCATTCTTCCCTCCGTAAGCGGGACGAACCCGTAAGACCCACGTCTCTGCTCGTTCAAAAGGTTGATAATGTCTGGAACGTCTTTGTCTGTGAAGCTTCGAATGTGCACTGTCATTGTCTGTCTTCAGTGCATGAGACTGAAAACGGTAATAAGCGTTTACTCAGCAGCCTAGTAGGCTGAGTGATTGTAGGAGGGCCTTTTCGGGAACAAGATATCGAGCAAGTGCTCGTGACTGACATCTATTCTCATGTCAGGGTAGGTCGTCTCCAGCTCTTCTCTGCTTCGGTCTCCAAGCAAGAGCTCAACAGTGGCCTACAATTCGACGCTAGGCCGCGGCTCGATAGGTTAGGAACAGGAAAAGCAAGACAGCTGCAAAGACAGCGGCCGCTAATTCTTATTAGCCTCAAGGGTTAGCAATATCCAAGGTCGTCAGTAATGGGTCTCGGCATGAGGACTGTCAGAGGAAACGTCTTCTTGATAGTCTGTATCATGGGATTCCTCGCAATTCTCAGCTCTACAATGTCAAAGAGCGGCGTGCTCCAGTACTTTGCCGGTTACTTAAAGACACCTGATGTCTGGCTGGGACTAGTCTATTCTGCTTCAACTATTCCAGGGATATTCATCAGCTTGCCAGCAGGCTCACTTTCAGACATATTAGGACGAAGAAAGATGCTCTTCATTTCAGGCGTCATTTTTGCCACGGCTCCGTTTCTGTATCTCATAATAAACGTCTGGTGGCAACTTGCCCTTGTTAGGCTCTACCATGGTTTTGCGACGGGCATGTTTGTGCCTGTTGCGCAAGCTCTCATAGCCGAAGCCTATCCATCGAGGCGAGGAGAGCGCATCTCTCTTTTCTCTTCTGTGACTGCCATCGGAAGAAGCGTTGCTCCCTTGATCGGCGGCTCAATACTGGTTCTCACCAACCCTAGCTTGCTTCCGAAAGATTACACGAACTTTAGCGGTGTTTATCTTGCAGTAGGCTTCGCTGGCTTATCAGCCCTAGTGACTGCGCTGCCCTTCCTGCGTGAACGAAAAGACGCTCCTAACGCCAATAATGCGGGCAAAGTCAGCTTCAGGAATGTGGTTAGCGGATGGGTCAGAATTGCCAGAACCAGAGGCGTGTTGGTCGTGAGTGTGATTGAAGCCGGTCAATACTACACGTATGGGGCCGTAGAATCCTTTTTCGTGACTTATATGACGTACGTAGCAAACATGAACGGTGTCTTTCAGAGCATCATTCTGTTCAGTCTGACTTTTACCGTCATGCTTTCCAAACCTCTTGTGGGCAGAGTTTCGGATAGAGCAGGAAGACGGAAGCCCATAATTCTGGGCTGCGTTGTCAGTGCTGTTCCGTTGGTCGCTGTTCCTTTTTTCACGCAGTTTCCTATTCTGCTCATTCTGTCAATGATCTACGGTCTGGGTTTTTCCACCGTGACGTCGGTAACTCCTGCCTTGGTTAGCGAGCTAGTGCCGATTGAAATCGTGGGGGGCGCTATGGGGTTCATGAGCACTCTTATGGACATAGGGCAAACATTCGGACCCATAGTCTCCGGTTTCATACTTGGCACGTTTCTGGGCTACGTGGGCGTTTTTTCTTCTCTTGCACTCGTGCTGCTTCTCACCGTCGCAGCATTCGCGAGGTTCAAATTGAGTGAGGCACACG
>Ga0315296_10001365_pt1 | contig 21337 bp, 15 predicted proteins | sample YL17G14_18_MG_FD_203921 | JGI IMG/M metagenome (GOLD analysis project Ga0315296, IMG submission 203921) | Sediment microbial communities from Yellowstone Lake, YNP, Wyoming, USA - YL17G14_18 | ecosystem: Environmental > Aquatic > Freshwater > Lake > Sediment | place: USA: Wyoming | collected...
CTCAGGGGAGCCCCTTCGACAGGCTCAGGGGAGCCCCTTCGACAGGCTCAGGGGAGCCCCTTCGACAGGCTCAGGGGAGCCCCTTCGACAGGCTCAGGGGAGCCCCTTCGACAGGCTCAGGACGAGTGGTGGTTGGATTCCGCTCGTGGTGAGCCTGTGGAACCACGAACGGCCCACATGGCTTTCTCAGCACCCTGCTAGTGTGGTGAATCAGAAATCCGCAGCCAAATGTCATTCTGAGCCCGCCTCTGGCGGACGAAGAATCCGTGATGGGAGGCCTGCTCCGCCGGATGCTTCATCCGCCTCTGGCGGATTCAGCATGACAAAGACGACAAAGCATTGGATTTGTTGGCGGATCTCTGACTCAGGACACTAGAACCGCGGGCATACGATACAATGTGCATGGCTGGGGCTTGGAGGAGTCGCCGATGACACGACGTCAACCATGGAAACCGCGCGTCCTGAGACGGTTCGGACGGCTATTTGCGACGGCTTTTGCGTTGCTCTACACGGCACTAGTTATTCGTGAAGTATCCAACGAATTCAACGCCAGGGGCGCCGTGCTCCTCGCGCTCCTCGCCTACGCGGTGCTTAGCGCGTTCGTAGGCTGGCTGAACGACAGGGTCGGGGGAGCGATGCTCGTGGTCGCGGGCGTGGCCCTGGCCAGCTTCTTTGGGATGGTCGCAGAACGTAATCAGGTCAGTGGGGCCGCATTCATCGGTGGACCGTTTCTCCTGGCGGGACTCGCGCTCCTGTTGGCGGCTGGCCTCTACGAGGAATGGCGGTATCAGCACGACGAGACCGATGCTGAGAACTGAGCTACCGGTAGCGACCCGATGGCGCGTACGCGGCCAAGACTAACCGTTCGTACACACGACATATCGCGGGGCGCCGGCGCTTCAGACTGCGTCCTCAATAGTCGGACCCGATGAGAGATGCTGGTGGTTTGGTTGGACCAGGCCGTCAGGCTATCAGCGCCCTGTCCTGCCTGTCAGTCAGGGGTGTGCCATCCTCAACGAGGAGGCCCTCTCTGGTAGCGCGGGCCACAGCTTGCACGCGGTTCTCCGCGTCAAGCTTGCGCATGATGTTGCGAAGGTGAGCCCGCACAGTGTGTTCGGACACAACGAGTTGCCGGGCTATGGTCTTGTTCGGGTAGCCCTGGGCGAGGAGCTGGAGGACTTCCAGCTCGCGGCCGGTGAGACCAGAGCCCTGGGGCGGCTGGGGGGCCCGCTCTCTGTACTCGTGGGCCAGCCGCAGCGCCAGGCGGTGGGGGATGAACGTGTCGCCCTCGCCGACGCGGCGGACGCAGTCCAGAAGGTCATCGAGGGAAGCCGTGCCATCGATGAAACCGCTGGCCCCCTCCTCCAGGGCAGCCAGGAAAGCCTCGTCATTCTGGTAGCCGATCCCAAGGACAATCACTCTCATGTTGTCGCTGGCGCTGCGAAGGAGGCGCACCGCCTCAGAGACGCTGCCGTCGGGAAGACATGACTGAACCAGCGCCACATCAGGGTCGGAGCGAGAGACATGCCGGACAGCATCAGCGATTGAAGGCAGGCGAGTGACGGACCGCGATATTCCCTGCGTCGAAAGGGCCTGAGCTATGCCTTCCCATAGCAGCACCATGTCCCCGACTAGGAGTACACGCATACAGGCGCTCCTTTCCTTATGCGCGTCGGGACATGGCGGAGGGCGGGAGATGAACGGGGCTAACGACCAGCAGCGATCACCCCGCAGCAGTCCTGCCTGCCCGGGTTCATGAGCACTACCGGCCGGTTCGAATGCCTAGCAGCGAAGGGAAGACGAATGCAGTTCCTTGAGTGCAGCCCCGCCATCTGCCTCAGTCCTCCGCCCGTGGGTTAAGTGTACTTGCCAATAAGTACACCACCACTTCACTTCTGTCAAGTCCTTATGTCGGGCTGCTTGGAGGATGCCCGACTTACGCCACAGCTAACATGTGCGCTTGTGGCGGAGTGGTTCCCAGAGGGGGGCCCCATGGGTGGCCATGCCGTTTGTCCGGCAAATGGCAGCAGTCGAACGTGACCGCGACCCGATGCTGGCGCAGGTGGTCTTCGCAGCACAGCAGGCGACCTCGTGCCCTCAACGGGCCCCAGCCAGGGTGGAAGCCAGCCGGCGAGAAGTCAGCAATGACAGAGGCCGAGCCCGGCAGAACCTGCTTTCGGCTCCCGGCTCCGGGGATCTTTCGGTGTTCGCCATCTTCATTCCTCCGCGGGTTATAAATGACAACTATTGAGGGCACCACACCAAGATGCAGAAGGCGACGGAAGGGACTAGACTGGGCAGCTTCGGTGCCTCGGAGTCAGATACTCATCCGCGGCCGTGGGATTTAGAGGCTGGCCCATCTGGGCCGGCTGGGTGGGTCCCCGGCACGCGACGCACCGACACAGTTGGCAGCCTAGCCGCGCCCTCGGCCCTGTAACCCCAACGGGGCACCTGTTCCGGCCTCTCCATCGCGGGCGGGCTGCGTCACTGCTGTTGCACCACGGGCATGAGTTGGCAGCACCCTGACCCACAGTGAAGACGCCTTGCGACCCTGCCGATAATGTGGTAGGGTATGTGACAAGAAGCGAGTTTCCTCGTCCTCAGTTCGCCGCGAAGACACCCTCGATTCGCTCCGCACTCGACGACAAGGAAGTTCCCCCAAGAGGAGGTCGTCGAGTGTCCTACACCGACAAGATGCTTACATGCGTCGATTGCGGCGCCCAGTTCACGTTCTCCGTCGAGGACCAGGAGTACCACGCCAGCCGCGGGTTCACCAACGAGCCCAAGCGCTGCTCATCCTGCCGCCAGGCCCGCAAGGCCGAGCGTGGCCAGGGTGGCTACGGTGGCTACAGCCCCTCGTCACGCCCGATGTACCCGGTCGTCTGTGCCGAGTGCGGCCAGCACACGGAAGTCCCCTTCGAACCGCGCGGTGACCGGCCTGTGTACTGCCGTTCTTGCTACGCGGCGCGGGAGCCAGCGCGCAGCCGCTACTAAGCAGCGGTGTCGCTGGTTGCCAGAAGCAAGGCTGCCAGCCCTTCCTTGCCGAGTGACCGTGCCGGGGAGATGCGGCCTTTGGCCGGGACCAGCATTGGGGCATTCCTATTGCGCTTCGAGAGGAGCACGGTATGCAGGTCTCTGAACAAGCCAAGGCCGCGCTCGCCGCGTTCCTAGAAGGGCGCGGGGAGAAGCAGATCCTGCGCCTAGGCATCGCCAATCACCAGCATACGCTGGCCCTCGACGAAGTAAGGACCGGCGACCTGACCTTCCAACACAGGGGTCGCCCCGTGCTCGTCGTGGCCGCAGGAGTCGCACCGGACCTCTGGGGCCTGATCGTCGACGTGGAGCAAGGGGAGGCCGGCCTTCGCATCGTGTTGCGGCGTATCGCTAACGCGGAACGCGGGGATGCGGGCACAGATGCTTTCTCCGCCCCGGCCGTTGACCAACGGAGCGATGAGCATCGCCGCCTGCTGCAGGATGTGAACGCGATCACTGCACAGATTGCTACCCTGCGGCTATCACGTTCCGCTGACAAGGTCCCACGCATTCGAGAACTAGAAGCGGCCAAGCAGGCCAAGTGGCACGAGATCCGCGTCCTGTTCGTAGCGGCTCACGGCGCATCGGAACCTCGGGCTGTCGCGGCGGTCCTTACAGCGGGGCCCTAGCGGGCTCGTCGCAAAGAAGGAACCATTCATGCTTGCCATCAGCGACGATGCCAAAGAGTTGCTGAGGGACGTACCAGAGCAACGCGGCCAGCCCGGCCAGGCGCTGCGCCTCTCCGAGACAGCCGAGGGCCTCGAAGTGACCCTCGACCAGGCGGCAGAGGACGACGTCATCCATGATGTCGACGGTCGCGACGTGCTGATCGTCCAGCGGGACCTTGCGGATAAGATGGACGGCGCCACCATCCAACGGGAGGAGTCTCGGGACGGCCCCAGGCTGGCGATCTCTTAGTGAACCGGCAGATGCCGGACATCCGTAGTGGGGCAGGGATGTCACGACAGAGCTCGGAGGGTTCAAATGATGTTCTTGAGGCGCCTGTTCAGCCGCAGAGAGAGGCCAGCCGCCGAGCAACCGCGGGGCTTTTCCACGCAGCAAACGCAGGCAGAGCAGGACGCAACGCGCAAGCACATGGAGACGGAGTTGGCCGCCGACCGAGAGCGGCGAGGCGCCACCGACGTACGCCCGGGCAGCGAACAACCTCCCGCACAGGACTCCGGACGGCCGCCAACGGATGATACCTAAGTCCGACGTGCCAACTGCGGCGCTCGGATCTCGTTGTGGGAATGGCCATCCTCTCTCCCCTGCTTCATGTCGTCCACGTCGAACGGCAACTGTCTGGCCCTCTTGCCTGGCAGTGGAATCAGATGTCGCCAAGTCTCAAACTGCCAGCGCACTAACGAAAGGGATAGCCCTTGACAACATTTCGTAATTTCGCGCTTCGCGCCTCCTCCTTGAAGGCGCTGGAAGCAACGCATATCGTGCATCCGACAGCGATTCAGGCAGCCGCCATACCGCCGCTGCTGCAGGGGAGGGACATCATCGGGCAAGCGTGCTCGGGGTCGGGCAAGACGCTCGCATTCGGACTTCCGCTCGTCGAGAGCATCGACGAGCGCAGCAGGGCTCCGCAGGCGCTCGTCCTGGCGCCGACCCGCGAGCTCGCGCAGCAGGTCGGCGGCGTGCTGCAGCAGATAACGGCTGGCACTGCGATCCGCCTCGCTGTTCTCTGCGGCGGGCACGCCATAGGGCCGGAGCAGGAGACGCTTCGACTAGGCTGTCAGATCGTGGTCGGTACGCCTGGCCGCATCCTTGACCACCTGGCTCGGCGTTCGCTAAAGCCCGATGCCGTAAGGTACCTGGTCCTCGACGAGGCCGACGAAATGCTCGACCGCGGGTTTGCGCCCGACGTCGAGCGCATAATTGCCGCCACCACGACTGAGCGGCAGACCTGCCTTTTCTCCGCTACAACACCTGAATGGGTGCAGAAGGTAGCAGCGCGGTACCTGAAGAACCCTCTCGTCATCCAGATAGGCCTGGATGTCACCGACGGGCCGAGCATCGAGCATGAGGTCTGTGAAGTGTGGAATGACGACAAGTTCAGCGTGCTCCGCACGCTGCTCGATCAGGAGACTGAGGGGGCCACTCTTGTCTTCGGACGCACAAAACACGGAGTCCGTAACCTGGGCGCGAGGCTTGTCCGCCTAGGCTACCCCGTCGACGTGCTGCAGGGCAATCTCACACAGTCCCAGCGCGACCGAGTGACCAGGAGATTTCGGGAAGGTGCCACGCCGGTCCTGGTCGCCACGAATGTCGCCGCACGCGGGCTGGACGTGCTGCACATCGTCCGCGTGATCAACTACGAGCTTCCAGAGACCCATGAGCTCTTCACGCATCGCGTGGGCCGTACCGGCCGCATGGGACGTGCGGGGCGTGCGATCACGCTGCTTGGTCCGGCGGACCTCCCGAAATGGCACGAGATCGAGAGGGGCCTCGGGAGAAAGCTCCCGCGTGTCACGCCACAGGGGGAGCCAGTGCAAGAGGTGGCAACGCCCGCAGCGGCACGCGTCCCGCGCTCCCGCCGTCGGTTCAGCCAGAGGCGCTTCGCTTCTCGAACCTAGAGGATCAGCCCATCGGGGCCACATGTTTGACTGTGCCGGGCGCACGTATTCGCACCATGTCCTCTTAGTGTGCTATCTATCCCCGACCGGGGCCTGCCCACAGACGCCCCCGCAGCCTCAGTCAATTCCCGCCAGCTCGCGCTAGTCTTGCGCAACCTGTGGGGTGCCAAAATACCATCCGTATCTGCAAAGGGTTGACATGCTGAGGCGTCTGGACCAGCCTCTGGAGACTCCGTCCTCGTGGAGGTCCGGCCTTGATTACGTACTTCCTCCTCCTCTTCTCTCTGCTCCGCAACGCCCTCCGAACCCGACAGCAGTAGGTACTTCGGACTGCAACGGTGCCTGTACCTCGCCGACGTCGGTCGATGGTTCACATCCTTATGCTGCGGGTAGCGAAGCCGTCCCACTCGCTTAAGGGGTTGCTCGAGGTCAGGATGAATCCTTTTCTGCCTGCATCATCCGTATAAGAGATCCTGACTTCGCCCACAAGCTGGTGCGTCTCGGGACTGATGACGAACGTCAAGCCGTCCAATTCTTCGACCAGATCAGATTCTCGGACCGTATCTACGCTCAACTCCAGCGACGAGTCGCAACACCCGGTGGACTGGATCTCAATGCGAACAGGCCCCCGGATTCCCCTCTCTGAGAGCAATGACTTAATGGCCTGACCTGCGTCTGGACCCAGGGTGACCAGAGACATCGCCCTTCTCTCCCTTTCCCATCGGGTACAAGGGAAATGGTAAGGGACAAAAAAGGTCATTTTCTGTCCCCTACCATCCGTTTCAAGCTCTAATAAGCCTGTTTGTAGATTTCGAGGATTTCCCCCGGATCACTCGTAGGACGCGCATTAAACAGAATACTCGAATCAGCTAGTGCGTGAAATGCGCATACTGGAAGGCCCTCTTCCGGCACGCCAACATCGCGCAGCCTCATGGGATGACCCACCTTCTTCATCAGGGCTTCTACTGCGTCCGCCGCTGCCAGGGCTGCATCGCGCTCTTTCATGCCTTTGGTATCGACTCCCAGGGCCTCTGCAACCAGAGCCAGCTTGCCAGCGGCATGATCAACGTTGAAACGCATCACCTTGGGTAACACTATGCCGCAGGCCGCTCCGTGGGGAACGTGATGCAGCGTCCCCACCGTGTGCGCCATGGCATGGGCCAGACCGACCTGGGCAATGGTAAACGACCATCCTGCCGTGGTGGCCGCTATCTGCATACTGAGCCGGGCCTTTTCATTCTGTCCGTCGGCCACGACGAGCGGCAAGTTCTCGCTGATCTGTCGAATGGCGTGCAATGCCTGGCCGTCGCAGATCTGGTTCGCCATAATGCTTGTCATAGCCTCAACGGCATGGGTCATGGCGTCCATGGCAGTGCTGACCGTCATATCCTTGGGCAGGGTCATGGTAAAACGGGGGTCCAGAATGGCCGCGTTCGGTACGATCCTCGGGTCTGCTATGAAGAGTTTACGCCCCGCCGTCTTGTCTGTTATGACAGCAATATTCGTCACTTCGCTGCCGGTTCCCGCCGTCGTTGGAACGACAATGTGCGGGGTCTGCGGCTCAGAAAGCGCATACCAACGATTGAGATAATCATTGGCCTTGCCGCCGTTCTTCAAGGCAATGCAGACTGTCTTGGCAGCATCGATGACGCTTCCGCCTCCGACACTGACGATGCAGTCCGCCTCGAGCTCGCGGGCCTTATCGGTGGCAGCATCAACGGATTCCAGATCCGGGTCCGGCGGAATATTGTCATAGATGCCCACACAGAAATCGACGAGGGTATTCTTGACAAGGTCTGCCAGTCCAGCCTTCCTCACCCCGGGATCGGTGAGTATCAGCGCCCTGCGGCAGCCCAGATCCACAATTACCTTGTAGATTGAAGACAGGGAGCCATGGCCAGCGATCACCTGGGTGGGGCAATTGTAGCTAAAACCCTCAATCTTCTTATTGTCCGACAGGAGCGTGGCGACGAAGTTGGTGTTATGGTCAGAGAAGTAGGGCACGTGAATTCTCTTGACCTCGGTATACTCTTCCAAACCCCACTTGCCCAATTCCCGTCCCACTCCTGACTGCTTGTAGCCGCCGAAGGGGCAGTATTCTGCAAAGACATGGAAGTTGTTGATCCACATGGTTCCCGTGCGGACCCCGCGGGCCACGCGCTCGGCCCGGGCGATGTTGGTGGAGAATACCCCGCCTGCCAGGCCGTAGATGGAATCGTTGGCAATCGCAACCGCTTCTTCATCGCTGTCGTATTTGATGACGCAGACGACAGGGCCGAATATCTCTTCCTGCGCGATGCGCATCTTGTTGTTCACGTTTGCGAAAATGGTTGGGGCGTAATAGTACCCGCCCTCCATTCCTTTCACCTCGACGCGCTTTCCGCCAGTGATCAGCTCAGCGCCCTCTTCCTTGCCCAGCTTGACGTAGTATTCAATAGTAGCCAACTGCTCCTTGCTGACAACGGGACCCATGTGGGACGTCGGATCCAGTTGGTATCCTATCCGGAGGGCTTCCGCCCGCTTCTGCATCTTGTCGATGAACTCATCATAGATCTTTGACGGAACCAAGATGCGCGTGCCTGATTCGCATATCTGTCCCTGGTGGAGGAAGGTGCCGAAGCAGGCGCCGTCCACGGCCAGATCCATGTCTGCATCGTCCAGGATGATATTGGCTGACTTGCCGCCCAGCTCAAGCGTCACCTTTTTCACCGTATCGGACGCCATTCTCATGATCTCGCGTCCGACTTCAGTGCTACCGGTAAAGGCTATCTTGTCCACATCCGGGTGGGTGCAGAGAGTTTTGCCCAGCTCCCCTCCTGGTCCGGGAATTACGTTAAGTACTCCCTTGGGAATGCCTGCCGCCTTAGCAGCTTCAGCCAGGATAAGGGCAGTGAGAGGGGTGTTCGAAGCCGGCTTCACCACTATGGTATTTCCCATGATGAGGGCTGGTGCGATCTTCCACATGGCCAGAGCGGTAGGGAAGTTCCATGGAACAATTCCCACGCATACCCCGATCGGTTCCCTGCGGACAAATTCGCGCCCGGGCGCAAACGCATTCCCTGAGGCCAGGACTTCTTCCTCAAACGGGAACTTTGTGGCCGCGTAGGTGGCCAGGTTGCGCAAAAGCAGGCTGGCCCACACGACGATAATCTTGGCGTATCCAACAATTTGGCCTGCGTCCATGCATTCGGTTGCAACCAAGCGCACGCCCTGCTGTGAAATCTGATCTGCGAAATCCTGGAGTTTCGCTATACGTGCGGCCACATCAAGCCCGCTCCAGACCCCGCTGTCGAAGGCCCTACGAGCGGCCGCTATTGCTGCCTCTGCATCAGCCCTCCCGGCTTGCGCAACCGTGGCAAGAGGGAGCCCCGTCCCCGGGTCGATAGTCTCGAAGGTCTTTCCGTCCTGGGCGTCGACAAATTCCCCATCTATGAACAGTTTGTACTGTTCCATCGAGAACCCTCCTCTTGCTTCATGAACCCCGAGTCATGAGTGCGGGCGAAGTAAATCTCCTAGACTCGCAACCGCTCATTTCTGAGAGTCACCTCTGAAGCCATTCCTGGCACATGGGCACTAGCCGCAGGGCAGCACCCAAGACAAAGGGTACTACCACCGAGGACATGGGGGAAGTCACCTTGGTGGCCGGTATTGGCGGCACGAGTTCACGTGGGTAGCGGCTGCATGGCGGGCTGCGGGGGGTTGTAGTCGCCGCTCCGACGTTGGGGGGCTACTGCCGCCCGGTCTGGCACAGAGCTGGAACGATCTTCTGCAAACCCGCAGCCCCATCGCGGCGAGCTCGCCCCCAAGCGGCCGGGGGTAGGTTGCCAGCGGGGTGGGGCCGGACGATGTCGCTGGCCACACAAGACAAGAGCAGCCTGTCGGGCCGGCGGTGGATGGCAAGTTGTCTTGGCTTACGTTCCAGACCCGATACTGCCCGTCACCCTCCTTGTGCCACCCCTCGTGGAAGACTACAGTACGTGCGCGCGTAGGAACGCTTACGCAGGCTTAGGCAAGGACAACCGCCGGCACCCCCGAACACGTGCTGGCAGCAACTGCTTCAAGCTCTTGGAGGTGGCGTCGTGTTACTGAGCAAGAAAGTGTGGCTCTCATTGATCGTAGCCCCGGTTGCAGTCGCGCTGCTGCTGACGGCCTGCGGCGGCAATGAGGAGGAAGCTTCCACCACGCCCGAGACCACCAGTGCGCCCGCTGATACTACGGGCGTGACCGCCACCGAGGTCAAATGGGGTACCCACTTCCCTCTGAGCCAGAACCCCGCTGCCGCCTATGCGCCCATCGCCTACGGCATGGATGCCTTCTTCAAGTACATCAACGCTCAGGGCGGCGTGTATGGGCGGAAGATCACGCTCATCATCGGTGACGACCACTACAACCCGGCGGACACAGTGGAGGTCGTGCGGCAACTCGTGGAGCAGAATAAGGTGTTCGGGATCATCGGCGGCCTTGGTGATGCGACTCACCTCGCGGTCTATAAGTACCTCCAGGACCAAGGCATCCCCGACATGTATATCTCCAGTGGTCTCGACGTGTGGACCAACCCTCTGGCCAAGAACCGATTCGCCGGCAACCCCGACTACATCACCGAGGGCAGGTTCCTCGGGCAGTACATAGCCGAGAACTTCAACGGCAAGAAGGTGGGCTTCCTCCTCCAGAACGACCAGTTGGGGATTGACGGCGAGAAGGGTCTGAAGGAAGGCCTGGAGGGCAGCGACGTACAGATCGTCGCGGAGGAGAAGTACGAGGCGGCCAATGCCGACGTTTCTTCGCAGACGCAGCGGCTGAAGAACGCCGGTGCAGAGGTCCTTGTCGCCTTTGCTATCCCGCCCCAGGCCGCCAGCATGGTCAAGACGGCCCGCGAGACCCTCGCCTGGGACGTCCCCATCCTCGTCAGCGGCATCAACTGCAGCGATATCTTCATCCTCCTGGCCACGCCGCAGTACGCCGAGGGAGTACTTAGCTTTACCTTTGGCATTCAGGCGTACGCAACCCAGCTTCCGACCGTCCAGAAATACGAGAAGATCTGGGCAAAGTACGGCAACGGCGGCGACCTGAACAACTTCGAGCTCTACGGCATATTCGTCGCCGAGCTGACAGTGTACAACCTGGAAGTGGCCGGGCCGGACCTCAGCCGTCAGTCCTTCCTCGACGCCGCTGAACATACGTGCAAGTTCGATTGCACGACCTGTTTCGAAGGCGGGCCTGTCATGACGAGCCCCACCGACCACAAGATATCGGAAAACCTTGTGTACAATAAGGTTGTGAACGGCGGCTGGCAGCAGATCAGCGATGTCGTCAGCTTCGAATCGACCAAGGACTGCACACCGCCGGATCTGCCTGCCGACTTCGACAAGCAACCCAAAGTTGGGCGTGCCGCGGAGTTTGTCGACGTTCCCTAGCGGCTCTTAAGCAACGAAGAGGGGGCGAGCATGTGCTGCTCGCCCCCTTTAGATGCCCGACAAGGAACTGAGCCACAATCCCATAGCCGCCCTCGGCCCTGTCGTTGGCTGCTGTAGGGCGTCAGCGAAAGTGACATTTGGTGTAAGCAGTTCCTAACCGATAGCAACGGACTTGTCCTCGCTTCCAGACAGCGGTACGTTGGGCCGCGACAAGCACGGAGCGATGACAAAGGAGAAATCACCGGCGGATATCCCGTAACAGACCCCCAAGTCCGGTCGTTATCAGTGTAGAGGCCACGCACCCCAACCTGCTAACCATTTTGTCGCAAGCCGGGGTCAGCGCGGCCCCTATCTTTGTGCCATGCAACGCAGTTGATGCTTCTACGCTGGGCTCTCTGGGTGTGGATAATGGCATCCCACCAGGCGGGGGGTGGGTGTTCCGTCATCCCGCCTGGAAGCTCGGCCTATCGCTGCCGCAGGAAAGAGGAGCACCCTTGAGCTGACGGCGGGGAGTGCTCAAGGGTGCTAGCGAGAGGACTTGCTGTGCTGGTGGCGGGGATGCATCCTCTCACCAGTAATACGTTCGGCCATAGCACGTGGTTTCCGCAGTCCCACGGGAAAGCGCCCGTATCCACGCGATAATTGGGTCGTGAAGGCCGCCCCTGGTCTTTACCTCAACGTGGTTGATGCCTTCGTCCCTTGACGCCTGATGTACAATTGGCTCGGCCAATTCCACTGTTGCTCCTACCACCAACTGGCGCGACCATGTTGCCGATCGGCGGCCCGATGGGGGCAATGAGTTTGGCCGGGCCGTCACGGCAGCCGAAGGTGGAGTGAATCAAGCTGGCAAGAAGGCCAGCAAGGAGGTCAAAGTGCGAAAGCTACTTCTCTCGCTGGCTGTTACCCTGCTCTGCCCCGTGATCCTAGCTGCTTGCGGAGGTGGCGAAGAAGGCACCACGACCGCGGAGACCCCTGGCACCAGCCCCGCAGCCGGGCCTGTCACCATTGAGTTGTGGCATTCGGAGGTCGCCGCTAACGAGGAAACCCTGAACCGCCTCGCGGAGCGCTTCAACGCGTCCCAGAACGAGGTCAGGGTGCGTGCGTCCTTCCAGGGCGGCTACGACGACGCCATGGCCAAGCTGGTGGCTTCCCTTTCCACAGGCAACGTCCCGGCCATCATGTTCCCGGGGGACACCTACATGCAGATGATGATCGACAGCGGCGCCGCTGCCCCCGTCCAGGACTTCGTCGACCGGGAGGACTACGACCTCTCAGACTTGGACGAGAAGGGCCTCCAGTACTACACCTCCCAGGGCAAGCTGTGGGCCATGCCCTTCACCATGGAGATCCCTCTTCTCTACTACAACAAGGTGACCTTCCGGGAGGTGGGGCTGGACCCCGAGAAGCCGCCTCAGGACCTGGAGGAAGTGCGCCAGTATTCGGAGAAGATCCTGAAGCGCGACGGCTCCGGGAACGTGGTACGCAGCGGCCTCGCCATTGATATCGCGCGCTGGCCGGAGCGCATCCTGGCCGAGCACGGTGACCTCTGGGTAGACAAGGAGAACGGGCGCGAGGGCCGCGCGACCAAGGTCCTCTTCGACAACGATACTGGTCGCTGGTTCTTCCAGTGGTGGCACGACATGGTGGATAGCGGGCTGGCATTCAATGTAGGCCGAAATCCTACCCTTGTTGAGGGCTTACTGGCCATCGCCTCCGGTCGGGCCGCGATGACCTTCGCCAACACAGGTGCGCTGCGGTCCGTGATCGATGCCCTGGAGGCGGGTGTGCAGGGCGTTGAGATAGGCATCAGCCGGCTGCCGGGTGTCCCTGGCGGCACCGGAGGGACCTGCATGACTTCTTACGGCCTCTGGATCGTCAACGTACGCCCCAAGGAGGAACAGGAGGCGGCCTGGAAGTTCATCAAGTGGCTCATGGAGCCCGAGCAGCAGGCCGAGTGGTTCGCCGGCAGCGGCTACCTTCCTGTGAGCCGCTCCTCGGTCGACCTGCCGGCGGCGCAGGACGCCGTGGCCCGCTACCCTCTCTTCCAGGTGGCCCTCGACCTTTACCTCAATGCGCCGGCCACCCCCGCCACCCTGATGGCGGCCCTGGGTCCTGTCAAGAAGGTGGACGAAGCCGTTTATCGGGGCGTGGAGGAGATGCTCTCCGGGGCCAAGGACCCCGAGCAAGCGCTGGAGGACGCTGCCGCTGGGGCCAACGAAGCCATCGCAGAGTACAACGAGCGGGTGGAAGACTAGATGGCGGACATCGACAAGTACAGATAGCCCGAACAGCGTTCCGCGTCAAGCCTGCCGTTCAGGGCCTCCTCAATTCTTCCGACGCCGACTCCGCCTGTCTCTCCCTTGTTCGGGGGCTGCTTCGTGGGGAGCCTCAGGGCTCCTCCTCCCGGTACTTAAGCAGCTCGTTCATGAACTCGGTCACCAGCTTTTCCCTGAGTTGAGGCGGAAGCGCGTTCAGGATCTCGTTGATTCCGGCCATTCTCTCCGGCAACGAGCCGCCCTGGATACCAGCCAAGCCCAGCATCTGAGAGAAGCTCTCTTCGGTGAGGGAGGCGGGATCGATGGAGGAGAAGGCGTCCCGAACCGCAGAGGCCAGGCCGCCGGACTCCATGGTCTTGGCCTTTTCGACGCAGACCCGCAGGTCGGCAAGCAACGCATCCACCCATTTGACGCTCGCTGGGTTGATCGACAGGTGGATGTTCTCCTTGGAGCCATGAAAGTCCAACTGAGGCTGAACGTACCAAGCGCGCGCCTTCATCTCATCGATGATGTGAAAGACGCTGACGGTGTCGGAAGTAAAGGCGACCAGGTTCATCTCGGGTCGGCCCAGCAGGCGCAGGTCCTCTATCTCATCGATGGCGTCGGCAATCCTGCGGGCGGCGTCCATCACCTGCCGCGCGATCTCAAGGTAGCCGTCGTCGCCGATGAAGTGCAGCACCGCCCAGGCCGCCGCCAGAGGGCCCGCCGACTTGGTGCTCTGGATTGTCGGATTGACCACGGTGTAGCCAGTCCATTGCGCACACGTGTAGATCTGGTGCTTGCGCAGCTCCTTGTTGTGGTAGAGGACCACCGAGGCACCCTTGGCCGCGAAGGCGTACTTGTGGAAGTCCATCGAGATGGAGGTCACGCCGGGAACACTGAAGTCGAAGTCGGGCACCGGCGCGCCGAGCCGCCGGAAGTACGGCAGCAGGAAGCCACCCATGCAGGCGTCAACGTGGAGCAAAAGATCGTGTTCAAGAGCGATCTGTCCCAGCTCCCGAATCGGGTCAACTACGCCGTGGGCGTAGGACACCGCCGACCCTGCCAGGAGGATGCTGTTGGGCGTAATGGCTTGCCGGACCGCCTCTGGGTCCGCCTTGAAAGTCACTGGATCGACCGGCACCAGCACCGGCTTGAGGCACAGGTAGTGCGCCGCCTTCTGGAAGGCGGCGTGAGCGGTAACCGGCAGGATGATCTCCGGCTCACGGATCTCCGGTCGCCGGGCGCGGAAGTAGTCCCGAGCTGTCTTCACGGCGAGCATGATGCTTTCTGTACCGCCGCTCGTGAAGTTGCCCACCACCTCATCATCGCCGTTGAGGTGTGCCGTCGCCATAGCCACCAGTTCGTTCTCGAAGCGCAGCGCACTGGGAAAGACGGTCGGGTCTAGGGCGTTCTCAGTGAGGAACATCATGTAGGCCTGCTTGATCACCTTCTCGGCCTCAGGCCCCGGATCGTAGACGTATGCCCAGGTCCGACCCTCGCGCCAGTTCATGTCGCCGGCGCGATACGCTTCCATCCTCTCGAAGATCTCTTCCTTACTAATGCCCTTCGCTGGGATTCTCACGAGTCCTCTCCTTGCTCAGCGGGCGCTATCGCTACGTTCCGCCGCTCCGATTTCAAGTCACCTGCTCCGTAACGTCTATCCCGCGGCGGCGAAGCTCCTCCACAAAGGGGCGGGTTGGCACTTGGGTCTCCACACCCCCCGCTCCGCGCGGCGTCTGTCCTTTCGCCATCATCTCCGCCACAATGGCTGCGCTCCAACCGGTGCAGCGCTCCATGGCGGTGAAGCCGGTCGCCTCGTCGAAATAGTCGATGACTTCGACGACAGCCTCAGCGTCCCGACCGTTCTTCTTCCCAACCGCCTTGACGCGCACTATGACGATGTCCTTGTCGCTAGGAAAGGTAACCTTAGGTTCAAAAAGCGCGTGAAAGACGTCGCGCGGTACTACCTCCACACCACCGGCGCGCACCGGCTTCAGGTCCCACAGCCCCAGGTCGTAGAAGGCACGAAGTTGAGCGAAGTGACCCGGATGGCGAAGCGTCTTGTTCTCAAGTGTCCGCAGCCGGCCTTCAAAGGTCCACGGCATCGTATCGGTCCCGCCGCCGGTCACAAAGGCTTCCAGGGCGCCAATAGGCTCAGGGAACTGGACCGTCTCCAGCTCGGTGATCGACTCAACCTTGGTCACCTTCCAGTCGCGCAGGAATACCGCTGGTTCGGCGTACTCGTTGGTCAGTCCGGCGATGTTGAAGGTGAGCAAATAGTCGAAGGGTGGCCTTGGCTTCTGAGGGATGCCTCCGTCCCACATGTAGATATCAACCGCCTCGTCCAGCAGCTCAACGGCGTGGACCATGAGCGACGTGCCCATGCCAGGCACGTCCCCACAGTTCGGGATGATGCTGACGCCGGCCTCACGTGCCTCCGCGTCGAGAGCGTGCTGCTGACGGGCGATGTCGGTGTTGCCGCCCAGGTCGCACATGTTGGCTCTGGCGCTGATCGCAGCACGGGTAATTTCCAGGTTGTACACATAGGGGACAGCGCTGAGGCAGGCGTCAACTCCTGTCAGCAACCGCTCGATGGCCTTGAGGTCGGTAACATCCAGGTGCATTGGCTCGGCCATGCCCTTGCCAACCAGCGTGTCAACACGCTCTGCGGCTCGTTGAGCAACCTCCAGATCGCGATCGGCGAGGATGACGCGGCGCGCGTCGCCCCAGCGCGCCATGTCGTAGGCAGCCGCGATGCCTTGCCGACCCGCTCCCAGAACAACATAGGTGTATGGCATACTCACCCCCCGATCTCGAGAAGCAGGCGGTCGCCGGCGTGCAGCGTGACTGGGCGCGTCAACTCCACCGTCAGCGCTTCGCCTCCGACGACTAGCCTCCCCTCCAGTTGTACTCCCGCCGCGGCCAACTGGAGAAGCCGCGGGCCGAAGCCCTCAGCCAAGCGCGGGACACTCAGACGCTCGAGGCTCAGGCTGCCCCACCGCAGGTCCAGCACATGGGTCTGCCTGGACCCGTCGTGGTGTTGGGCATAGCTGCCCCACGCCTCGCCCGCCGTGAAGAAGCAGCGGAAGTCCTCCGGCCAGAGGCGGGGCGCAAAGCCGAGAGAGCGCCTCGGCGCGCTATACCGGTACCCACTTAGCGCCAGCAATAGCGACCATGACGACATAGCGCGGGCGTAGTGGTGCCCACATTCGATCTCATCCCAGGGGTTGCGACGTTCGCCATCGTAGCGCTCCCGGGCAGACCGTACCAGCGTCAGGCCTTCGGCCAGGAGCCCCTCCCAGACCAGGTGCGCCGCCACCTGGTACTCGGAGCCCGTCCACACCTCGTGCGCGTAGGGGAAAGGATAGCGCGGCCGACCGCCGCGCGGCCACGAGCAGACGATGAGGCCGGCTTCGTCATTCAGGGCGTACACTCGCTGCGGGTTGGCATGGCCGGACAGGTCGGCGCGGTAGTTGTGCCGGTAGATCGACATCAGTGTCTGCCGGACGCGCTCCGGAGGCAGCAGATAGCCGAGGCCAACGAGCGAGGCCAGCCACTGGCCGAGGAGCTGGTCCGACAGGCAACCGCTGCCGAACTGGTAAGGGTGCTCGTTGACGTCGTCGAGGCGCTGGACGTAGTACTCGCCGTTCCAGAGTCGTTCCTCCATGCCTCGGCAGCCGAGCTCATACGTCCGGCGATACCGCTGCGCCGCCGCCTCCTCGCCGAGGGCATGCGCCATCTCCTCTCCGGCCCGCAGAGCACCAAGGTAGAGAATGCTGGTCAATGGGTTTGGGCCGTAGAACTCGATATCGTACGTGTTGTGCTGCTCGCCCTCCATGAGGCCATCGCCATCGCGGTCCCAGGACTGCCCGGCGAAATCAAGGGCTCGCCTGGCATGGGGCCAGAGCTCCCGCAGGAAAGACTCGTCGCCGCTGATCTGCCACTCCCTGTACATTCTGAGGATAGTACCCATCTGGCCATCAGCGGCAGGCGCATGGGCCCACAGCTCGCCGACGAGGGGGATGAGCGTGCGGAAGGCCATGTCGCCGTCAGGACGCGTGTTAGAGGCGAAGTCCGTACGACGCGCGCTCCGCTCGAGCTGCGGGAAGAGGAAGGCTGGAGCCTGCGCGTAGTTCCAGACGTGCGTGCAGTTCAGCGGGCAGCAGCCGCCGCCATCACCGCAGCCCTCAAAGGCGTGGAAACGGCCATCCTCGGATCGGAGACAGGTCGCGGTGCGGATGGTCGACATCTGGCTGGAGACGGCATCCAGAACATAGTCCGGAAGCGTGCTCTCAAAGAGGGTGGCGTGGAAGAGGCGCGTCTGCGACTCAAGCCGCTCCATGTTCTCGCAGGTGTAGCGGGCGGCATCCCAGGCGTCCGCGAAGCGCGTAGCGTACTCGTTGCCCAGGCGTTTCCCTCTCACCGCCTCCTCGAAGTTCCAGTAGTTCTCGAGGTTTGGGAAGTGCCAGGCCAGGACGAACGGCAGCCTCACCGTCTCGCCGGGGGCCAGCGAGGCTATCAGTCCGAGCGTAGCGATGTCGGTTTCGCCATCCGCTGTCGGGCTCTCATCGGAGGGGACCAGGCGCCCGTCCTCCGAGAAGCCTTCCCAGAAGCGCTGGATGTCGTCGAACCAGGCGGCGCGCTCCCAGTGAGCGCAGGCCGTAATGTCCGGCCAGGTGGTCGCGACGGCCATGGTGCCGAAGCGCGCATCTTTGGGATCGTACTTGGCGCTGGACATACGCAGCCCCCGCAGCGAGCTGTCTGTGACGACCTGGTTCAGGTTCTGACCGTACAGGTGGCTGCGGCGGGCATGGAGGGGCATCTGGCCGTCGTAGCCGACGGCGTTCATCAGGCTCAAGGCGACCGTCGCCTGCACGGCGCCCCGCTGGCGGTTGGTGAGCGTCCAGAAGAAGACGGCTACGGGAATGCCAGAGTCCTCGGGATCACCGGGGATGAACGGATTGAAGGCCTCCAGGCCGACCCCCAACGGGAGCGCGTCATCGTCGAACTCAATGTGGGCGAAAGGATAGCTGCCGGTGAACCGAGCAGACGCCAGCCTTGGCAAGCCTGCCGCCAGGTGCGGCACCCCGAAGGCGCCGCTGTAGGGCGGCTGGAAACGGGCCTCAAGCAGGCGGGCAATCGGCTGGCCGCCCTCGGGCCGGGCCCACAGGCTGAAGAAGGTGTAAGGCAGGTACCTGCCTTTGCCGGGGCGGTTAAAGATCTCCCAGTCGCGAAGCTGGCCGCGCCCGCCGAGCGACACCGTGCCGGTGCCGATCCCGCCGATGGGGAAGGCGATCTCTTGGAGAGCCGTGCCCCGAAACGTTCGCTGCGGTCCCCTCCTAAGCAGCGGGGCCAGCGGCTGTGAGATGTCCTTCGGGATTGCCATGCCTGCCTTCCTCCTACGCGTTCAGGGCCCCGTGATAGTCAATGGTCAGCAAGACGCCCGGCCCGGAGCCGGCCAGATGGGTCGGCTCCTCATTCAGGGGGTAGATACTGAGCGAACGATGGCTCGACATCGATCTTCAGGGCCACCAGGAGCCGCGCCACCAGGCCCCAGTAGCCCACCACGAGCGTCAGCTCGACCACCTCCGCCTCGCTGAGGTGCGCGCGAACCTCTCGGAATACCTCGTCAGGTACTGTCACTGCCGACGTGACGCTCTCGGCATAGCGGAGAACAGTGCGCTGCCGCTCGTCGAAATACGGGGATGTGTGCCAGCCCTTGAGCCCGGCGATTTGCTCTTCACCAATTCCGACCTGCCGGGCGATGGGAACATGGTGAGCCCACTCGTAGTCAGCCCCTGTCATTTGGGCGATGCGCAGGACCGCCAGCTCGCGCAGCGCTGGCGAGAGCACCCCATGGAAGAGCATGGAGTTGCCCAGGCGCATGAAGTTGCGCAGCGTATTCGGACTGTTGGCCAGGGCCCGGTGAAGGTTGAGGATGGCAGACCCCCGCTCCTCCATTTGCGCGAACACCTTCCGGGCGTCAGCCTGCGCCTCCGTCGTTGCCACGTAGCGCACACGCGCCATCGTGCCCTCCTTGCCTGACTCCTCCACCTGCTCAGCCCGCCACAGAATACCGCCGGGCGCTCCTTTCGGTCGAGACTGCGTCGGGCGAGCAGCGAGGCCCATCCTCTATGTCGGCCCTGACGGCGCAAAGTGGCCGGTTTCCGAGCCTCGACGTGGCCCTCAGCCAAGCAAGAGGGGCGTCTCACCGTGCTCCAAGGCGACTGCCTCCCGCCTAGCTGAACGAAGGCAGCCAGCGGGCCTCTGCCTCAAACATCTCGTCGACCATCTGCCGGATCTCCTCCAGCGAGAGAACGGCGGCAGTGAGAGGATCGGCCGCGACAGCGTAGAAAGCCATGCGGCGGTCTCTGTTCAGGGCGCCGTGCACTGCCATCTCCTGCACAGCGATGTTGCTGCGGTTGAGGGCGGCGAGCTGGGTTGGAAGGTCGCCCACGAAGCAGGGATTAACCCCATGGCCATCGACGAGGCAGGGCACTTCAACGCAGCATCCGTGGGGCAGGTTGACGATCAAACCGTCGTTGCGCACGTTTCCGTTGATTCGGTGGGGCACACCTGTCTCAAGAGAGTGAATGATGAAAGACGCGTACTCCATGCTTCGGGCGAGGAACAGCGGCTCCTCACCGGAGGCCGTGCGCTCCAGCTTGTCCTGGTAGTCAGCCCGGTCAGTGTCGTACAGCTCGAGGATGAAGCCTGTGCCGCCATTCCAGCCGCCGCCGGGCGTGTACCTCTTCAGCAGGTCAGGGCGTTTGCGGAACCATGGGTTGTACTCCGAGTTGTGCCCGCTGGACTCGGTGACGAAGTAGCCCAGGTGCTTGAACATCTCGAAGCGGGTAGTGTCCTTGCTGTAGACCTCGGGATCGTCGATCTTCGAGCGAAGTAGCGGATAGGCATCGCGGCCCTTCCATTTGAACTCCAGGAACCACGCCTGGTGGTTGATGCCAGCCACCCAGTGGGAAACCTCCTCCCAGGGAGCGCCGATATACTGCGATAGCTGCCAGGCGGTTCCCTGTACGCTGTGGCAGAGGCCAACGTTGCGGATGCTTGTCGCGTCGTTCATGGCCCAGCAAAGCATGGCCATGGGGTTGGTGTAGTTCAGAAGCCAGGCGTCCGGGCATAGCTCTTCCATGTCGCGACAGATGTCCAGCATGACCGGGATAGTGCGTAGGGCACGGAAGACGCCGCCGGGACCGAGCGTATCCCCGATGCACTGGTCGACGCGGTACTTCAGGGGGATCTCGATGTCCAACCTGATCACGTCGATGTCGCCGACAAGGAGCATGGTCACCACATAGTCAGCACCCTCAAGGGCCTGCCGGCGGTCTGTGGTGGCCTCGATCTTGGCTGGGTAGTTGCCCTCCCGCAGGATCCTGTCGCCGACGCGTCGCGCGTAGTCGAGGCGCTTGGCGTCGATATCCATGAGGGCGAAGGTGGTCTCTTGCAGCTCGGGGAACGAAAGGATGTCGATCATCAGTCGTTGCGAGAATTGAAGGCTCCCTGCACCGATGAAAGCTATCTTTGCCATGCTACCCTCCGAGTGGCTGAGATCCTGGCCCGTCGTGATGTCTGGTACCAATCTCCCACTTGCCCCTTTGCAGATCAAGCAGCTACCCACTCATACTTGTGTTGCAGACTCCCCAGGCCGTCCGAGCTGCTACCCGGACCTCCTAGTGGCTCAGCAACCGCTCGATGATCAGTCGCTTACAGGATTGGCATCGGGGACTCGTGAAGGTGCTGCGCCAACACATGGTAGCCACTCCACGGGCCTAGCTCCACCGCCACATTGTCGAGGAGGATGGGGACGACGAAGCGGATGTTGTCGTCCAGATCGGGGAGTTGTTCCTTTAAGCGCTGGTAGGGGGTGTGGTACCCCAGGGCGGAGTGCTCCCGGACGTTGTTGTAGTAGTAGATGTACCCAAGCGCCTCATCGAGGAGCTGCTTTTCGCTGGCGATGGTAAGGACGCGGGGGAGGTAGAACTCCTCGTCGTCGGTGCGGTGGGAGCGTTCCAGGTGGGCGTTCTCCTCGGGG
>Ga0315296_10001366_pt1 | contig 21328 bp, 16 predicted proteins | sample YL17G14_18_MG_FD_203921 | JGI IMG/M metagenome (GOLD analysis project Ga0315296, IMG submission 203921) | Sediment microbial communities from Yellowstone Lake, YNP, Wyoming, USA - YL17G14_18 | ecosystem: Environmental > Aquatic > Freshwater > Lake > Sediment | place: USA: Wyoming | collected...
CTTGCTATTATCATGATGCTGCATCCTGTTTATTGAAAGATGGCAGAATAATTGCTGCAGAGGAAGAGCGTTTTACGAGAGTAAAGCATGATAATAGTTTTCCTATAAATGCAATAAATTATTGTTTAAAAGAGGGTTTGATAAGCTCAGAAAAATTAGATTATGTTGTTTTTTATGAAAAACCATTAAATAAGTTTGAAAGGATACTACAAACATGCATAGAAACTTATCCATTTTCCTTTATGCAATTTTATAATGCTATTCCTTCTTGGTTGAATGAAAAGCTAAGGATTAGGGCAACAATTAAAAATAAAACTGGTTATAAAAAAAACATTTTATTCGTTAATCATCATGATTCCCACGCAGCTAGCTGTTTTTTTGTTTCCCCCTTTAAAAAATCAGCAATATTAACAGTTGATGGTGCAGGGGAATGGAAAACTACGGGATTGTATGTTGGCAAAAACAATAAAATAATACCATTAAAAGAGATTAATTTTCCTGATTCGTTGGGGTTGTTTTACAGTACTATAACTGCTTTTCTAGGTTTTAGAGTCAATAGTGATGAATATAAAGTTATGGCTTTGGCCTCTTACGGAAAGCCGCGTTTCATGAAAAAATTTGTTGATATAATAGATGTCAGGGAAGATGGGAGTTTTAAATTAAACATGGAGTACTTTGCTTATCGGTCAAAAAACAGAATGTGGAGTGATGAATTGGAAGAAAAACTTGGTAAACCTCGTTCACCTGACTATAAAATATCTCAACGTCATGCAGATATTGCAAGTACTTTACAAAAAAAATTAGAAGAAGTTTACATAACTATGTCAAATTATTTGTATAAAATAACAAAAATAAAGAATCTATGTATTGCAGGTGGTGTAGGATTAAATAGCGTGGCAAACGGTAAGTTATATGAAGAGACCCCATTTAAACACATATTTGTTCAACCAGCAGCGACGGATGCCGGAGGAGCATTAGGAGCTGCATTGTATGTCTATCATCATATCCTAGGATATAAAAAGAATTTTCACATGAGTCATGCCTATTTTGGTCCGAGTTTTACTGATGTTGAAATTGAAAATTTTCTAAAAAAGGAAAACGTCAAATACGAAAAAATGCCTGAAAAAAAGTTAATCAATAAAGTTGCAACGTTATTAGCCAATAAAAAAATTGTTGGATGGTTTCAAGGGAGAATGGAATGGGGTCCTAGAGCCTTAGGGAATAGAAGTATACTGGCAACTCCTATCGATGCAGGCTCGATTCTTTGTGAAGAAGTGAATAAATATTTTTATGTGCCTTATAAAAATTTTGAAAGTCCATTCATGTTATTTGTTTTTAATGTTAAAAAAGAGAAAAGCAAGCTTATACCTTCAGTCATTCATGTCGATAATACTTGTAGGTTACAAACAGTAAAAAGACAAACTAGCCAGATATTTTATGATCTTATAAAAGAGTTTAAAAAAATAACAGGCATTCCACTTATCTTAAACACGTCATTCAATGTTAAAGGTGAACCAATAGTTTGTACGCCTCAAGATGCTTTAAATGATTTTAAGAACACTTATATGGATTATTTAGTTTTGAATAAATTTTTGATAAAAAAATGATTTTAGATAATTAAAGGGTTGAAATGTTTTATAAAAAAATAAATTTAGATTTGGTTAAAAAGAATCGTATAGAACTTTCCTTTTTTTTTATTTTAATTTCAATTTCTATATTTTTTAGAGTTTACAACTTAGAATTTTGGAGATTACCTTCTCGTGACGAATCTATTTTAATATATCATTCAAATAAACCAATAATAGATTCTATAATCAATTTTTATGATATTAGCAAAACATTTTTCCCATCAGTTCTTTGGGTAAATTTCTTCCCCTTTGTCAATACATTTATAGAATATAGATACTTTGCAGCAATGACAACAGTGCTAGGATTTATAATACTTTATTTTACTTTAAAAAAAATTTCAAATTGGAAAATAGCCCTTTTTCTTTCATTATTTTTTTGTGTAAATTATAATATTTTGTATGTATCCCGTATGTTTTTAGTTGATATGTTAGATCTAGTCTTTGTACCTTTAATTTTATTTTTTTACATAAAATGGTACCAAAATAGAGATATTAAATACACATATCTAGTTTTTATATTCTTAGGCCTTTCTTTAATTAATCATCTTATTTTAATTTATTTTGTCACTATTTTTTTACTTTGGTTTATTTTTTTACTTTGGAAAAAGGAGGTTGACTTAAGAACATTTCTAATATCTTTAATGTTTTTTTTAATTATTTTATCGTCATTTTTACCAAAATATGTCAAATTTTTTTATACTTCATTCTCTGATTATATGAGTTATAGATATGCCATTTCAGGATTAAAAGGTCAAAATTTTTTTATGAATTTTATGGATCCTTTACAGTTTTTTGACAAACTCTTTATATTTTTTACTTCAAAAAATATTTTAAATCAATTTCTGAACATTAACATTTTTTTGGATGTAATAGTTTTGTTTATTTTTTTCTATCCATTTATCTTATTTTTATTTTTTAAATTGAAACATAAGAAGTTTAAAAAAATTTCTTATTTTCTATATTTTATATCTTATGGTATTTTTTTAATTATTTTCTTATCAATTATACCAATTACTTTTATACAACATTTTACATTTTTTTATATCCCATTTTTATGTATATTAGCCCATCTTTTAACATATAAAACAAAATTAACAAAAATTTTGATTTTAGTTATTATACCTGTAATAATTTTGAATTTTGTTTTAAGTTTGCTTTTAATCAATAATAATTCTTATAGTACTTTACAGAAAATTTGGCCTAAAAAAATAAATAGAATAATGATTGATGGTCCAGCATATGCTACGCTGGAATATACATATTTTTTAAATAATTATGAAATTTACATTTTTCATACGACGCGTGAAGGCATTTATTCTGTTCCAAAAGATAATACTAATAATTATACATTTGCAAATTTTAGGAGATTTGTTTTATTTGACCCAAATTTTTTTATAGAAAAAAATATAACTAAAAATGATATAATTATTACTGTAAATGATATTATCGACTTATATGGAGATATTAGTAAAGGACCAGATGATGTTTTAAATAATGATTATTTTAGAATAAATGTATCTTTAGAATACATTGGTAATGTCGACAATATTGAAATTTTTAGGGTCATTTAACTGTTATCTAAAAAATAATAATGATAAAAAATCATTTAAAATATTTACATAAAAATATCTTCGAAATATTTTTACTTACTATACTGATTTTAATATCTATATATTTCAGATTCAGGAATTTAATTGAATGGCAATTGTTTCATGATAAAGAAACTAAAAACCCAATGCTTCTAAAATCATCTTTATTAGATTATTTTTCAAAGGGAAGTACTACTACTAGTTTTATCTCTTTCTATATGGTAGTAAAATTATTTTTCTTTATTAATTCTTTCCCTCAATATAGATATTTAACAGCATCTATAGATGAAGGCACTTAATAAAATTTAAAATTGTGATAGGTTTCAAATTTTCATTTAAACACCAATTTATATAATTTTTCATTTTTCTCATCATATAATCTCCACAATTTCTTTTAATATAAAATGGTATTTGAAATTTAGTTATATCAGTAAATTCCCAGGAGTGGAAATATAAATTTATGAATTCTCTGTTAATTGCAGTAAACAATGTGCAGAACTTTGAATATGATAAACCTATAATACGAAACCATATAAAGGAAAATGGTAGTCTTAAGAAAGGCGTAACGGAAATAGGTATCTCTAAAATTTTCTCTATTCTGTACGGAACTGTTGAATATGAATAATAATTATACCTTCCTGGGACAAATGTTGGGTGTATCGAACTATCATATTCGAATCCTATTTTTTTTAATAATTTAAATGGTGGAACTTTTAATTTATGTGTCCTTAGTCCTAATATTTTAATACCGATAATATCTTCTAATTTTGTTTTTTCTTCTAGAATATTATTCGTAAATTCTCCTGAATTTAATGAGTAATGTAAAGCTATCTCATGACCTTTATTTACAATCTTATTTATCATCTTAGGGAATCTTTGTCCAAAAGCTAATGTTGCGAAAAATGTTGCTTTTATGTCGGATTTATCAAGAATTTTTAAAACCTTTAAAAGACCTTTGTAGCTTATTGAAAACATTTCATTATACTCTATCCTTTCACCAAATTCTAAGGGTAAGTTAAATTCTTCTAAATCGAAAGTTAACAAAAGATATTTTTGCAATATTATACACCCTTCAGCCTAAGTCTTAAAATATGAAAAAACATTGGTAATGAATAAATTAAATTAAAAGTACTTTCTTTGAATTGCGAAGATTTTACAAAAACTTCTTTTATTGAATATCTTTTTTTTGAAATCCTCCAGAGCAACTCTACATCCATTTCAAAACCTTTACAGTAAAAATCAGTACCTATATTCTCAAATACGATTCTTTTTAAGAATTTCGCTCCCCCTTGAGTATCTTCTAAATTCAACATAAATAGAGTCTTTACTAAATTATTCCATACTCTGCTTGCTACTTTTCTTATGAAAGTTTCTGGTACTTCAAAAAAATTAGCATCTTTCCATTTTGATGCTATAGCACAGTCGCATTCATTTAATTTTATCTGACTAAAAAGAAATTTTATTCCTTTACTTTCGAATGCATCATCTGCGTCTATGAAACCAATGATATCTCCATTGGTAACTTTAAACCCTTCAGTTATTGCTTTACCTTTTCCTATTTTTTTAGGAAATTCAAGCAATTTTAAATTATTTAATTTTTTCTGAAGATTTTTTACAATATTTACTGTATTATCTGTACATCCATTTGCTACGACTATTATTTCTGTTTCCGAAGAAATTTTAGTAAAATTCTCTATCGCTTTCTTAATGTATTTTTCTTGATTATAGGCGGGAAGAACAATGGAAACTTTCATCAATCCAATTTTATTGAAATAAGTATAAATTCTATATTAAGACACTGTTAATTTCTTGTATAGATACATCGGTAAGATGTGAAAAATTATCCCACTAACTCTGAATAATCCTGCTACAATAAATCCTTCTAACATACTCCTACCTAAAAATAAAAAGAAGATTGGCACATAAAGTTCAAGTAAACCACCTGCCGATTTGAATTTTGGTAAAAAATATAGAAAGCTGCTAGATGCTAAAAATATGAATACTATTGGAACATCAAGAAACACACCAACGGCATAAAACGTTATTAAAGTACGTGGAAATTCCAAAAAATACCTAAATATACAAGATATTATATATACAGAGAATTTTTTTAACCCCTCTTTTTTAACTTCTTTCCTGTGTTTAAATAACTTGGAAAAAACATACATAGATTCTAAAATCAGCACGATATAAAAGAAATACAGGGTACTAGCATTTTTTACAAAAAATAATGAAATTACAATTATTATAACCAGTGAGAGTGTATCAGCCATCCTGACAATAAAAAACATATGCTGTTTATTTTTGATTTTTAGTTTTTTTGCTAGATAATCATCACTATCATAGCCGATAACATCGAAATAGACAAAATTCATAATACTGAAAAAAATATATTTTTTACTGATTTTCTTCTTTCTGTAGTGAATATAACTATAATAGGGAAAGAAGAATGAACTTGCTGCGATGAACCCTACCAAACCAGATATTATGTACAATAAATAATTCACTCTTAACAAAAAATTGAAAGTTAATGAAAATATTTCAAGGCCATATATTGTGAATAGACTGAAGGAAATAATTAAGAATAATAATATAGACAATTTATACCTATTCAAGTTTTCAAGAACCATATAAATATTTTTTTATTATATTATAAAGTAGGTTAAAATGAAAGTACTTTTCATAAGGCTATCACCATATTTGTTAATAAAGAATCCTCATCCACAGGATGTTTCTCCGCATCCGGATATAGGTTATTCTTCGGCTATTCTAGAAAAAGAAGGTCATGAAGTCTATTTAATAGATACTGAGGCAGAAAAATATTCTTTTAAAAAAATCCTTTTTGAAATTGACAAAATAAACCCAGAAGTAATTTTTATTCTTACAAAAACACCTACTGCAAAGCTTACAATTAAAATTGCTAAAAAAATCAAGTCGAAGTTCAAAACATCAATATTCTTATTTGGTCAACATGCGAGTTCAATCCCAGAATCTTTTCTTTTCCAAGGATCACCTATAGACTTATGTGTTATAGGTGAACCAGAAATTACTATCAAAGAATTATTAGAAAACTTTGGACAAGATTCTATTTTTTCTGTTAATGGTATAGCCTATTATGATAGAGAATTAAAATTCACTAAACCTAGAGAATTAATCCAAAATTTAGATTCACTTCCCCTCCCAAAACATAATTTTTTTCTCAATGAAAAATACAAAGTTTATTATCCTATAAATTTTCTAGGAAGAATAAAATGGGGATTCATGGAATCATCAAGGGGCTGTCCCTATGATTGTATTTTTTGTTCCCCAACATTACGTCTTTCTTATGGTAAAACATATAGAGCATTACCTCCAAAAAAAGTAGTTGATGAAATAGAATATTTGATTTCGAAGGGTGTGAATGTAGTAGAATTTATGGATGATATATTTACATTCGATCAAGAAAGAATAGTGAAAATTTGTGAAGAAATAAACAGGAGAGGTATTAAAATAAAATGGACTGCTCAGACAAGACCTGATTTAGTCAGCAAACCTCTATTGAAAAAAATGAAACTCGCAGGATGTTCTACTATACGTTTTGGTATCGAATCTGGTTCAGACAGAATTTTAAAATTATTAAAAAAGAATACAACTAAAGAACAAATAAAAACTGTTTTTGAATGGTGCAAAAAAATAGGTATATTGACTGTTGGTTATTTCATGATAGGCAATCCAAGTGAGACAGAAGAAGAAATAGAAGAGACGATTAATTTTTGTAGGTATTTAAAGCCAGATATGATACAAGTTGCATTTTTTACACCTTACCCAGGATCTCCAAGTTTTGACTTACTTAAAAATTCCGATAAATTGTGTTTCAATAAATTTTCCCACTATAATAGACCTGAATTCTGTCTAAGTAATTTATCAAAAGATAGACTGTTGAAACTTCAAAAAATATTTTATTTAAAGTGGTTTTTACTTCCACATGTTTTTTTCACTTACACTAAAAGAAAATTACTTCAACTCTTTTTTAACTTTAGAAATGAATTTGATTTCTTAATAAAAACTATTAGGTTTTTAGTGGGTGAGTAATATATCTAATATTCTTGTAACAGGTGCATCAGGATTTATAGGAAGTCATTTAGTTGAAAATATCGTCAAAAAACACAATGTAAGATGTTTAGTAAGAGTAAATAGTGATACTACTTTTCTTAAAAAATTAGGAGTTGAAATTAATATCGGCGATTTAACAAAAAAACAAACTTTGCATGGAATCACGAAAGATATTGATGTAGTGTTCCATTTAGCTGCTCAAATGAGAAAGTGGAATCTACCTGAAAACATTTATAGGGATATCAACGTAACAGGAACAAAAAATATTCTTGAAGCTAGTTTAAAAGAAAGTATTGATCAGTTTATTCATTGTTCTACGGCTTCTATTATAGGTCCTTTTAAAGGCAAACCATTAAATGAAACTTATACTTCATATAATACAAGAAATGTTTATAACAAAACCAAGGCCGAAGCTGAAAAAATTGTTTTATCACATAAGAATTCAATACCTATAACTGTTATATATCCAGACCTAGTTTTCGGACCACGAAACTTTAACTATCTTCCTCTTTTTCGTGCAATCAAACATAAAAAAATTCAATTAATCGGAAATGGAGACAATTTTCACCAACCAACTTTTGTGAGTGACATAATTCAAGGTTTTATGTTAGTCTTTAAGAACAAGAAGGCAATAGGCGAAAAATTTATAATAGCCTCAGAAAAACCAATAACATCCAGAGAAATGATTTATACTATAGCTGATGAGTTTGACGTCAAGATTTCACCTTTACATATTCCTTTAAATCTAGCTAAAATGAGTAGATTTGTTATTGAAGGTTTAGGTCAAATGTTAAACTATGAACCCCCTCTTACTCAGGCAATAATAGACTTTTTTACTGTAAACCATGCTTATGATATTTCAAAAGCTAAGAAAATTTTGGGATATAAACCAAGAATAAATTTTAAAGATGGTGTCAAAAGAACAATTGAATGGTATACAGAGAACAATTTATTATAATAAATATTTCTTGATTGCTAAAGGAAAGTTTTGGAATATGCTAGGATATGCTTCACAATTAGTCCAACAGTTCAGACATTTTTGCATTTTAATCTTTCTCCTAAAATTTTCTGTTTTTTTGCTTTTTAAAATCTTAGTTAAATCGTAATTATTTTCTCGTAAGTTCGCTATTTTTTCAGAGAAATATGCACAAGGTAGAACATTACCATAAGGATCGATTGTTATGGTTGCGAAAGATGCAAAGCAAGGCAATACTAGTTTCTGTGTATTACTAAAGAATTTAGTTGCCAATCTCAGGTAAATTTTTGTGATTGCATTCTTTAAGTCATCTACTCTGTAGCTATTATGAATGAAGTTTATTTTTTCAAGTGATAACTCATTCCAGATTTCTCTAAAGTCTATTTTGGAATTTAAATTGTCAAAATAATTATTTTCATGAGCAAAGGTAAAGATAGGATATCTTGATTTTTTGATAACTTTAATTATTTTTTCTATATCATCTAGGTTGAATTTACTTAATGTCACTTGAAAACTAACTTGGAAGTTTGGAAACGCATATTCCAATTTCTTTAGATTTTTAAAAGTTGTCATAACTTTTTTGTAATTCCCATTTATACCACGGATTTCATCGTGTATTTTTTCAGTTCCATCCAAACTTATAGTGACGTGAAAATCAATATTATCTCTTATACCATTTAGAATTGATTTTGTCTTTTCCATTATTACTTCTGGCATAAGTCCATTGGTAGGAATGTTCAAGAAAAACGTTTTTTTCATTATTCTATTTGCTAATATCGCTATTTTATCAATATCATTTCTAAGAAAAGGCTCCCCGCCAGAAAATGTTAGCCATAAAGAATCATTTTTTATATTATGAAATATCCTTTCATATTCTTCTAAAGTCAATTCATTTTTTATTAATCTTGGTCTTTTTTCATAAATTTTCCATATATTACATGTTTTACATCTAGAGTTGCATTTATTGGTTATGATGAAGATGTATTTGTATGGTTTTTGGAATGGAAAATTGAATTTTTCATACATAGAAATGAGTAAGACTTTCTTTATGAATGACAGATTCGAAGTGAAATTCATGCAATTAATACCCCGATTTAAAGAATAAATAGAAAGGTATATAACAGCATTCTTCTTTTGGGGAAAACTTAGCCTTCACAGACTTAAGTTTTAACATCATTAATTAGAATATGAACATTGACAAAATACTCTTTTTGCGATTAAGTTCGCCTGATATATATAAAGCTCATCCAAGAAATGTGTTACCACCTCTACAACTTGGTTACATGATTTCTCTTGTGGGAAATACTTATAAAATACAGTTTATTGATTGTAGAATAACCTCACCGACTATCGAAGATATCGTTAAAAAGACTTTGTATTTTGATCCAGATTTGATTGTTTCAACCTTCTTTACTTATGATTATAAGTATGCAATGGAATTTTTCAAAAAAATAAAGAAAATTATAAACCCATTGATATTATGTATTGGCCATCATGCGTCCTGTGCCCCGAGATCCTTGATTTTTGAAGGTTCTCCAGTAAATTTTTTACTTTTAGGGGAATGTGAATTAGACTTTGTAAAATTTCTTGAATATGTAAGAGTTGGTAAATCTTTAGAAGAAATTGACAGTTTGTTTTCTTTAAGAAAAGCAGATATTCCTAAACCTGCTATGATTGAAAACTTGGATGCCCTTCCTTTTCCTAAACATGAGCTTTTTAAATCAGAATTTTATACGAGCGTCTATCCATTAAAAATGAAAAAACGAATAAAATGGGGTTATATCTTATCCACAAGGGGATGTCCCTATGATTGTATTTTCTGTTCTCAATCAGTTAGAGAATCTTATGGTAAAGAATTCAGAACAAGATCGCCGAAGAATGTCGTAGACGAGATGGAGTTTTTGGTATCATTGGGTAATAACGCTATATCATTTATAGATGATTGTTTTACTGTCTCTAAAAAATACGTAGAAGATGTTTGTAATGAAATAATTAAAAGGAAACTTGATGTAAACTGGATAGTTCACGCTAGAATAGATAATCTTTCTAAAGACATCATGAGAAAAATGAAACAAGCTGGCTGCTCATTGCTTAAAATAGGAGTAGAGTCGGGTTCTAATAAAATCATTAAATTATTGAAAAAAACTTCTGATACTTCAGACTGGAATAGTTTAACAAGAAAGGTTTTTAAACATTCAAAAGAAATTGGCTTGCCTATTTTATCCATGTTTGTACTTGGCAGTCCTACAGAAACGATGGAAGATGTAAAAAAAACATTATCTCTAATAGAGTACATAGACCCAGAATTACTTCAAATATGTTATTTTACACCTTATCCTGGATCAGAAGCTTTCTTAGAATATTTTAATGGAACAAACTTTGATGAAAACTTCTATCATTACAAGCCTTTCATAAACACTAGCAACATGAGTTTAAAAGAATTAGAAATTCTTCATAAAAGAATTTACAGATCTTTCTATTTTAGACCTAGATTTATTCTCAAGCATTTGCGGAATCATTTTCCTTTCTATATTCTAAATCCAAATTATGTAAAATATTCCCTCACCATGTTTTAAATCCTTTTATCAACAAAGAGAAAAATAGAAAAATCTCTAGAATTTCAAGGTGGAGTTTATCAAAATAACATTACTTAACCCTTATCCAGACAGTTCGAGTTTACCTACATACCCCTCTTTGGGCCTTGCTTATATTGGAGCAGTTTTGGAAAAAAACGATTATGAAGTCAGTGTAATTGATGCGCATATCCTATCTTATAGAACAGAAAAAACTGTTGACAAGATTTTGTCCACTAACCCAGATATACTAGGAGTTCATGTTAATATAGGTAATTTTTTTTCAGTAAAAATGATTTCTGAATTACTGAGAGAGAATGAATTCACAGGAAAAATCGTAACAGGAGGACCATTATCTGTGAACTATGATAAACTATTAGATTTCTCCGATTTTGTGATTTTAGGTGAAGGCGAGAAATCATTCGTTGATTTACTTGATTACTTAAACAAACAAAAAAATATCAAAGATCTGAATGGCATTGTATTTAAGAGAGAAAATAAAATTGTAGTCAAACCGCAAAAATTTATAACTGATATCGATGAAATTCCATTTCCTGCATGGCATTTGTTCCCTAAACTCAAAAAATATAAGGCTTATTGCAGAAAGAGACCCAACATCCCTATTTTATCTTCTAGGGGCTGCCCTCATAAATGTATCTACTGTAACAAATCTATATTCGGATACAAATTTAGACCTAGATCTCCAGAAAATGTTGTGAAAGAGATAGAATTCCTAATAAATGAATATAGGGCAAAAGAATTGGGTTTTCAAGACGATGCTTTTACTTTAGATCCTAACAGAGTTTTAAAGATTTGTGAGTTAATCATCAAAAAAGACCTTAACATTAAATGGAAATGTGATAATGGTGTTAGAGTCGAAACTCTATCAAATGAATTACTCAGGAAAATGAAAGAAGCAGGTTGTTATATGATGGCAATTGGTGCTGAAACCGGAAATCAATCGATATCCAATAAAATCGGTAGAAATCAAGATTTAAAAAAAGTTAAAAAAATTTCAAAAATGATTAAAGACAATGGTATGGTTTTAAAGATGTTTTTTCAATTAGGTTTTCCTTTTGACAATCCTAGAACGATGAGACAAACTATTGAATTCGCAAAAGAATTGAACCCTGATATAGCTCAATTTACGATTTCCACTCCTTTACCAGGAACTAAAATGTTTGAATTAATTGAAAAAAAAGGTAAATTCTTGTACGATTTTTGGTCCAATCTGAGCTATTATGGCGGTAAAGCTATGTTTGAAATATTCGATTTGAAAGCAGCGGATGTTGAAGATATGTTCAAACAAGCTTACAACGAATTTTACTTGAATCCCCAAAAAATGATTTCTATGCTTAAAAATGCTAAATCCCTAGAAGAACTAAGATATTTTTTTGACACATTTTCTTATATTTTCCGATCTATATTAAGATGAAAATAGATTATTTCGTAGCCATACATCAACTAGCGCAAAAAAGAAAAAAATTGAATCTTTAATTATATTTACAGTTGATTTCTGTCCTTCTTTCCATGAAACTGGCATTTCTTTAATAGAATAACCATATCTATTGGCCATTATTAAGAATTCTGTATCCCAAGGCCACCCATCATTCCTTACTTTTTTGTTGATTTCTAAGAAAACTTTTTTCCTAAAACCTTTGAAACCGCATTGGGTATCTTTTATTTTGAGACTTGGGAACATCAATCTTCTAATAAAATTAAAATTTTTGCTCAAGAACAATCTCAATAGCGATCGAGTAAAAGTTGAACTCCTTAGGTATCTTGAACCAATAACTATATCATATTCTTCTAGCCATTTGGCTAATTTTTTAATAGTGCTTAAATTGGTCGATAAATCAACATCCATATAAACGACATAATCCCCTCTAACATACCTACCAGCCTTTTTTAAACCCCCTCCTCTCCCCAGCCTTTTTTTAGAGTGAATAGAGAACACATTCGTATTATTAGATGCAATTTCTTTTGCAATCTTCTCCGTATCATCAGTAGAACCATCCTCGCTTATTATGATTTCATAATTTTCATGAAGATTTTTTTCAACATAATTTTTTATGACTAGGATATTTTTTCTCAATACCAAACTCTCATTATGGACAGGTACGATTATAGAGATCATAATACCATGAAAAAATTGATTCTTAAAAGGTTAATATTTTAATTCACATTCTTAAATTCATGAAATTAACAAAAAGCAATGTTTTTGTAACTGGGGTTTAGGTTTTATAGGTTATAATCTCGTAAAAAGGCTTATTGATCTAAATTGTAACGTAACCGTATTTGATAATTTTTCTTCTAACGTTGTTGATAATATAGATCAAACTCATGTAATTAAAGGTGATATACTACACCTAGAGGAATTAAAGGATTCCATTAAAGGGAATGATATTATTTACCATCTAGCGGCTTCTCCCAGCGTCCCATTCTCATCTGAACACCCATGTGAAGATTTTAAAATTAATACTCAAGGAACTCTTAATGTACTCAAAGCATCATCAGAATCTGATGCCAAACTCGTAATATATACATCCTCAGGGGGTGCAGTTTATGGAAATCGAGTAAAATTACCTGTAGATGAAGAACAACCATGTTTACCGATTTCTCCTTATGGAATAAGTAAATTATCTGCAGAACAATATTGTTCATTTTTAGCAAAACTTATGGATTGAACACAGTTATACTTCGACTCTTCAACGTTTATGGCCCTTGGCAAAATAGGGGAGTATTGTTTGATTGTCACAAAAAGATAAAACAGACTCCTGATAGACTGGAAGTTCTGGGTGATGGAAATCAAGTAAAGGATTTTGTCTTCATCGATGATGTTATTGATATTCTGGTAAAATATGTCATAAATTCAAAAGCTGTGGAAGGAATTTTTAATGTTGGATCAGGAAAGGGAACGTCTATTAAAGAATTACTTGAAATTTTTTCGAATAAAACTAAATTCTTTGGTAAAGTATCGTATACTGGAAAGAGTTGGGTAGGTGACGTTCAAAAAATATATGCAGATATTACAAAAGTGAAAAATGCTTTGAAATGGGAACCAAAAATAAATTTAAATGAAGGTATTGAGAAAACCATAAATTGGTTAAATTTACCTTACAAATTTTAATACATGCTTGAGAAGCTTCATAAAAAATATACTATTTTACTTCTTTTAGTGATTTTACTTCTTTTCATTTTTATTAATTATCTAGCCATGTCGATTACAACCTTGTTTTATCCTTATGATGCGGATTACTCTGAGGGTTTTATTCTAACTAAATCAATTAGATTGTTAGAAGGAAAAAATGTATATCAAGATATAAATCTCCCACCATTTTCTATAATAAATTATCCACCTATTTTTTTCTTAGTCAATAGTTTTACTATGAAATTATTCGGTGAAAATTTATTTTCTGCGAGACTAATATCCTTCACATCTTCAATTTTGATAGGGTATCTAATTTACTTGATTGTGTATAAAGAATCAAGGAACAGGACCATTAGTGTAATTTCATCTCTCTTATTTTTTTCTTCTTTCGTAACTTTCTTCATAAGTCCTTTAGCAAGAGTTGATGTTTTAGCTGCTCTTTTTGCAGTTTTAGGCATTTATTGTATGACAAAATATAAAAAAAGAAAATATCTATTCTTAGCAATAATATTCTTTATCTTATCAGTACTAACTAAACAGACTTATATTGCAGCTCCAGTTGCTTCATTTTTCTACCTTTTATTGAATGATCGCAAAATGAGTTGGAAATTTTTGATAGGCTTTATATTACCCTGCATTCTCATAATAATTTTGATTAATTTTTTGACCGACGGACAATTTTTGTTGCATTTAATCAGGTACAATATTGGCATAATAACTTTTGATTACAATCTCTTTAATTATCTCTTTTTCACGAATTTCATAGTTTTATGCCTGTCAGTTTATTTTTTTAAAAAATCAAAAAACCTATTTTCTTTATATTTCACTTTTTCTCTAATCATCCTAATCTTACAATTTTTTAGGGCTGGTGGTTCTGCCTATTATTTCTTCGAATTAACGATAATAACATCGATCCTAACTGGTTTTCTATTAAACTATTTCAGATTTAATCCCAATAATCAATTATTCTTAATTTTTATCATTTTTCTTCAGTTAATCTTGTTTATACAGAGAGATACTAGAGTTTTGCTTTTTATTTTTAAACCAAACGATTATCCACCTTTAGTTAACTTAGTAACTGATGAAAAAATATCATCTTATGCTCAGAATTCAACTGGAAATGTTCTAGTGGAACATGCTACATTTGCCAGAATAAATAATAAAGAAATTTCAATCGAACCTTCTAGTGTTTATGAATTAGAAAAAAATAAAATTCTGGGCTCTTCAGAAATATTGAGGTTTATCAAGAGTAAAAATTGCACATTGATTGCTTTTTATTCCAGATTTAATTTAATTGAAGGTTTGAGAGATTATATAGAAAAGAATTATAGATTGACGGATGAACTAAATTGGGAAAGTTTAGAATCTGTCAGTTGGACATGGAAAATTTATAAGAAAATATAGTGAGAAAATGAAATTAGAAAAATTGTTAATTATTATAATTATAATATCATTCTTTGTAAGATTCTTATTTTTACATCCATCATTCTCAGATGAAAATTTTTATTTTAACGTAGGAAAAATCGTCTCTGAAGATAAGATACCATACAAAGACTTCTTCTTTGCTCATCCGCCATTGCAAATCTACCTTTACGCACTTATTTTCAAGATATTTGGGGTTTCTCTTTTTATCAGTAAACTATTCCCTTTAATCGTAAGTTCTTTATGTGTTTTTCTAATATTTAAGATACTTGATAAACTTTACAACAGTAAAACAGGCTTCCTAGCAAGCTTGATTTTTTTGGCAATGCCAGGTTTTATAGCATTCTCATCAATGGGTTATGGTATGTGGGAATCTATTTTCTTTATTCTTCTTTCGACTTATTTTATTGTAAAAAATAATCCTAATATGGCAGCACTATCACTAGTAATTGGAGTATTTTTAAGATACTTGACTATTCTCTATTTGCCATTTTTGATCCTTTTTATGTATGTCAAAAAATTGAAATTTAAAAAATTCCTTACAACATTCTTCATGTCGTTGATTGTTATAGGGGTTTTAATGATTTTTGTCTTCAGTTGGAATTTTATCGATCAAACTATAATCTTCCAAATATCTTCTAAAGTTACCACTAAAACATCGGAAAAACTATTATGGCAATACTTAGGCATGGGTTTCTTTACTTTCTTTTTGGGTTTGATATCTGCATATGTCGCCTTTGAGAAGAAGGATAGACTTCTTCTGCTTTTTTCTGTTTATCCATTGATAGTGGATTTAGTTATATTCCTTGGGTTAAAATATATCGCCTATCATTATTTTCTGATATCTTTACCTTTCATTTCCATGGCAACTGCTACTTCTGTTACAAAAGGTAAGGATAAACCACTCTATTTCATCATTACTATTGTCTTAATACTATCATTGTCATCAAACTTTCAAACTATTGATTTTTATTTGAACCCGATTAATGCAAAAAGGTTCTATTATATGACTGAACTCATAGCCAACAACACTTCCAAAGAAGATTCGATATTTGGTGAACCTGTCCTGACAAACTATGTTTCTTTTATAGCTGATAGACGCATGTCATCGAATTATTACGATTCTTATATAGGGCATTTAATGTTTGAGGGAGAAGAAAAGGTTATCCAAAACTTGAAAGGAGATATGCCAAAGTTTGTAATTGAGATGGAGGGGTATTATTTAATGAACTCATTCTTCAGAGATTTTATCATTGAAAATTATGAGCTTGAAAAAAATGTAGTGGGAATACCAAATTATTCTTTGTACAAAATCAAGCAGTAAAGTTTCAATAATTTTCGAAACATTCATAAATAATTCAAATCGAAAATTGAAATACGAAGAGAGGGAATAAATTCTCTTAAAACAAATTCTTTATAGAAAATTTTAATTACAACAATAGGATAATTAATAGTGGAGGGGTATTCGTTGCTTTTTGTTAATAAAAACAAGTTCCGTAACTGTTTGAAATTTCTCTGGATTAATTCATCTATTTCTAAAAAAGGTCACCATAAAATTTCTTTTTTGTATTATCTTCTTAGAGATTATCTCAAAACGAGATGTTCAATCGTATTAAAGGATGCTAATTCGACTGTGGTGATATAGTGTTTTATGGACAAAATTGCAGTGGTAGGTTAGGAGAAAGAAAGGGCTTCATGAGTGTAGTAGGTTGTAGGAGGGACTCCAATTTCATTAAATTGATAGAGAACCTCAAGCTAAAGAACATAAAAAGAGACTTAAATTCGAAACATTTCTCCAGGGCCATTGAATTGGTGAAGAAATATGATATCAGAGTTTCTATAATGATCGTTTCATCCAAACAGTTTGGCTATTGGAAAAACTTATTAAAACATCGAAAAAAGTGGTTTGGTAAATTGTATGGAATTTTTGTTTATAAAGCGATGGAGCCGATTATCACTAAAAAAGTTTACATTCATATGCACCGGGAATACGATACTCGAACATTGAGTGTCGCCAAATACATTTTAATGAATTTACTGAAGATATCAGAAAAAAATGTATATGTTCGCCAAGAAAAAGAGTATCCATCCGCCAGAACCCAAGTAGCTGACTTATTCGGTCGTGGTGTTTTTAGAGGGTTCAAACACAATTCAATCATCGTTAGAGAAAACGTGAGTATTGATGATGAAGTTAAGAGAATATTCAAGGAATAGAGTGCAAAACAAACTCATTCCGACCAAAGACAAGCCTTCAAGAGACTGTGTCAGTGGCAGACAGATTAAAGTATGAGGTTTATGTATTTAAAACTTTCGGTCTGAGAAAATGATGAGCCAGAGCAAATCTAAAATCGAGAAAATGAAATCGAGAAAGGGTCAATCGTGGATTTCTTTTAAGTTAAGTACTAAAATTTTAATCTACTCATCGATAGTTGCTTTATTTCTTATCTATCAGTTCAACATCATCAGTCTAATCAACATTTCTTTCAACCTTTACACTCTAATCTTCATTCCTCTTGGTTTTGTATGGACATTATTCCTTTCTTCTTACAAGACTGGTCATGTTCTTGGTTATAGTTTGAGTAGAAAAGCTACTTCTAGGGCGATCCTTTACCTTTTAGTTGTTACTTTTTTCATCGTCTATCAACTCTTCATCTCTGAAAACATCAGCTTAATCTTTGCTGCTTCTTGTTGTAGTGCTACCACATGTGTTTACCATAACTGTTATTGTGATCTTACCGATGCTTGTAGTCCGGATACTATATGTGCGATTGTTCAATATAATTACTGCATGGAGCCAGATTGTTATATTTGCTGTACTAGTGATACTTGTAATGAGAGAGCCCCGACTTATGTCTGTGCAGGGGGGGCTTCCACATGGACGATATCAGATGATTGTGGGGCGGTAAGTACTGCTTGTGTATTGGATACTACTCCTTCAAATGAAGGTAAATGTTGGAGGGATAAAACTTATTCTGCTACAAATGGATGTGATGCTTCCGCTAATTGTCATGGTTGTTATCCGGGTGACAAAGTCTGTTCCAGCAACGTGCATATAGGCACTTGTTCTAGTCCTGTTATCGCCTGTGCATACAGTGCAGACGGCGACGGCAAATGCGATAGCTCAGGACAGTGTGCAGGTACTAGTGGGGCTTGCAATGCAAATGCAAATTGTGGTGAATGCCCGGCGAGTCAACCAAAATGTGACGCCAACAGTGTACAAACGGGTGAGTGTTCTTCCACTTGCGCTTGGTCCACTACAGGATCTGGAACATGCGAGAGTACTGGTTGTGGTTGTAATGCAAATGCAAACTGTGATGAATGCTCGGCAAGTCAACCAAAGTGTGACGCCAACAGTGTACAAACGGGTGAGTGTTCTTCCACTTGCGCTTGGTCCACTACAGGATCTGGAACATGCGAGAGTACTGGTTGTAGCTGTAGTGCAAATGCAAATTGTGATGAACTAGCTGTAGGTGGTGATTGCAGGAACTGTTATGATTACTGCAGCGGTGCTGTTTTGTGGGAATACGATGCGGATGACTCAAGCTATAACAACGTATTAGAATATGGTCACATGGAATGTAGTGCATCCTGCGGTTGTGCTGCTTGTCCATCAGCTGGAAGTGAGGCTTGTGACACAGAATGTGGTGCTAATGCTAATTGTGAAGGTGATCCATCTGGTTGGGTTGTTTGTTCCGGTGGTACGGAATCAGTTATTTGTTGTACTACATCTGGTGATGGTAACTGCCAGGCTAATTGTAATGAAGGTACTGCTGCTTCTTCTTCATGTGATGAAAACAGTGTAAACACATGTGGAAACGGTGCTCCACCAGCAGGTTATTGTAGCACTTGCACGATACAAACTGCCGAAACATCTGCCAATGGCTGTCGTTGCATTTCTTGTGGTACTGACAATTCAGCTGCTCCAGGAAGTTGTGACGCCAACTCAGAACAAGGAGGAACCCAAGATCCTTGGAATACCACTTGGACTGGTGATACTAGCGGAATCAAATGTTGTGGAAATGATGCGAGTGAATACCCAACCTTCAGGAACTGTACAACAGGAGTTTGTACTTCTAATACTAGTGATCTTGGATGCTGTAGTTTAGCTACCAAATGTGTTTATTCTGGCACTTGTTATGCTAATGGCAATACAGCAGATGTTGACGGCGACAGTTGGATCGAAAAGTGTCGAGGCGGTTCATCAGGACAATGGGTTGACGGCGGGCCGCCAAGGTTTTTCTTTAACAACTCCAATACAACAACTCCAGGAGTAGGGGATCCTGTTTTAATCTACGCAAACTGGACAGATGACGTTGGTTTAGGATTGGCCTGGCTTTGGACTAATGAAACCGGTGGAAGCGGAAAAAACTGGACTTCAGGTTCATATGGACCAATTGATATAAACTTAACTGGAACTCAAACTTGGTCTAACTTTACTTGGCAAAACTCTTCTGTGGCTGGAGGAACTGTTGTGGCATGGAAGATCTATGCAAACGATACAGCTGGAAATGAAAATGTGACAGGTCAGATGACATTCACTGTTCAACCATCATGGCTTGAAGTTAGTCTCATCGAACCAATCTCTAGCTATACTACAAGTATAAAACAAAATGATTCATTAACAGTCAATGCGACAGTCTATTGTAGGGTTGGTCAATGTGGCAATGTATACGGGACTGCTAGATACAACGGTTCTTCAGCCAATCCCGATACACCAATAAACACAACAAAAGGAGACAAACCTTTCTACAATGTCTCTGGATTAATACTGCAGAGTTGTCCAACTAATCCTTTAGATGCAAATGAATTCTGTAATCTAACTTGGACAATAAATGCAACCGGCGATTATATTAAATCATGGCAGATAGGTGTCTTATTCAACTCTTCTCGGTCAGATGTTACGCAGAACCATACATTCAATGCCACAATAAAAATATTAGAATGTCTAGAGGATGTGTCTTTGTCATGGAATTCAATCGATTTCAGTACGCTTATTCCCACTACTCAGTATAACAAAGCTCCTGGTAACGATGACAACCTCTACAATATAACGAATACGGGAAGTTGCACTATGAGAGTATGGATTAAGGGAACGGATTTACAAAACCCGAGTTTACCATCCATAATCGGTGTTGGTAACATATCATGGAGTAACACTACGAGCGTTTCAACGAATTCTTATAATATGGCCAAGGGCTATGTTATTCTAAATTCAAGCTTCACTACAAATATTCCAAACATAACAACCTATTATTGGCTATCAGTTCCAGCAGTTTGGGCAGGCAGGTATAACGGAACTATAACTATATGTTGGAATACTTCACAGCAGAGTGGAATGGTTGATAATTGTGTTTAAAGAGGTTAGAAAATGAAAAAACATTCAAACATTTGTTTTATAATATTTTTTATACTGTTTTTGCAGGGTGAAGTGCAAGCCATAAGTTTTGGTACGACATCCGAAGGAACTTATGCTGAAGTGCTGAGGGGAGAAACAGGCAAGTTCACAATACTTCTTTGGAACTCTGAGAATGCTTCTTTTCCTGTTAGGTTTAATGTATTTCAAATTCCAAACGGTTTAACAGTGATAATCAACCCAAGAGAACTTAAACTAAATTACTCAAAGGTAACTACTTTTCCTGCTGAGGGCGGAAGACATTATGTTCAAACAAAACAAGGTCTCATGAAAACAACCCCTGTCGATGTTTTAGTAAAAGTTCCAAATAATTTCCAAAGTGGAGAATATGATATTTATATTAACATAGTTGCTGGGGAAATAACGACTGGAGTTTCAACTTTGTTTGAGAAAACTTTAAAATTTACTGTGAAGGTAATCTCTTACAGGCCAAAGACAACAACGACTACGATTAAAATCGAGAAAGAACCTGTTGCTCCAGAGA
>Ga0315296_10001367_pt1 | contig 21325 bp, 20 predicted proteins | sample YL17G14_18_MG_FD_203921 | JGI IMG/M metagenome (GOLD analysis project Ga0315296, IMG submission 203921) | Sediment microbial communities from Yellowstone Lake, YNP, Wyoming, USA - YL17G14_18 | ecosystem: Environmental > Aquatic > Freshwater > Lake > Sediment | place: USA: Wyoming | collected...
ACGGAAAGCCATTAATAATTACGCGACATGCAATTGCGGATAATCTGGCTTCTGCAGCTCATTTGTTAATGGGTGAAGCTGCCGAGAAAACTCCTGTAGTCTTGATCAAGGATGCACCAGTTGATTTCGACGATTGTGTTTATGGTTCTGCAGATATGATGATGCCGTTCAAAGAATGCATCTTCATGAATGCTTGCGGACAGTCGTAGAGAACCTTAAAACCCTGTAAAGAGATGTTCCTATGAACGCTGCACCCAATGCTATGATTACTCTTTCTACAGGATAAAGAAACGTCAGAAATTGCCAATTTGCTTTCCAAACGTTTACATCCGCTATAAAAATAGGCCATGAAATAAGTTCAAGGGTCAAGGAACCAGCGATTTGACCAGCTAAGGTTGAAGTTAAAGAGGTTATAAAGAAGGCTAAAAGAGGTTTTGAATTATTGCTAGAGTTAAGGTTTTTTGAAGCTATAGGTTGCAGGGGCGAAACTAGAATAAGAAAACCAGTTATTTGAAACCACATTAAAGGTGGATAAAGCCAAACGGGACCAACAAAAGGGTAGAAGCCAAAAAGGAATATTAGTGAGAAGTAAGTGAAGGCGCAGAGGCTTCGCTTACCTCTACAAAGCATGCCAGCACATAAGGCTGCAAAAACGCCCGAAACGAAACTCGGCGGAGAAAAATAACCAGAGAAAAAGCCAATTACTCCACCTAAAACTGTGGACAAAGTGCCTATGTATGGTCCAAGGAGGATGCCCATTATTGGGGCTATGATTGCTGCTGCAGTTATTGCTTGCCCTGGTAATCCAATTATTGGAGAAATCTTCAGAAAGCCGAAAACAACATACAAAGCTGTAAAACAGACAGTTAAAGCCACCTCATTTGTTGAAAGTTTTCTATAAATGAACATTTTGCAATCCTTCAATATTTGTGGAAATCTAATTATTCTACATTATTTATAAAGAGTAACATGCCTCATCTAGTAATCACTTTAACAACAGATTTTGGAATAAGAGACCCTTATGTAGCAGAAATGAAGGCAGTAATTTTAAGCATAAGCCCAAACGCGACAATTGTTGACATAACCCACGAAATAGAGAAGTTCAACATCAGAATGGCCGCATATATCCTAGCTTCCGCATCTCCATATTTTCCGAAAGGCACAATTCATGTAGCAGTTGTGGACCCCAGTGTTGGAACGAAAAGACTGCCCATACTTATGCAGACAAAGCATAGTTTCTACATTGGACCAGACAACGGCATCCTAGCTTTAGCTGCAAAAAATCAAGAAATAAAACATGTGTACACAATATCAAATCAGAAGTTAATGTTGCCAAAAGTATCTCATACATTTCATGGAAGAGACGTTTTCGCGCCAGCGGCAGCCCACCTGGCAAACGGAACACTACCAACGGAGTTTGGACAAGAAATCCATGAGATTGTAACGCCTGAATTTGCAAAGATTACTAGAAGAAAAGATATGCTGATAGGCGAAGTTCTGCATGTAGACGGTTTTGGAAACATAATTACAAATTTTGGAGAAAAGGAAGTTGAATTGATGAAAATTAAACACATAGTTAATGTCAAGCTCAGAAACGCTAGGCTAAAACTGAAGTTCTGCAAAGCTTACACAGATGTTGAATCGCAAAAACCATTAGCCCTCGTCGGAAGCCACAACTTTTTAGAAATCTCCATAAATCAAGGGAATGCTGCAGAAGCCTTCAAAATTAAAAGTGGAGATAAAGTCACACTTTATCGCTCTTAATACCTAAATTGGAGATATCTCCCGAAATGTCGCTTTGGACTCGACATTTTAGATTTCTCCGATATACCACCAAGTAGGAAGACCCATATAAAGAATATGTCGAAAGCGTAGAACAGAAAGACTCTAGCTAATCCGTGCTTCAAGCGGTTTTTGTTAGTATTTTTGGTTCTTTCCATTCTTCTCTAAGAATGCTGTAGAGATAGTAATCTCTCCATTCTCCTCTTGCAAAAAGGCTCTTACGAACTACTCCTTCCTTCTTGAAACCAGCTTTTCCCAAAACCTTCTGAGAACCTTCATTTCTCACATCAGTATGGGCTTGAACACGGACTATGTCCTTTGAAAGGAACAAGTAGTCAACCATGATTATTGTAGCTTCAGTGCCGTAGCCTTTTCCTCTTTCACTTGGAAGGAGATAATAGAATATCTCTAAGAGATTTCCAAACAAAAAGTGGCCTATCCTACCTATCTTCGTACCATCTTTTTTCTCTATGAAGAATTGCTTAGTGTCAGGTGGGAGATTGTCATATTCCTTCTCCAGCTCCGCTCTAGACTGCTGCTGTGGAAACCACATAAATTCACCCGCAAATTCAGGATTGTTAAGCCATTCTGTTAACAACGGCAAATCCTCTCTTTCGACAACCCTCAGATTCACATTCTTGCCTTCAAGCAACTCAACTCACCAATCCACACAGTTGCTTTCGGTTTAGCTATAACTTTTCCGCACTTTTCAGCCTAGAAATTCTTTTTGCTTTCATTAACTTACCAAGTCTTCGAGTCTGGGCAATTCTTTTCCTTCTTTGACTGTTTCTATCATATCCGAAATCTTTTTGACGTCTCTTTTGAAGACTTGACGAACGTGGTATGTCTCATAAACTGTGCCTGCCAGAAATACTGTTAAGCCAATAGTAAACCCCAATAGAGGAATCACGTTTTCATAGAAGAGCGTGTAGAAAAACGCAACGAATCCTATGAAAATGGCGTATGAGTTACTGACCTGTGTAGTCAATCTTGAATGAGCACGTTCCGAGAAAATCTGGATTTTCAGCAATTCAATACCGTTATCGGGATTTCTGGTTCTGTCTCTCTGCTCTTCTTCCAACGTTGACCCTTCGACCAAATCCGATTAACTCGGTTCACCTATAACTTTTCCGCAAAATCAAAAAGTAGGTTTTGAAGGCTGACAGAAAATCGCTCTAGTTTCGTTTTCCATATAAAATGAGGACGTAAACTCCCAGCAACATTATTGCCCCAGCTATCAATTGTATCAAAGAGAATGGTTCTCTCAGTATCAGAAAGGCGAGAACAGCCCCAAAGAGTGAAGACATGGAATATATGACTCCCGTTCGCATCGAACCAATTTTCCTCAATGCGAAGAGAAACAGTAGAATCGAGAATGCAATACTGAACGCTCCAACAGACAATAGATAAGGTATTGAGATTAGAGGAATGCTGAATGGAACGCCAATGACAAGGGCTATTGCCAGCAGAGCCAGACCACCGATGAAGCATTTCAGTCCAGTTATCAGTATTATGTCCCGTTTCTTGCTCAAGAATCTGCTTAGGTTATTGTCTGTTCCCCAAAACAAGCAAGCCCCCACTATCAGCAGATTACCCGCAATGTTTTCCGTTAGTGTGAGTTTCTGGAATTCGCCGTTTGTGGTCACGAAGACGACTCCAATTAGCAACATAGCAATGCCTAAATACTCTTTTTTGGCTCCTCGTTCGCTAAGAAACACAAACGCTATCAGAGCGGTAAATAGAGATTCTGCGTTAAGGAGCAGAGATGTGTTAATTGCCGTAGTTTGATTCAAACCATTCAAGAGTAACAAGGGTGCGATTACTGAGCCACAAAGAATGACGAAAGCCAAAATCCTAAAGTCTTTCGTTGTTATTTTGGGTTCGATTTCTGGACTTTCAAACAAAGCGAGAATCTTCTTGGAAAGTGGAGAAAAGTGAATTCCGAATAAGAAAATTCCACCGATGAAGTAAATCATCCCAGCGATTACAGTCGGATGCACATCTTCCAATGCAATCTTGTTCAGAGTCGAACTTGCCCCAAACAAGAGTGCAGAAGCAACAGCACTCACGTAACCCCAATGATGAGTCAAACAACGTCACACATATTCAGTCAATCAACTTGATTCGCTATAACTTTTCCGCAAAATCAGATTCCCTGAATTGAGGAGCTGGGCGCGCGCGTTCATCGACTAGTGTACGAAAGTGTTATCTGACTATTCTGCTAGTTTTGAGAAGAGAGGTTGAAGTTGCCATGTCTCTTGGTGAGGTTGAAGAGAAGTTTGAGGGCTTGATTGCGGATGCTATGATGCGAGATCACGTGCCCGGACTGAGTTTGGCAGTAGTGAAGGATGGAAAAGTCGTTTATGCTAGGGGTTTTGGGGCTAGACGTTTCAAAGATAATGCTCCTGCTACTCCTGACACGCTTTACGGAGTGGGTTCATGCACTAAATCCTTCACAGCACTAGCGATAATGCAGCTCGTTGAGCAAGGAAAGCTGAATCTGAAAGACCCTGTTAAGAAGCATCTACCCGAGTTTAAAGTGGGGAAAGAGGAGAACCCGATTACCATTCATAACTTGTTGACTCATTCTTCAGGTATTCCAGACTTGGGCGGAGCGGATGTTGAGATTGTTAGGCATCTTGGGGTTGATGAGAAATGGGTTCCCTTCAGCAGCTTTGAAGACTTGATGTTGCATGTCAACGGTGCGAAAGACGAGGTGGCAGCGGAGCCAGGAAGAAGATTCTTCTATCTTAATGAGGGGTATGAGCTTCTCGGAATGATCATTGAAAGGCTCAGTCAAATGCGCTATGAGTATTATGTTAGAGACATGATATTGAAGCCTTTGAAGATGAATAGGTCCACGTTCTTGAGAGAGGAGTTTGAGAAAGATCAGGACGTCATGACGCCGTATTTTACGGAAAAGAAGGATGGAACTCTTGTGGCGACACCTACTGTACACCCGATTAGCAGGTTATCCTACGCAGACGGCGGATTAATGAGCTCGGTCATGGAGTTGACAAACTATCTTATCGCAAACATGAACCACGGCGTCTTTGAAGGCACCAAGCTTCTGGATTCGGCTCTGTTACAGGAGATGCATAAACCACATGTACAGACGAACTGGCCTTCCCTTTTTGGTAGAACTTGGTATGGTTATGGTTGGTACGCGAAAGATGAGTTCTTTGGACACACTATTGTGGGTCACAGTGGCTCTACAGCAGTTTCGAGTGCAAACATGTCGTTCGTGCCAGACCTGAACATAGGAGTCATATATGCCTGCAATGTGGGTGGTAATGGGTCAATGGCGCTGATTCCACCTGTGATTTTGGCGTTTCTCATGGGTAAAGACCCTTTGAAGGAGATTCCAGTTTTTGAGATTGAGAAGAAAATGGCCATGCTTGTGGGCGAGTATGCAGGTTACAAGGGAATCATAAAAGTTTCGGTCGTGAGGAAGGGTGGAGTGCTGTTCATGGAGGACAAGGAGAAGTTGAGTGGGCAGAGTCTTCCGCTGATTCCTGAAAGCGACAGGCTTGAGACTCTGAAGTTCTACGTGCCCATGGAGGGCATAAGAACGCCGGTAGAGTTCGTTGTGGATGATTCTGGAAAAGTGGACTTGTACAAGGAAAGATACCGCTTTCACAAAGTCAAATAGCGCGAGCGAAGCTTGCCTTTTCCATGAGTACCCTAAAAAATCTTAGCGGCCACTTTCATCTTTGATTGTGGGCTATTCTTGAATAAGAGTGCGTGCGCAGGCGCTTATTATTGACCTTTCTTATATTTTGGAAGAGACATTATTGTGAACTGAAAAAATTAAGCAAGTTTGGAAGCCTGAGCGTATGAGTGCTCTTATCAGCAAATATCCTACGCCGTTGATTATCGTTCTAAGCATAGTTTTAGGCTTCTTTTTTCCACAAGTTGGATTGATTTGGAAACCTTATCTGGCTCTCTTGCTGATGTCCCTGATGTTCTGTGTCACGTTAAGCATGGAACCGAACGAGATCGCACACTCAATGAGGAATTATCCGGTCATAATAATGGGCTTGTTCACGGTGTTTGTCTTAACACCGCTGCTATCGCTTCTTGCAAAACCTTTCTTCCCACCCATAGTTTACGCGGGGACCGTGCTTGCGTTCTGCTGTCCATCTGCGATCGCCACTGCGTTCTGGGCTAAGGCGTTCAAAGGAGACGTCGCCACCGCTCTAGTCATAAGCATAATCACAAACCTGCTTTCGATAGCCACTATACCAGCAACAATGCTGATTGCCATTGGAACAGCAGTCAATGTTGACGTTGCGAGCATGATGGTGAATCTGGGAGAAATAATCCTGATTCCGATAACAGCCTCGTTTTTGTTGAGGGAACTGGTTCACGTTGATTGGAATAGAGCCAGCATCTACAGCTCTAGAATTGAGCTATGTATACTAGTTCTTCTGATTTGGGGGTCTATCGCTCCAGGAGTTGAATACGCAAGAAACAACGTGACAGAATTTACGGTGCTGAACGCTTTCATGTTTGGGACACTTGCCCTAGCATTCGTGTTGACCCATTTTCTAACCAGAAGATTCGGGCACAAAAAAGCAGTATCAATCGAGATAGCAACAACAGTAAAAAACGCGGCCCTTTCCCTAGTTATCGGCCTCACGGCGTTTGGCCCGCAGATACTTCCACCATTAATCGCAAACCTCATCGCGCAAAACCTACTACTTATCCCAGCAAAAGCACTGACGAAAGAATAGCCAATAATGCGCGGTCATTTACCTTAGCGCGCGCACTGTATAATGTTATGGAAAACAATGGTAAAAGCTACTAAAAAAGCTACCAAAAGACTACCAAACACATATTTTCACAAATACCGTTAATTTCATGGTAAACAAAGTCCATGAGTTTATATGCAAACTACCAAAAATGTGTTAACGGTATTTTATGAAACTGAAAAGCTTGAAATAAGCTCCTTTCTTGAAACTATAATGAATCCAGTTTGATCTCAAGGAGTTAACGTTTTATTCTTGTGTGATTCTTTCAGATCTCTCCATTGCATATACTTCTGTATGACAAAAAAATATGAATATTGTAAGAAACAATCTGAAAAAGCATGGAGTGAAATCTTGAAGAAAGATAAGAAACTTGAAACACTGACAATCAAGACAGAGATTGGAACTAAAAAGAAATTTCTTGAGTATGTGGATCTGTATTCGCGCGCTACATTTGAACCACAATCCATATACGATTTTTAACCTTCGTGCAGATATAATTGAGTAAGATGAAATACCGAGGTAGGTCAAAATGCCTGAAATAATCAAAGAGATAATAATCAAGGCTCCTCCCGAGACGATCTGGACTTTGATGGTTCAACATCTCAAATATCCCGAAAAAAAGGCCGAACGTGGACCTAAATGGGATAAACTTGTTATAAAGAATATGAAAGGTGAAGCACTGAAATCAAGGAGGAGTGGAATCGGTGTCAGGACCAGATGGTATTACAAATTCTACTTCTACACTTTCAAATGGGATGATGAAGTAGTCGAATGGGAAGAATTGAGAAAGATAACATGGAAATCTATCTCCACTTGGGATATGGTTGATAGCTTCACAATAAAACCTGAGAATAGCGAGACTAAGCTGATCTACGAGATGGATTACACACCACCATATGGAATCTTGGGCGGAATATGGTATCGCTTATTCGTCCATAAACATCTTGAAAAGCATTTAGAATACACAATTCTGCAGATGAAGAGAAGCGCTGAAGCAATCGAAAAATTCAAAGGATCACGAAAGAACAGAACTAGGTCGCTTAAACGGTGAACCTATGAGAAACAAGGAAGTTTTTCGATCCTTCTATAGACTCATAAGACTGAACTATTCTTTGTTTAGCGGGCTAGGTGTTTTTTTATCCGGCTTGTTGGCTGGAGATTTGTATGGATTCCAACTGGAATATTTGGTGGCTTTTCTTATCGTCTTTCTTTCTGCCGTTGGTTCCTTCGCATTTAATGACTATTTTGATTTTGAGGTTGACAGAAGAAACAACAGATCTGATAGACCTTTGGTCATAGAGTTATTATCTAGGAAATTGGCACTAATAACTGGATTAGTTTCATTTCTTTTTGTTATCCTTCTTTCGTTGTTTTTGAACCTGTTGGCTATGACTCTTGTTCTCTTTAGCTTGCCCCTCTTCCTCCTCTATAGTCTAGACTTGAAGAAGATGTTTTTCGTAAAGAATATCTTGATTGGCTATGCATACGTGGCGACAATTTTTCTAGGCTCACTTGTTTCTGATTCTGCTCTTGAACTTTTGATCGTCTATTTCGCCGTGATGGGTTTCATCGTTGGATTGGCATTTGAAATTATGTTGGACATTGGTGATGTGGAAGGAGACAAAACTCTAAGAATAGAAACTCTGGCAGCAAAGTTTGGAGTAGAAAACGCCGCAAAGCTTTCTATAGTTCTTTACGTAGTGATCATGGTTTTGGATCCTTTGCCCTTCTTCACAATGATTGACCCGCGTCTCTATTTGGACTACGTTTTCCTCTCTCTTGTTTGCATCCCTGTGATCTCCTATTTTTTAACCTCAAAATCATTGATGAAGGACCAATCGAAAAGTCGAATTTTTCAGTTGAAGAAAAATGTCTTTGTGACTATGCAGATAGGTTCTATTGCCTATCTAATCGGAGTCTCGTTTTAGAGTCATGCTGCGCGCGCTATATCTCCCGCGCACTCCAATTTAGCGTGCGCCGAGGCTTTTTGAAAGGAAAGTTAATAGGAAAAACACCCCAAGATATAATTCGGGTGAACCGTAGGGGTGGCGGCGCGCGCGCCCTTGTCTTCTCATTTGTGTACTCCCTGCCTTTTATTGCGCCTGCAATGCTACGATTTGGACGTAAAAGTTTTAAGTGTGTGACCGTAATACAACAGTAACAGTAATTTTTCAGATCGGAGTGATTAACTTGCGGTCTTTAGAAGAGAACGCTGAGATCTTGTCTGACTTCGGGCTCACCGGTAATCAGGCTAAGGTGTACATAGTCACAGCTCGACTGGGCTTGGCTTCAGTCAGCCAGGTTTCAAAATTTTCAAAGTGCGTCGAGAAGACGTCTACAGAATATTGCCTAAACTTGAAAAAATGGGATTAGTCGAGAAACTGTTGGGAAAACCAACCAAAATGAGGGCTTTGCCCGTGGAAGAGGCGTTTCATGTTCTGATCGAACGTGAACAAGAGATCGCCAACGAAAGAATTAGTACACTAATGGCTAAGAAAGACGCGTTTTTGAAACATTATAAGCCCTTTAGAATGGAAACAAAAGAAGAGGCACATTTCGCCATTATCTCAGGGAGGGGAGGGGTAATGACTAAAGAACTGGCTATGGTCAAAAGAGCTAAGAACGCGATTAGCATCGTCACGTCCAGAGAAAAGTTCGCAATTTTTTAGTAATTACGATGATGCACTTAAGAAAGCCGCAAATAAAGGGATACAGGTTCGCATGATTCTAAACGTAACCGAGCACGACGACTCGATTCTGAGGACTATGAAAGAATACGAATCAGCTCGAGTCCCTATCCACTTAAAGTATACGGATCAACGATCAACTCATTACATGATTGTGGACTACAATCAAACATTAGTCGCGACTTCAACGGAACCAACCATGAGGGAAACTGCTTATCTGTGGACTGATGACAACAGCCTCGTCGGGCTATTGCAAAAAAGTTTCGAAGGGTTATGGCACAGTTCCGTGGAACTAAAAGCCATCGAAACTGAAGCCGTTGCTGAAAAGTTGATACACGTTCTTAAGGACTTGAGACCCACGAACCACACAATAATTCTGTACGAAACTCCAGAAGCTAAGTATAATGTTCTGTTTAACTACGTTAAACTCGGATTAGAGAATGGCGAGGCTGTAGCGTATATAGGCTCAGAGGAGAGCCCAAGCCAAATAAGAGATGCCATGAAACGATTCGGCATTGATGTAGAGAAATACGAGAAAACAGGTGCCCTACGTGTCCTTGAATGTAATGATTTTTACATTATCGATGGAAAATTTGATGCGGCAATCACCATTAACTTGCTGAACAAGATGTATGATGAAGCCTTAACAAAAGGATTTAAGGGATACAGAATCGCCGGAGAAATGGCATGCTTCTTTGAACACAAATTAACCAAAGAATTAGTAGAATACGAAAGAGCAGTACACAGAGTGTTTGACATCCCAATCATCGGCGTCTGCGCCTACAACTCCAACGAGGTAGTCGAAGCCAGCAATCCAATGGATCTATACAACGAATTACTTAAGGCTCACGGCACAGTTCTATTCTCAGGGCTGTCCAAAAAACTAGGAAAAATCGAGATTCGAAAAGCCTAGACTCTTCGGCGTGCAGCATACGAATATCAAGTGACGCAAATAAACATAAAACATAACCTTTTCGTTATTTTTAGGGTAAAACATATATTCGCAAAGCTTGGACTTTATTGTGCCCCTGATTAAATGTCTAAATGTAAAGACTGCATATTTTCCAACTACTTCGTACTAGAGGACAAGTACTGGTGTCACCAAAAGAACATGTATGTAGACCCAGAACAGTCTCCATGTGAAAAGTTTAAACCACTCATCTAAACAGGCGCGCGCAGGGTAGTTAAATAATTAGCTTTTTGGGTTGTCTGTAGATCTTCTATGATCATCATTTTCAGCATGCTTTAGGGTGGAGTGGAGGATTGTAGTCGACGTTGAAGTTGAGGTGGAAGGAGCACTGGCACATGGAGCTCGAAAACAAACAAGAACGATCCTACTGCACTCTACCCTTGTTGTGTCACCCTATCCTTTTCTGGTTGGTCTGTCATGCGAAGTGGGATATGCTGCCGGTTAAGTCTGAACGGCCCAACTTCAAAGCAGCGGTCGCGCGCGCCAGTAACATTAGATGAAGTCGTCGCGGAAATGACAGTGAGTGTGAATGCGCCAAATGAAGCCAGCGCTGCAAGTGCAAGCAGAAGCAGCGTCAACGCACTCGAATTTATCTTCTTCATTTTTTCAAAAACCTCCATGGATTATTTTTGTTGGGTTGTGGTGACTATGACATTGTCCACGAAGAAACCCGTTGCCGCCTTAGGGCCTTGATACGGTATCTCGATCCTCACCAGGTTGAATGGTTGGCCACCTGAATTGAATGACAGTACGCCTTGTGGATATAGAGCGTTTTGGTATGTTCCACGAGCCGTCGTCGACCCTACGGGGGATGTACCAATTGAATCCCTGTACGCGGTCAATTTGATATTGCTGGGTTCTGTGTTGTACTCGACGGTCGCAAACGTTAACGTGATGCTTGTCAGTTGCTGGCTGAACATTATGTCCAGAGAGTCCCTAGATGGTTTGTTGTCGTATAGATATTTGCCTGAAAACTGCGAGAGTTTAGTAAACGTGGTGTGGTAGCTTTGGACTGAGAAAGCTGGAGCTACGGAGGTGTCGGAAGGTGAGCTGAAGTATGCTGTAATGCCGTTTGACGTTTGATTGAGAGGCGTATTCTGGGTCTCGGCGAGAAGTGGGAAGCCGGTATCAAAATCGAAAGTAACAGTTGGCTTGGTCGACGGCGGAATATCGGACGGTTGGCTTGCAACATAAACTAAAGCTGCTAGAATGATTACAAATATTCCTATCAGCAATAGTCGGCGGGCAGATAAACGGTGGTGTCTCATTTTGATTTTTCCATTTTCATTGTTTCGTTCTCGGTTGAGATACAAGGAATGTTAAAAATAAACCTTTTTCAAATTTTGGAAACGAAGAGCTGCGTGTTTTTCCTTCGAGAGAGGTGGGCTTTTTCGGTTAGTGATAGTGTTCTCTTCTGTCTCCAGTTTTAGATATTGCTTGTTTTGACTTTGAGCATTGAGCGTCAAATACTAGGTGGTTTCTCAAAAAGGGTTTAGTTTTGTATTGGAATGTTTTGTGAGTTTTCTGTTAGCGATGAAGATTGCGAGCGTTACCATTAACATAACCAAAGACAGGATGGATGCGGTCGGAAACTCGGGAACTACTTGATATTCATACTTGTATCCGTATATTTGTTCGGTGGTGATTGTGTTGCCTGCGTTGTCTTCTGGTATTATCACGTATGTTACGTTGGTGCCGTATGGAAACGATTGTATGGTGGCGTTCCACACGTTTCCTTCGAGGTTTGTCATGTTCCGTGTGATCCATGTTCCGTTTCCGTTGGTGTAGTTTAGAGCTACCCATTCTACTCCACTTACGGCGTCAGTGACTGTAACGTTTATTTTGACTGTATCTTCCGGTTGCATGTTATCTGCTGGGATTTGAGATACATCCGTTATGTTTGAGGGAGTCGTGTCCACATTAAAGTAAACCGCGTTTGACGCTTCCATGTTTCCCGCATTGTCTGTTGATCTGTAGTAGACTGCGGTTGTTCCTTCGGTGGTGACCGCGAAAGGCGCCGTGTAAACCGTCCAAGTGGCATTGTCAAAACTGTACTCTGTTTTGTTCACTCCCGACATGTCGTCGGTTGCGGATAGACTAATCGTAACGTCCGATGTGTACCAACCTTGATTTCCCAGAGTTCCGCTTAGGCTCGTCGTCGTCACAGACGGAGTCGAGTCTACTATTGGACCTGTCGTTGTGACTGTTATATTATCCACTAAGAAGTCCACCGCGCTCCTTGGGCCTTGGTAGGGCAGTTCGATCTTTACCAAACTGAATTGTTGACTTCCTGAATTGAAGTTGAGGGTGCCCTGTGGGTGGGTATCGCCGCCGCTTGGCCACGTTCCTCGCGCCTTTGCCGACCCGATTGGTGTCGTTGCAGTTGAATCGACATACGCGGTTAACGTGATGTTGCTGGGTTCATCGCCAGAGCTTCCACGATACTCAATTGTGGCAAATGAAAATGTGATGCTGTTCAGGTAATGGCTAAGCTTTATTTCGAGCGTATCCCTAAGAGGGCTGTTGTCATACAGGTATTTGCCTGAGAACTGTGACAGCTTATAGAATGTGGTGCTGTCGCTTTGGATCGAAAATGCGGCTGGACCGGAAGGCGAGCTAAAGTAGGCGGTGACTTCGCCTGACGTCTGATTGAACGGAATGCTTTGCCCCATGGAAAGTGACGGTGTACCAGTGTCGAAGTCGAAGGAAACGGTAAAAGGAGTAGCGGCTCTAACGAACGTAGCAGTCGCGGCCGCAATAGAAATCAAGACAGCTAAGAAAGCGGTTGCTGCTAACACTCGCTTGACCGCTTGAGTTTTCTTTCTTTCCATTTTATTTCACCTCCTTGACTTATTGTGAAAAACCGAAAGTGTTGAGTAAGTTGAAGATGAAATATCGCTCTCTGTTTCCAGAAAGCATGCTTGATTAGGCTTCAACTGCTTTCTCCTTCTTGTTTATGTTCCATTTCGTTCCTGGGTAAATATGAAAAAAGGAGGGTGCTCCCTTTTGTTAAAAGGGAGAAGTGTTTTGGCTTACGGAAGAGTTCTAACGCTTATGCTGTTTGACCATGCCGAGTTGCCTGTCCCGCTGAAAGCTAGCACCCTGTAGTAGTAACGCGTATTCGATGCGACTGTGTTGTCAGTGAAACTATTTGTATTCGCTCCGACCAAGAAATTCACTACGCCTTGGCTGAATCCGGCGTTGAGTGCTCTCTGGATTAAGAAGCCGTTTTCGTTGGCCGAGTTGTCGTTCCATGCCAAAGCCACGCTGGTTGCTGTCACTGAGGTTGGACGGAGATTCGTCGGGGCGGTTGGGGGTGTACCTGTTCCAACAAATGCACTGTTGGAGTATGCGGACGTCACGTTCATTGTTGGGAAGCCTACTGCGCCTTCGTTGATGTTGGGGTCCGAGTAGTCCCATGTGTCACCGACTAGGTTTACCGCTTTCACCCTGTAGTAGTAGTTCTGGTTGTTCTTTATGGTGCTGTCGACGTATGTGGTTACGTTCGCTCCAACTGTGAAAGTCACCAGTCCTGTTGTGAAGCTGGGGTCGCTTGCTCTTTCGATGGTGAAGCTTGTCTCGCTGAGCGAGTTGTCTGTCCATAGCAAGGTTGCTTTGGTTCCTTGCTTCATAGAGACTAGGTTGCTTGGTGCGCGTGGTGGAGCCGCTACTATTATTGGGCGCATCATGTCCATCTCTTCGTGTGATAGTATGTGGCAGTGCCACATGTATTCCCAGCCGAAGTTGACCTTGTGGTTATAGAGGTTTATCGGTTCTCCGATCGTGTCGAAGACGTTCGGTTCTGCTTTTAAGAGTGCACCTTCAGGACTTGTTGGGTCGATCAGTCGAACGCTGTTGGGCAAGTCGAAGGGTAAGTCAAGAACGACCGGTCTTAGGGCTACGATGGTGTCTTGCAGCGGGTTTACCCTTATTGTTTCTTTCCAGCCTAGTTCGTTGGGGTCTGGCATTCTGATGTTGTTGTCCCATGCCACACGGTTGATCAGCTGGACTTCGAACATGTGCCAGTGAACCGTGTGAACGTCGACGCCGTTGTGTGTGATCTTCCAGATCTGTGTTCCGTCGCCGGTTTCTCCAATTTGAATGGCACTTACGTTTGTTGCTTTGACTACTTCGCTGGGTGGATCTGGATAGTTGTAGAGTATCATGGTCTGCATCATGGCTCTTGTCTTAGGCAACTCGACTCCCAATAAAACCGCCATTCGTCCATACATTGGGTCGAAAGCTTCTCCCATCTCGTCCTGGATCGTCTTCGGCTGGAACGGAATAGTTACTGATGTTCCCCCGCCTATAGGGGTGAACGTCAGCGAGTTGTCAAAGATGTTCGAGTAGACATCGGTGAAAGTTGTGTTGTAGGCTGAGCCATAGGCTGCTTGCGGTACGATGGTTGTGGGCTGCGATGCTGCGAAAACGCCGTCGGCGGCGAAACCTTTGTCTTTAGTGATTATGGTGGCGGTTGAAGCAGCAAATTCGGCCTCTAACCCTGCCACGTCGAATCGATCAGCTACAGGGGTAGTAGCAACGTTGATCTGCATTATGGTTCGAGTGTTAGGTCCATACCCTGCTTCGGTCGATGGTGCGCCACCGGTATCCGTCTGATCTACGTTGCATGTATAGTAATCCAGGCGTGGGTCTGCTGCTGGGACTGGCGCTGGAGAGTCGTTGTAGAGAATTATGGTGTTTCCTGCGAACGCGGAGAAGTCAACTATCACGTCTGCACGTTCTGCTGTTCCTAAGAAGAGCGTGTATTGGTTGACGAGTCCGAAGTCAAACGTTCCCTGGTCCATGTTCCAGTCGACAGGCTGCGTTGGGATTTCCCAAGGCGCTGGTAGAAAGCCACCTTCATTGCCAATCTGGATGAAGGATGGACCAATGTATGCCGGGTCGGGCACGCCGCCATCCCGGCTATCTATGGGCCAGCTTTCTGGATAGGCTGCGTTAAAGACTGCGGGGACCATTCCAACTTCTGTGGGGGCAGTGTATATGAGAGCCGTGGCTGTAGCGCCTGATCCGCCGCCACCTGATAGGGTGACCGTCGGAACTGTGGTGTAGTTGCTGCCGACTGTGATTAAGTCAATAGCGGTAACCGCGCCTGTCGCTGGATCTATCGTTGCTCTGGCTGTCGCGCCGTAGCCTGTAGTCCCTGAGATGGCGACTGTTGGGGCTGAGGTGTAATCGCTGCCTGGGTTGGTGATGTTGATGCCGCTAACAATTCCTGGACTAGCCACGTACATTTGCAGGTTGAAGAATCTGTCGTCAGCTGCGTTCAGAATCCGGAAACGGTAGGCCTTCGGTTCAACATCGAGGTAGGGGTATGCAATGCCGTTGACGACTGGTGTGTCCATGAAGGCTTCGCCTGGCGCCGATATCTCAGGTACTCCAGGTAGCCATTGAGGTTCCATCGGGTTGCTTGTGCCTGGCACGTAGTCGGGGTTCAACACTGGGCCATGCTCGACCACCGTTGGCGGCCAGAACCATGGACCATAGTGCCATCTGCCAAACTGGTTCATTCCAGAGGGATCGCCTGGGTTCTGCATCGTCATGTAAACGTGCGGATACCAAAGGTTCCCTGGTCCGCCCCACTTGGCTAAGTCCCATGTTGGGTCTTGGAAAGCGAGCTGCGAATCAAAGGTTCCCCACATATTCGTGATCTGTGTGGTGTTGTCGGGCACGAAGGTTTTGTCCTGTATTATCAGCGGAATTTCATCGACAGGGATTATTCCAGCGTCGATCAATGCGTTTTCAATGTCGTCCCGCAAAATGTAACCTGCGGCTTCACCAACATACACGTTGAGTCGTGTTATCCCGTAAGAGTGGTCGTGGTAGAACATCAGCCTAGCGCTCTGTTCGTTGGTGTAGTAGAAGGTCATTGCTCCATCCTCAGGCTGATCCATGTTGGGGACGTTGTAGACGCTGACTCCCTTAGGATAGCTTGTGGTTTCATTTGCGGGGGTTATCCATTGATGTGGTGTGCCATCGCTAATCCATGGTGATCGGCCACCGTGAAGGTGAAGGGTAGCGCGGTTCTGCGTGTAATTTTCGCCCATCATCGGGCCCATGCCTGATCCCATGACGGTTGTGTCTACCGGTATGAAGAGGTCGCCTCCCGTGCCTGTTGGCAGTAGGTTGTAGAATTTGATGCGCACTGGCTTATCTTTTTGTGCGACAATGACTGGTCCCATGTATTTAGGAATGTCAACGCCAACTGCTTGACTTCCGTTGGGCATCAATATTTGTGGGCCAGAGCCGTCCGGATTCAAAGTCAATGGAACTTCTTTCCCAGGGACAACCGAAGTTGACAACTGTACGTAACCTCGCAGTTTGGTTGGAGGCAGGTCGCTGTGCATCTGTTGGGTATATTCAACTAATGCGATTTCGTAGTAGTCAGATCCGGGATATGTCTCATTGTCAGCGACTGCAGTTGGTAACAGTGACAAGGCATCTACGAATTTCCTGATTCCGGTTCCTTCAACTACGTTGCCATCAAGACCTATTTCTGGTAGTTGGCTGGTAGCGAAGTTGGGGTGGGGTCCAAAATATTCTATAGGGCCATAATAGTATTCTTGCGCATAGCTAACTGTTACGATCAAAGGGGATAATAGCAGAGCTACGATTATACTGAATGCAAACGCAAAAGCTGCAATTTTTTTCGTAGACTTTCTATTCTTAGATTTAGACACATTCATTTTTTACACTTCCGAAATATCAATTTATGGTAAAAATATATAAAACTATGTGACTGTAGTACAACAGCAACATAAACTTAAATATCTGGCCCCTTCAAAACAAGATTATTGGTAATGGGGCGCACCGGAAATCAGGGGCAACCTAGAGCAACTAAACGTTTTCTAAACTTTAGTTGCACGTGCGCCCTATTACCGAATTTGGCCGAGGTATTCTAAAGTGCTGTGGGCACATTCTGAGTGGAAACAAAAAAGAGGTAGGTTACGAGAATAAGCTTAACATTATGACAATGTTGGAAACTACCAAACACAAGCGCGCGCTCTTTTGTTGTTTGGTTCAAACAAGTCTTTCAAACTGGATATTGTCTTCACGCTTTCATCTTGGACTTTACCATCACGATCAATCAAAATCACAGTCAACCCACACTTTTGCGCTCCTTTGTAGTCAGTTTCCATTTCATCCCCAACGAATATAGCCTCAGAAGGCGCTGTCTCCAGTTTTTCTAAAGCATAATGGAAAACTTCTGCATCAGGTTTCATCTTCCTCAAGGTGTCAACCACAACAACCACGTCGAAAAAATTCTCCAAACGTACTTTAGGCAATATCGCGTTTGTGTCACTTTGTAATCCATTTGTTATAAGTCCTATCTTCAACCCCTTTTCCTTAAGTTGCGGAAGTATCTGTTCAGCATCTGGATAAAGAGTCACTCTAGCATAATCCCACCAACGAGCTGCAATGAATCTAGCCAGCTTTCTAGTGTTTGAGTTAATTCGAAGGTCGCGTAGAACCTGTACATTCTGTTGAACCCAAAACTCATCAAGAAGTCTTGTCATGTTTCGGAAATTCAGTCCTTCCCAGGATTTCACCCACGCCCTAGATACGTCTTTCAAAGGACGATTGATCCCGCATTCTTCAAGTATCCTCTTCATGACATGGGGATCTTCACTGTTGTCTATCTTGACTAATGTACCTCCCAGATCAAAAAGCACCGCTTTCACCTGATCTTTGCCGCTTTTCATTCTTCTCAACGAGTGAATACTACTACCTTTTCAATTTAAGATTAGTGCGTCCTGCTCCTAATGTGTCTGATATTGGACACCTTCGCGGTACCAGAATTCCCTTAAACTCTTAAAGCAACATAGTTTAGAGGTAAGATTGTTTGGTCAATCTGGTTGAAGATTGGTAAGTGTTAGAGGAGTATGCGGAAGATATCTTCCATAGATGTTAATAAGATACCTGGCTCCTGTTTGTGTTGGAAGTCACCTCTTAGGTAGATTTCGGCCTTCGATAAAGATTCAATCTTGCCGACATGTGCGATAGCATCTGCCATTTATGCATTTTTGATGGAGATGAACAAATGCTGATGGAGAATGTGGAGCATGAAATCGAAAACCTTTTCTTCTACAGTCCTTATTCATCTAGGTAGAGATGGTAAGGCGAGGTAGTGTATACTTCAAGTATGCATTGCTTCGTCTCCATCATTCCAAATGTTCTTCGGCTTTCTGTTTCGCAAACGAAATCGCATGGTCTATTTTCTGTCTCTGCACAAGGTTCAGATTGGAAACTTCGCTTTCTTCTTTTATTTCGTCAAGCATATCTCTATACAGTTCTAACAATTCTTGTGCGGGTCGACAATCCAGTCCAGTCTCTCTACATTCTTGGACGATTTGTTTCTCCTCATCAGATCTAAGCCCGCCTACCACGACTACGTCATTTTGTGGGTATCGACCGAAAGTCCGATAGAATGTCTTTAGCGTTCCTTCTTCTTTCCACGTCAATCTGAATGGCTCGTATACTTGCTCAAAACTATTGTCCACATGTAACACATAAGGTATCAGATATTGAAAGTCTCGATGCAATGATCCCACAAACAATACACGCTTCTGGAACGTAGGCACACTTGTTGTTTGCGAGAAGAGGTTATAAAAATCGTTTAGTTGAATGAAATCCATTTGTGGTAAATCAAAGACATTGTGGGGATAAACCATCCCCGAAATTGTAGAGGTTATAAAAGCTACATTTCCCGCCATGGAAGTTGCAGGATAATACTCATCACCCTTGGTGACTCCATATATTGGAGTTTTCTGAACTGAGAATCTTGAGCTTGGGCTTTGGAATCCTAGAAAGTGGTGCCACCAGAATACGAACGGAAAACCACCATCAACATAAGAAACAACTCTGTAATCGACTATACTTCGATTTGCTAGTACTTTTGATTTACTCTGCAAATCCTCAATTATCATCCTGAAGCCATACGATTTCACAAAAGACTCCATCCAGTATGGAACTCTCTCATATCGCTTCAGATAATTAGCCAGATTCTCCAAAAATGGACGGTGATCAGCGACGCCTATCAAATCCCGGATCAATTCTCCTCTTTTCGCGTAAAGCGCCTTTTCTTCCAACAGTGTAAATTGACGCAATACATCAATCTGATGATCAGTAGAAAAAAGATATTGGGTCATCGAGATGGCTGGGTCATTCATTACTTTTTTCACATAGTCAATTTTTATTGAAGCTGAAATTCCACCAAGGAAACGCTTCGTTGCACTTACAGATCGGAAATGTAAGAGATTATAGACGAAGGGTCGGAGACTGTTCTCAATATCCATTCCTATTCTGACAAAGCGCAAGTACTTGCCGATTATGCCAGTTTCATCATACCCATTAACTTCAATGACTGGAGTCAATTTCAGTCCATCCAGATCTCAATTTGAGTAGTGTCAGTCCATGCTCTATCATAACCTGTTCTTGATATTAGGCTTATGATTTGCATGCATTGCGTGCCCTTCGGTCTTATGGGCTTCTCTTGTGTCGTATGATCTCTCAACATTGTATAAATACTCCATGGTTACCATGCTGGAATCTTGTGCAGGCGCATGAAGCCATCTGGAACTGCAGTACACACTTAAAAGAACTTGCGTTAACTAGCTGAAGAACAAATAGAAAATGGGGAGTTGCGGGAGATATCCCCACTCTTGCGGGATGCGATTCAATCTGTATGCATCTGTCTTTTCCATCTTTAGGCTGTTCCGATGCTGTGTAGATTTAAGACTTATTGCTTTTTTGGGTCTTCCAGTTTTGCGTTCAAGAAAAACGTTAAAAATGGCTTGTTTTCTAAGGAACATAACCAAATCGTGTGTTGAGTAAGTCCAAGATTATTAGTCTTTCATCGTCTTCAACTTTAAAATTGGTTTTATGTCTAAAACCGAAAATTTGCATGTTTTTCAATTGAGGTATACGAGTCAGTTCTTCTTCTAATATGGGAGTATTCCTAAGATTAAGTGCTCGATGAATCTTCACTCTATCCATTTCTTGGAATCTATCTGATTCGTGAATCCAATATTGTGCCGACTGTGGCGACTCAACAAGCGGTTGAGTATTAGATGTAACGTCAACAACAGCATAAATTCCCCTTTCTTCACCACTCATCCAGATTAATGCTATATGCCCCGAACAGATTTCTCTTTTGTATTGCCTAACTTTCCACACGTCTTCTTCTAAGCTTGCATCTGCCAAAGCACCGAGAAGGTTATAGAGCTTCGGGTTGGCTTGAAAAATCCACATTCTACGTTGGTCCATATCCTATTCTCAATTTTAGAACAGGACTATTCGGATTTAATTTTTGTGTTCTTTGATTAGTCTCTCTAGTCCTATTCTTAACAGCAAGAGACAGAAAGAAGAAAACAAACGCTACTAAACTCTGACTGTTCGCCAAATGGAAAATCTTAAAATCCTTGTTTCAAGCGCGAACGGTTAATTTCCCATATCAGCTTACTATCTATTCACCCGCATGGCCAAGTGCCACGATTGCCGCATCATGAATTACTTTGCGTCTAGGGCAAGTATTGGTGCCACACCAGAAAGGGTTACGTGGACCTGGACAGAAGCGTATGCGAGTTAGGTGCTGAACTGCTTTTTCAGCGCATCCTCCAATTCTTCAACACCTTTGAGACGTCGTTCCAAGGCCTCTCTTAACGCTTCGTATGTTTCATCAACCAACTTGTGTAAAGCCGGGTTTGGTGTGGAACTAATTCTCTCCCCTTCGAGCGCTACAGCTACGAAGTCAAAGAACGCTAACGTGAAGGCGTACGTCAGTATTTTCTCTTCCCATTGAATTGAAACAGGTAGACATCCTTCGTTAATGCTTTGAATAATGGCTGGAAGCGAACCGGAGACACCTTCAGTGATTATAGGGATAGATGGAGGATGGTTTTTTAATATCCAGGCTGTTGAACAAATGAAATCGTACACTTTAGCGCCCAACCAATCTTCAAGAAATTCTTGCTCTGTGAAAATAGGATAATCATAGAATTGTCTGTATTTCTTGTTATTTAACCATAAATTGCTTTGTTCCTTCATTTCGCTTTTAGTTTATGTGTGTGCGTGTGTGTGCGTGCTTGCCAGTGCAGTGTAATAGTCTCTCTGTT
>Ga0315296_10001368_pt1 | contig 21324 bp, 19 predicted proteins | sample YL17G14_18_MG_FD_203921 | JGI IMG/M metagenome (GOLD analysis project Ga0315296, IMG submission 203921) | Sediment microbial communities from Yellowstone Lake, YNP, Wyoming, USA - YL17G14_18 | ecosystem: Environmental > Aquatic > Freshwater > Lake > Sediment | place: USA: Wyoming | collected...
CTCCTAGAGAAAGAATACGTCAGGTTTAGTTCACATTTGACGCAAAAACCCGTATTGCAACATCATTCTTGCGCTCGCTGACGGCTAAGCTTAAATTCGGGAAAATTGCACCTAGGTATTCTTCGAACTTGGCGGTACGCCATGAAGCTGGTAAGAAAATGGAAAAGGTAAAGATTGCCTTATATTGGGCAGCCAGTTGTGGAGGCTGCGAGATAGCCGTTCTTGACATAAATGAAAAAATCCTTGACGTTGTTGCCAAAGCTGACATAGTTTTCTGGCCTGTGGCAATTGACATCAAATACAAGGATGTTGAGGCGCTGCCCGACAAAAGCATAGATGCATGCTTTTTCAACGGCGCCATAAGAACACAGGAGAATGAGCGTTTAGCCAAGCTTCTAAGAGCAAAGTCCAAGGTACTTGTAGCTTTCGGATCGTGCGCCTGCGACGGATGCGTAATAGGACTTGCCAATCTGTGGAACAAGGAAACCATTTTCCAGAGAGTATACCTCGAAACTCCTTCAACCAGCAACCCTCAATCAGTAACCCCTAGAACTTCCGTTCAAGTGAAGGAAGGGAAGCTCGAGCTCCCTGAATTCTATGACACTGTCAAGACCCTCGCTCAAACAGTGGACGTCGATTATTTTATTTCAGGATGCCCGCCGCCAGTTTCAGTGATACTTCAGACATTCGAAATGATACTGAGCGGCAAATTGCCACCTAAAGGCTCAAGTTTTCTTCCAAACAAGTCTATTTGTGACGAATGCCCTAGGGAGAAAAAGGAACGAAAACTATCCGAAATAAAGAGGATCTACGAAATTAACGATGATTTCAAGACATGTTTCTGGGATCAAGGAGTGATCTGCATGGGTCCAGCAACACGCGCGGGGTGTGGAGCCCAGTGCCCTAAAGTGAACGTGCCCTGCACTGGCTGTGACGGTCCTGCTCCCAGAGTGGAAGACCAAGGCGCTGCCATAATGAGTGCACTTTCCTCAATAGCCACAGATCCAAACGTGATCAATCAAATTGTCGATCCAATAGGAACCTTCTACAAGTATTCACTTGCCAATTCAATTCTACGGAGGAAAGTAATGAAATGAAAGAAATAGTCATAGACCCAGTCACACGATTGGAAGGCCATGGGAAGATAACTATTTTCCTAAACGAAGAAGGCAATGTTGAAAATGCGTACTTCCAAGTCCCAGAACTCAGAGGTTTCGAGAAGTTCTGTGAAGGAAGAAGAGGCGAAGATCTGCCCATCATAACCACGCGAATCTGCGGGGTATGTCCAGTAGCCCATCACATGGCAGGCGCGAAAGCTCTGGACGCTGCTTTCAACGTTGAACCCACCGAGACCGCAAAGAAACTTAGGGAACTCGAATACGTCGCCTACTACATCTATGACCACATACTTCACTTCTACTTTCTAGGAGGACCAGACTTTGTCCTAGGCCCAGACGCACCTGCGGCCAAAAGGAACATTTTGGGGGTAATTGAGAAAGCAGGGCTCGACATCGGAAAGGAGGTCATCAAACACAGGGCCTACGGTCAAAAAATAACCACTATGCTTGGAGGAAGACCAACGCATCCAGTGAGCGCATGCATACCCGGCGGAATCGCAAAGTCCTTGACAGAAGAGGAAAGACAAGAAATCGAAAAGATGCTTAAGAGCTGCCACGAGTTTGCAAAATTCTCACTTAAACTGTTCGACGACATAGTTCTGAAGAATTCAGAATATGTCAAGTTGATAACAAGCGAACCCTATACACTGAAAACATACTACATGGGAATGGTCGACAAAAACAACAAAGTAAACTTCTATGACGGCAAAGTGCGAGTGATTGATCCAAACGGAAATGAATTCGTGAAATTCGTGCCATCGCAATATTTGGATGTCATAGAGGAGCATGTTGAACCCTGGACCTACGTCAAAATGCCCTATCTCAAAAAGGTCGGATGGAAAGGGTTAGTTGATGGACCTGCCAGCGGTATCTACAGGGTTGGTCCGCTTGGAAGACTTAACGCTGCTGATGGCATGGCAACTCCCTTAGCGCAGCAAGAGTATGAACGAATGTACAAGACCTTGGGCGGCAAACCGGTACATAATACACTCGCTTTCCATTGGGCAAGACTCATCGAACTCATGTATGCAACTGAGCGCGCACTCGAACTCATAAACGACAAGGAAATCACAAACAAGGACATTCGCAACAAACCCGGAAAACCTGGCGAAGGCATCGGCATCGTTGAAGCGGCAAGAGGAACACTAATCCACCATTATCAATTGGACGAAAAGGGTCTGGCCAAGAAAGTCAACCTAATTGTGGCCACAACTCACAATGCCCCTGGAATCTGTATGTCAATAAGGGACGCAGCAAGAGGCGTTATACATGAAGGAAAAGTTAACGACGGACTACTAAACATGGTAGAAATGGCCTTCAGAGCATATGACCCATGTTTCGCATGTGCCACACACTTCGCGATTGGACAGATGCCCCTAGAAGTCGTGATTTACAATCATGAAAAACAACTTGTAAAAACGGTGAAAAGGTAAGTGATCAGGATGGAAAAGGCAAAAGTTGGCGTGTTTCTAGCAGACGGGGGCAAAGGGATCGCTGAATTCCTTGACTTCAAAGGACTGACCGCCTACTGCAAACAGGTTTCAGGAGTCACGCAGGTCTCGCAAGCAACTGAGTTCTGGCGCGGTGAAGGACTGAAGAAACTTGTCGATGCCGTGAAGCAGAAGAAGATTGACAGAGTGGTCGTTGCAGAAAACCTGCCGAAACTTGCAGAGGTCAACATTGCCAAGGCTGTTGAACAGGCAGGACTCAACCCATATTTGGTTGAAGTGATTGATCTAAGAGATCACTGTGCAATGCCCCACCGCGATGTCCCGAAAGAAGCTGCTGAAAAAGCCAAGGTCATGCTCTTGGCTGCCATCGAACGTGCCAAGCTTCTAGAACCCATAGACAAACTTGAGTTTCCAGCGATAAAATCCGTCCTAGTCATAGGGGGCGGCATCGCGGGCATGCAAACTGCGGAAGACTTGGCTGACCTCGGATTCAAAGTTCAACTAGTTGAGAAAACCCCATTTCTGGGAGGATTGGCAGCCCGGGCAGGGCGATTCTTCCCAACAAATGACTGTGCAATTTGCATAGAGTCTCCAGCATCCGACATCAAGACTATCACCCACACGTCCAGAAAATGCGTCTACCGTTCTGGATTCTCAGAGATCCCCAACCTAGGCATATTAACCAATTCAAGAGTTGTGAAAGTTGAAGGTGTTCCTGGCAACTACAAAGCTACAATCGAAAAGAAGCCTCGTTACGTAGATGAGCTAAAATGCACGCGGTGCGGTCTTTGCACGACGGTGTGTCCCGTTGAAATACCCGACGAATACAACGCAAGGTTGAAGACGCGGAAAGCCATCTATATGAACATACCAGACGTCTACCCGCCAACATACGTCATTGATGAGACCTCATGCAAATTCCACAAATGTGAGAAATGTGTCGAGGTTTGTCCAACTGGTGCCATCGAACTGGACCAGAAAACTCAGCACACGACTTTGAATGTGGGAAGTATAATCGCCGCAACTGGTTTCCAAGAATACGATCCTAGAGTGATAAAAGAGTATCACTATGGCGAGTACCCAGACGTAATAACCAACCTCGAACTGGCAAGGATGATAGACGGTTTCGGTCCAACAAACGGCACGGTTTCTAGGCCTTCAAACCACGAACCAGCCAAGAGAATCGTCTTCATTCAATGTGTTGGTTCACGCGACAGACGCTGGAATCCCTGGTGCTCCAGCATATGCTGCATGATTTCACTAAAAAATGCGATGCTAATCAAAGAAGCTGATCCAAGTGCGGATGTCACGATATGCTACATAGACATACGAACCACAGGAAGAGAACATGAATACTACTACGAAAAAGCAAGGGAAATGGGAATAAAATTTGTGAAAGGGAGACCCACCGAAATCGCGCACGACCCAGATGGCAATGTTCTGGTTGTGGATGTTGAGGATGCCATTCTGAGGAAGCTGCTTGAATTGGAAGCGGATCTTGTTGTACTCGCAACCGCGATGGTCCCTGCTGAAGGAACTCAGGAACTTGCCAAGACGTTAGGAGTCGAACTTGGAGAAGATGGATTTTTCAAAGAATACAACGCCAAACTAAGACCGACCGAAACAAAGCTCAGAGGAATATTCCTTTGTGGTGGTGCTACGTTCCCGAAAGATGCACCAACGACTTCTTTGCAAGCCCACTCAGCAGCAATGAAAGCCGCCAAATTCCTGAATACTGGCAAGATAGTCAAAGATCAAAGAACAGCAATTGTGAACGAGGAATACTGTGGCGACTGCGAGTTCTGTCCCGTGACATGTCCCTTCAACGCGATAAGTTTGGTGTCTAAAGAGAAAGACCATTTTGTTGCGCAAGTTTCTGACCTTCAGTGTGAAGGATGCGGGATCTGCGTAGGCACGTGTCCAGTCAACGCCATCGAACTTCGGCACATGCGGCCCAACCAGATGGCTGCTCAAATGAAAGCACTCATGTCAATAAACGGAACATCAAAGCCGCTGGTTCTGGCCATCTGTTGCTCGGAATGCGGTCACACAGCCGTCGATTCTTCAGGTATGGCAATGATGCAGTATCCTGCCAACGTAAGAATAATGAAAGTACCATGCACGGGTATACTGCGAGTTCAGCAATTTCTAGAAGCTTTCAAGGCTGGTGCCCAAGCAGTCATGGTTGTTGGATGCAAGAGTGATGGGTGCCATTATGAAGTTGGAAGTCCAAAGACCCAGAAGAAGGTGGCACTTGCAAAGATTCTGCTGAAAGAGTTTGGTATTGAACCAGAGCGTCTAGAAATGTTCAACTTTGTCTACATTGAAGGCGACAAATTCGCCGAAGCCGCACGAACGATGACGGAAAGAGTTGAAAGACTCGGTTCAATCCAGCTTGCAACGACGTCTCAAGGGGAGACGAACTGAAATGCTCCATGGGAAAGAGGACAAACACTCTAATTCCTTCTCCAAAGAAGTCGCCAACCAACTTGGCGGCGAAACCGTAAACTTCTGCTATCAATGCGGAACCTGTGCCAGCAGCTGTCCAGTGGCTAAGGTGACCGAACGCTTCAACCCGAGAGAAGTTCTCAGACAATTGCTTTTAGGGGAAAGACGGGAAGTTCTTTTCGGCGACGCAATATGGCTTTGTTGTTCATGCTACAATTGCCAGGAGAGATGCCCTCAAAAAGTAGAAATCGCGGATGTGTTCTACGCACTAAGAAACCTCGCCATAAAGGAGGGAAAAATGCCAAACATCTACTTTGAATTTTCTGCAGGGCTAACTAATGAGGGACGCATAGTGCCGATCTCTAAATTCCTAGAAAAGAAAAGAACTGAGATTGGCTTGCCTCCCCTGAAACCAGCAGGCGTCGAAGCTGTCAGAAAGATCCTTTCGGCCACAGGATTCGATAAGTTGTCGCGAAAGAAGGAAGAATCATCATGACAAGTTACGCCTTGTTTCTGGGCTGCACCATACCTGCACGTCAACCTCACTATGAGATCTCTGCTCGGAAGTCTTTGACAAAGCTCGGAATCGAGCTTGTCGACTTGGAAAACATGACGTGTTGTGCTCCACCGCCTTTGCAGTCTGTAGATCTGGAAACCAGCTTGTCGATTGCAGCATACAATATATGCCTGGCTGAAGAGGCAGATCTCAACATTATTACACTGTGTACAGGCTGCTTTGAGTCTCTGTCGATTGCAAACGCCCTGCTCAAAGAAAAGAAGGAATTGAGAAAAAGAGTGAACGAGACACTTTCCGTCGTTGGGAAAGAATTCAGAGGCTCGAAGGAGGTTAAACACTACCTTCAAGTTCTGAGAGACGACCTGGGCCTAGGTCGCTTGAAAGACAGCATAACAAAGGATCTGAGTGACTTGAAGGCAGCCACATTCTATGGGTGCCATTCTCTCAGACCAAGTTCACTTTTGAGATTTGATGATCCTGAAGCGCCAAGAATTTTCGATGATCTTGTCGAGACAATCGGCGCGAAAAGCATTGCATACCGACACAAACTAAGATGCTGTGGCGGGCTTCTGAGAGGCTACGCGGATGATGTTGCACTTGCAATTGCAAGAGACAAAATCGTTAACACAACCAAAGCAGGCGCTGACTGCATCGTGACTCTCTGTCCCTTCTGTTTCTTAACACTTGACTTGGGCCAAGTGCTGATGAAGTCAACGTTTCATGAAGAGTACAAGATGCCAGTTCTTCACTATTCAGAACTGTTGAGCTTGGGTCTGGGAATTGATCCTAAAGAACTTGCATTAGAGTTTCACAAGATAAGCTTGGAGAAAGTGTTAACCAAGATAAAATAAGCAACTAATCGTGCAGTTGCAGACAGTTTCCGACGCCAAATCAAACTTCATGCTACATCGATCTCTTAGGAATGTCCACTTCAAAAACGGTGTTGTTGCTGCATCTTGCCGTCAAATTTTCGATCTGCAAGCGATCCAATGGCAGGCCCAGTTTCTGGCATTTGTCCACGCACACCTCTTCACCCCCTGAATCTGTGTGGCACTCTTTTCTGCAGATTTCTATACCGCTCGCATCTGTGTAGACTGTTACTCTCGCATCTCTGCAACGCTCTTGCATCAAAACCTTGAAACGGTCACCTTCTTCAACGATGTCTACGAGAGGATCCTCAAGGTGTGGAAGAGGAATAAGAGGTCTAATAGGGGCCCCATCCTCTAATTTCTCACCCAAGATATTCTTCTTGTAAAGAAGCTTTTCCATAGGCTCTATGTACATGCTGCTGTTCTCTTGATTTTCATCTGAAGTGATCTTATTGACCAAAACTTTGCAGAATACGTCAATGTTATGGAGCGCTTCTTCAAAATCATCCATGGCTTCTCCCTGCCTTGTATTTACAATATTTATTTCCAGCTCTTAAGCATTGTTATGCTAGGGGTGGCGCAAATATGGCGCAAGATAATCCTATTTCTTCGTCGGCAAAGGGACCGTTCGGACATGCCTCACCATTCGAACAATTCTTTCCGCGTCTTTGGTAGGGTTCTCTAACGCTCGGTTGAACGCTATATGTGCGATCGCTGCGCCCATGTCCGCAATTCTGTTTAGACTGATGATTATTGCTCTGAGATATGGCACCTCAGGAAGTTCTCTGATGAGTCTTTCAGTCTCCTTTTCAAGCATGTTCTGCGTTTCGAGTACGCCATTTGCTATTATCAAATCACGCGAAAAAACGCAGTCCACTGCCTTTTGGAAGACAGTCTGGGCCAATTCTCCAAAATGATAGATCCTTTCAATGACCTCCTCTGTCAGTTTATTTCTTCGATCATTAAGTTCAATTATCCTTTTTGCAATATCTTCAGAATAGTCGGAGATCAACTCCAGACTCTGTAGAATCAAACGCATCGCTGGAATGAAGATTACGTCCGTTGCTCCTGTCTTTTCAGCTATGTCTGGTTTTGTTTGTGCAGAAAGGAGCAAGCGCACCGCGAGGTAATAGATTGTGTCAGCCTCGTCCTCCCGCTTGATTGCTTCTCTTGCTAGAGTCTCATCTCTTTGAAGGAAAGCCTGCATGGTGTCAGACAGGATTGTTGATGCAAGTATGGACAGTCGTCTGATCAACATGTCAATTTTGAATTTGACCGCATCCACAGAACATTGCAGAAGAATATTGTTCTGAGTCTCTTCAATTATTCCAAGCCCGATTAGTTTGCGTACGATGTTCCGGACTTCATCAACATGGGTCTTCTCGATTCTTGTTGAAGATGTTACTCTTATCACGTCGCGACCGAGAATGTAGCAGCCAACAATTATTCTCTCTAACATGTGTTCTTTGTTGCAAGCGTCGGCGTTCACTATGCATTCTTCCGCCTCCTCTTTTTGCGCAATCTGACTTGGCAGAATTCGCAATGTTCCATCTCTTTCGATTGTAAGAAAAACAAGGTCGCCTCCTCTGATGTTCTTTTGCTTGACCCATTCACTTGGGAGGGATACTGTTAGAGTTGAGTACCCTACTTTCTGCACCTTTCTACTTTCCAAAAAGACAACCCTTCATTATGGTATTTATCAGAGTTAATCTAGTATGAACTATATATTTCTCTTGTTGCTTGTAAAGCAATGTCGTTGCAAAAAAAGGCTTATTTGGATTGTCAGACCAATAATATGAGCATTGAACAGGTGTGTTTCTAGATGGAAAAACGTACTAGGAGTCTATTGAAGGCGGTTTCTTGGAGAGTGGTGGCGACCTTGACCACGATACTCTTGGTTGTAATTTTCAGCAAAGATCTTGCATTGGGTACAGCTGTTGGAATCACGGAGCTCGGGGTCAAGACCGTCATTTACTATCTACATGAGCGAGCTTGGAACCTTACGAGTCTTGGACGGAAGAAAGAAATGTAGCAAAGGCCGACATCACTTTTCGAGAACTAAACGTGCGTGCGCCCATCGTACTGCAGAAGATATAGTATATATTATAAAGTACAATATATGCACTAAGCATATATTTGGCGCTCATGCTATATATCAATCAGATGTAAAGGAGGTTGATAGCAAATGTCTGAATGGAAAACCGTAAGTTTAAGGCAAGAACTCATAAAGGAAATAGAAGGGGCAATCAGAACTGGTCGCTATCGAAGCATATCAGAATTCGTGTCAGAGGCGATCCGTCTACGATTGGAGGACCTCATGCGTGCAGAAGGAATTTCCCCAGAGAGACGCAAAGAACTTCTACAGACTCCTGAACTACTGCTGTACACGCCAAAACACACGTGGGCTCAAGTAACCCCTCAAGGAAACATCCGAGTCGGTGTGTCAGACTATGCTCAGAGACATTTGAAAGGCATAGCTAGCATTACGACCGATGCAGCTGGAAAGGAAATAGATAAAATGGAACCCTTTGGAGTTGCGGAAACATGGATGTTCATGTTCGACCTGTACGCACCAGTGAGCGGCAAAATAGTTAGAATAAACGAAAAACTGAAAAATGAACCCCAAATCATCAATGAAGATCCATACAAAGAAGGATGGATTGCTGAAATCAAGCCGAAGAATTCGTTGACGCTGGAAGAAGAGCTGAGAAACCTACTTGGCGCAAGAGAATACAACAAGCTAGTGAACAAGCTTGAAGGAAGGATGAACGGCTAACCTTTCATCTTTCTTTCTTCAACTAGCAACGATTTTGCCACCTTTTCAATACGTCATCCTTAGCTCAGGCATGACTGGAGTGTGTTAATATACGCCGCCAACGAAGCATTTGTTTCTGGTGGGAGATTCAACAATGGCAACCTACAGTGGCGTCAGCAAAAAGAGAAAACTGCCACCATGCCGCACAGCATGCCCTGCACGAGTTAATGTTCAAGCATACGTTTCTCTGCTTCAAAGAAACAAGTTCAAAGATGCTGTCGAAATCATAAGAAAAGATATGCCTTTCCCAGCAATCTGTGGGAGAGTCTGCTTCAGTCCGTGTGAAGATGCATGTGCAAGAACTAACGTTGATCAAGCAGTTGCCATACGCTCGCTCAAAAGATTCGTCGCCGACATAGAACGAGAAGAAGGAAGAGCAACACCTGAACCGATACCCAAGAAGTATGATGAAAAAGCCGCTGTAGTCGGTGCAGGGCCTGCCGGTCTGACAGCTGCCTATGAACTCGCGAAACTCGGCCATCCTGTAACTGTTTTTGAACGCATGGCTAAACCAGGCGGTATGATGCGTTATTGTATTCCAGACTTTCGCCTTGAAAAATTCGTCGTGGACAATGAAGTTGCCTACGTCAAAGACTTAGGCGTGGAAATCAAGACTGGCCTGGAGTTTGGAAAAGATATCACAATCGACAGTCTGCACAAGGACGGTTACAAAGCCATTTTTATCGCTATTGGAACACAACAGGGTATGAAACTGAACGTTCCAGGAGAGGATTTGAATGGTGTCCTCAATGCGGTCAATTTCCTAAGAGACGTGGCCCTTGGAAAACACGTCGAAGTCGGAGATCAAGTAGCCGTTGTCGGCGGAGGAAACAGCGCTATAGACGCTGCAAGAACTTCAAAGCGTCTTGGAGCCAAGGAAATCATAGTTCTGTACAGACGTTCGCGTGAAGAAATACCTGCGCTGCCAAGCGAAATAGTCGAAGCAGAGAGAGACGGAGTCAAGTTCAACTTTCTAGTTGCACCTAAACAAATCCTAGGTGAAAATGGTAAAGTCAAAGCAATTGAATGCTTGCGAATGCGCCTCGGTGAACCCGATGAAAGCGGGAGAAGAAGGCCCGTTCCAATAGGCTTCTCAGAACACCGATACCAAGTGGACACCGTGATCCCAGCGCTCGGCCAAGTTGCTGAAGCCGAGTGCATACCTTCTGAACTGTCAAACAAAGACACAAGAATGCCGCTGATTCCGGTCGATCAGCAGACTCTTGAAACGAAGATTCCAGGTGTTTTTGCCGGGGGCGACATAGCCACTGGACCAGCGAGCATAATTGAAGCCGTTGGCGCCGGAAGAAAGGCAGCAGTTTCGATTCATCTCTATCTCACTGGGCAAGACGTGCATAGTGGAAGAGACGAAGACGTTGAAGAAACAACTTGGGTCAAGGAATGGGGGCATGTAAAGAAGAAAGAGCGCAGATACAAATCACCTCTTGAGAAACCAAGACTAAGTTTCGAAGAGGCGCAGGACTATCTGGAAAAGCTTGAACGGAGCGCGAAGTTCGAAGCTTGTCGTTGCCTAGGCTGTGGTCCATGTGAAGAATGCCTTGGAAACACTGAGCTTTGTGAAGCTGACAAAGCCGTTGTCGATGCTAACTTGTGCATAGGCTGCAACGTGTGCGCGGTTGTCTGCCCATTCGACGCCATAAAAAAGAATGAGGATAACGTTGCGGAAGTCCACAGTGACATCTGCAAAGGCTGCGGAATCTGTGCAGCAAGATGCCCAACCCGGGCCATAACGATGGAGAAGATGACTAACGAGCGGATTATGGCTCTGGCAACAGCGAGTTCTAAGGAGAGTAGGTCGAGATGGTAGATAAAAAACCGGCAATAGTCTGTTTCAGCTGCAATTTTGCTTTCTGTGGAGAACAAGGCCACATACCATCTAACGCGACGGTGGCACGAGTCCAATGCGTCGGCCGATTGGATCCTGTTAGCGTGCTTGAAATGTTTGAGAAGGGCGCTGACGGTGTCATGTTAGCAGGATGTAAGCCTCCAGATTGCCATTACCAAGAAGGCAACGTGCAAGCAGAACTTGCAGTAGGCATATTGAAGAGATTGCTGAATCTTTCGGGCCTGGGAGCCAAACGATTGAAGCTCATCTGGGTTTCACCTTTTGAAGATCAAAGTCTTGGTCCTTCCATAAAGGCGTTTTCAGACGAGATTTCGAAGTTCAACATTTTACCTCTGAAAAGTGCGGATGTGGAATCAAAATGTATGATCAACATCATCGCTGCCAAGAACGCTGCTGCACAATTCAGGATGCGCGTCCTGCTTGGCAGGGAAAAAGAGCTGATTGAAAGTGTCAACAGCTTCGGTGAAAAAATCCCACGACAAAACTATGATACGATGCTTGATCAAATTGTTGAAAATGAGTTTGTTCGCCACAAGATTCACTTTCTGACTAGAAACATACCAATGTCAGCGAAAGATTTGGCTCAGGCAACAGGGCTGAAGCCTTCTGAAGTCTTGAAACACGTCGTGGACATGAGGAGAAAAAACATGTTGGCAGTGGAACGGCTCGAAGGTACTTCACCACTTTACAGGGCGTTGGAGGTCTAGAAGCATGCCAGATGAAAAAGTTGGGGCAGTTCTGGTAGTAGGCGGCGGAGTAGCCGGAGTGCAAGCATCGTTGGATCTGGCAGACTCAGGTTTCAAAGTGTACCTTGTTGATCAGAGCCCTAGCATTGGCGGAGTCATGGCTCAGCTTGACAAGACTTTTCCGACAAATGACTGTTCAATGTGCATTCTTTCTCCAAAGCTTGTTGCAACTGGAAGACATCCGAATATCACTATCATATCGAACGCGGAAGTCGCAGGGCTGAGCGGGAAACCCGGCAACTTCGAAGTGAAAGTTCGAAAACAAGCTCGTTTCATAATCGAAGAGAAATGCAACGGCTGTGGCATCTGCGCACAAAAGTGTCCGATCGAAGTCGCCGATTCGTTTAACAAAGGTTTAGGGCGGCGCGGAGCGATTTATGTTGAGTATCCGCAGGCTGTTCCGCTGAAATACAAGATCGACCGTGAAAAATGCATCGGTTGTGGCACGTGTTACGAAATCTGCAAGGCGGGAGCGATTGACTACGAGCAGAAAGAAAGCGAAACCACGTTGAAAGTTGGCTCAATAATCCTGTCTCCCGGTTTCGAAGCCTTCGATGCAAGACTGAAGAGCGAATACGGTTATGGAAGATTTCAGAACGTAGTGACAAGCATCGAGTTTGAACGCATACTGAGCGCCAGCGGACCGTACGGTGGCCTTATCTTGAGGAGTTCCGACGGCGAACTCCCGAAGCGAATAGCGTTCATCCAGTGTGTTGGTTCTCGTGATTTTCAGATTGGAAACAACTATTGCTCTGCTGCATGTTGCATGTACGGTATCAAGGAAGCAGTGATTGCGAAGGAGCATTCACCGATCAAGCTGGACGCATCGATCTTCTACATGGATATGCGGTGCTTTGGCAAGGAGTTTGATGCTTACCGAAACCGTGCAGAAGACGAGTACAAGATTCGTTTCGTCAGGTCCCGTGTGGCAGGCGTCACTGAAGACCCGTTGACGAACAATCTTCATCTTCACTATGTCGAAGACGAAACGCCGAAGAGCGAAGAGTTTGACATGGTAGTTCTTTCCATCGGAATGACTCCGCCGAAGAAGGCTGAGGAATTGGCTAGAAACTTTGGCATAAAATTGAACAAGTACAAGTTCTGCGACACAGGGAAATTCTCGCCGATGGATACTTCAAGGCCGGGCATTTTTGTCTGCGGCGCCTTCTCAGCTCCAAAAGACATTCCCGAAAGCGTTGCGCAGGCCAGTGGGGCAGCTGCCAGGGCAATGAGTGTAATTGCTTCTGAAAGAGGAACGATGGTTTCAAAGAAAGAGTATCCAGCTGAAAGAGATGTCAGTCAAGAGGAAGCAAGGGTCGGCGTTTTTGTCTGCCACTGCGGAATCAACATCGGCGGCGTGGTTAACGTTCCCGAAGTCACGGAATACGCCAAGACGTTGCCTAACGTGACGTATGCCGAAGCTAATCTTTACACGTGCTCGCAAGACACGCAGAAACTGATCGCTGAAAAGATCAAGGAGAAGAACTTGAACCGTGTCGTTGTGGCTTCGTGTACGCCTCGAACTCATGAACCGCTTTTTAAGGAGACCGTTCAAGAAGCGGGACTGAACCCGTACTTGTTTGAGATGACAAATATCCGAGATCAATGCAGCTGGGTGCACATGCATCAACCCAAAGAAGCCACCGAGAAAGCGAAGGATTTGATCAGGTCAGTGGTTGCGAAGGCAAAGCTGTTGAAGCCGCTGGAGAAGCCGCAGATCAGGGTCACGCAGGTGGGGCTAGTCATAGGAGGCGGAGTGTCAGGAATGACTGCCGCATTGGAATTGGCGAAGCAAGGTTTTGATGTGCATCTGGTGGAACGTGAAAAGGAGCTCGGCGGACATCTTCGGAACATTCGCTATTTGCTCGGAGAGGAAGACGACCCGGAGCAACGGCTGAATGAAATGGTTCAGGCAGTCAAGTGCAATGGCAAGATACACGTTTACACTGGCGCTGAGCTAGTGAGCGTTTTCGGTTTCGTGGGTAATTTCAAATCAAAACTGAAGCTCGCTGACGGCAAAGAGAAGGAGATCGAGCACGGCACAGTCATTGTAGCCACGGGCGCAACCGAGTATAAACCGACCGAGTATCTCTACGGCAGAGACCCGCGAGTGCTTACCCAGCACGAGTTGGAAGACAAACTTGCAAAAGGCGATTTCAAAGCTAACAACGTCGTTATGATTCAGTGCATCGGTGCCAGAAACAAGGAAAATCCGAACTGTGCAAGAATCTGCTGCGGACAAGCTGTGAAGAACGCGTTGAAGATCAAGCAACTGAGTCTGTTGACTGATGTTTACGTCCTGTTCAAAGACATGAGGACTTTCGGTTTCAAAGAAGACTATTACAGGGATGCAGCCATGAAAGGCGTCCTGTTCGTGAACTACGAGGACGAGAGGAAGCCGATGGTCGTCACTGAGGGTGGAAAGTTACACGTCAAGTTCTGGGAGCCTGTGCTGAAACAGGAAGTTGACATGGAATCAGACTTGTTAGTGCTTAGCGCGGCAACTATTCCGAACCCTGACAACAAGCACGTCGCGGAGATGTTGAAAGTGCCCATCAACAAGGATGGATTCTTCCTTGAAGCACACATGAAGCTGAGGCCAGTGGACTTTGCTACCGAAGGCGTTTTTCTCTGCGGCATGGCTCACTCACCAAAATACATCGAAGAAAGCATCGCCCAAGCTTGTGCTGCAGCCGCCAGAGCCACGACGATATTGTCCAAAAAGACGCTTGAGATGGAAGGAATCGTCGCCAACGTGTCCGAAGACTTATGTAGTGGTTGTAGAGTCTGTGAATATTTATGCCCATACGGGGCCGTTGAAATGAAAGATAAGGATGGGAAACCCATCGCCCACATTATTGAAGCTTTATGCAAGGGTTGTGGTGCCTGCGGAACTGCGTGTCCGACTAAAGCCATCAATATGGGGCACTTTACAACTGAAGAGATTCTTGCTCAGGTCAAAGCTTGTTTAGAGGAGGTTGAAGCATGAGCGAGAACGAACAGTTTGAGCCTAGAATAATCGGTTTCTTGTGTAACTGGTGTAGCTACGCAGGCGCAGATTTGGCAGGCGTAAGCAGGATACAGTACCCGCCGAACATAAGGATCATCCGAGTCATGTGCAGCGGAAGAATCGACCCGGCCTTCGTGCTTGAAGCCTTCAAAGACGGAGCGGACGGCGTGCTCGTGGCAGGCTGCCACTTGCCGTCTGACTGCCACTACATCAGCGGAAACTTCAAGGCGCAAAGGCGAATCAACCTCTTGAAAAACGTATTAAAAGAGTTTGGAATCGAGCCTGAACGTCTCCGGTTGGAATGGATCAGCGCAAGCGAAGGAGACAAGTTTGCTGCGGTAGTACGAGACATGACTGAACAAGTGAGGAAACTAGGTCCGAATCGCGTAAATGTTCCAAAGGTCGTGGCTTAGAATGACTGAGAACGTGAAGAAGCAGGTCAAATCTTCGGAAATGGACCCCAATTTCAAGTACGAGATTTCGAAGATGCATGGAGGCGCCAAGCTTATGCGCTGTTTCCAATGTGGCACGTGCACCTCAGACTGCCCAATTGCGAAGTTCAGCGACACGTACCGTCCACGCCAGATCATACGCATGGCGCAGTTGGGGTTGAAAGACAAAGTCTTAAACAGCGACACTTTGTGGCTCTGTGCCGCGTGCTTCACTTGCACCGACAGGTGTCCACAGGACGTTGAGGTTGCCAGTGTCATACGAGTCCTGCGAAACCTGGCTGCTGAAAGAGGCTGCATTCCCCAGGTTTTCAAGGAAGAGGCAAGCTGCATTCTGGACACTGGTTACGCTTACAGAATCCCTGAGTTGAGAATCAAGAAGAGAGAGACTCTAGGTCTGCCACCGCTACCGAAGGGCAATGCCGAAAGCATAAAAAAGTCACTCCGTGGAGTAAACCTGCTGAAACACGTTGAAAAGAAGGAGAATTAAAATGGCAAAGAACAAGTACCTGATGTTTCTCGGCTGCGCTGTGCCCTACAGAGTTTCAGCTTACGAGATTTCCGCGCGCAAAGTACTGAAAGGCTTGGGCGTCGAATTGGCTGAAATGCCTGAATTCAACTGTTGCGGTCTTCCGCTCGACCCTGTGAGCCATGAAACGATGTTGATTCTTGCTGCGAGAAACTTGGCTTTGGCTGAACGTGAAGGCTTAGACATAATCACTCTGTGTCCGGGATGTGCGGGCACACTCAAGAAAGTGGGCAAGATGCTGAAACAAGACAAGCATCTTTGTGAAGAAATCAACGGGCATTTGAAAGAGGCAGGATTGGAGTTTAAGGGAACCGTCGGAGTGAAACACATGCTCGAAGTATTGAGAGATGATGTTGGAATAAAGAGGATCAAGGAAGCAGTTGTCAAACCGCTTACCGGCTTGAAGGTTGCTGAACACAACGGATGCCACATTTTGAGACCCAGAGAATTCATTGGGTTTGATGATCCTGAAGATCCTGAAACCTTGAAAATGCTGATCGAAGCGACGGGCGCAACATGCCTGGATTACATGGATGAAACGGAGTGCTGCGGAGCGCCTAGTGTTGGCGTAAACGACAAAATAGCTCTGCAGTTGGCCCGTGAAAAACTGAGTAACATCAAGAAAGTCGGCGCCCAAGCTATGATTACTATTTGCGCGTTCTGTCACATAATGTACGATACTAACGAACTGCGGATTGAGAAGATGTTTAACGAAAAATACGGAATACCTGTGTTGCATTATCCGCAGTTGTTGGGCTTGGCGATGGGGTTCAAGCCTGAAGAGTTGGCTTTCAACGAGCTAAGAGTTGATGCTTCAGGAATACTTAAACAAGTCTGTGAGGAAGAGAAAGTATATGCCTAAAGAAAAAATGAAACTGGCCTTCTACTGGGCTGCAAGCTGCGGTGGATGCGAAATCGCTGTATTGGACATAAACGAGAAGATACTTGACGTTGTAAACATGGCTGACATTGTATTCTGGCCCGTGGCCATTGATGTCAAGTACAAGGACGTTGAAGCTATGCCCGACAAGTACATTGACATCTGCTTCTTCAACGGTTCAGTCCGAAGCGAGGAACAAGAATATATGGCCAAACTGTTGAGGCGTAAGGCTAAGATGCTTGTGGCCTTCGGCTCATGTGCCCATGAAGGGTGCATACCCGGCTTGGCGAATCTGCATGACCGCAAGGAGATCTTCGAAAAAGTATACCTGCAGAGCAAGTCAGTCTCGAATCCAGATGGTATTTTGCCTCAGACGTCATTCAAGGCCAAGGAGGGGACACTGAAACTTCCAGAATTCTTCGACACCGTACGCACGTTGGATCAGACCGTGGATGTGGACTATTATTTGCCTGGGTGTCCACCGCCCGTGAAGTTGATTTTGAACGCTGTTGATGCGATAGCGAAGAACCAATTGCCACCCAAGGGTTCAGTGTTGGCTCCGTTGAAGTCCGTGTGTGACGAGTGTCCGAGGAAGAAGGAGAACAAACGCATAACCAAGATCTATCGTGTTCATGAAAAGGTTCCTGAGCCAGAAAGATGCTTGTTAGAGCAGGGAATCATCTGCATGGGTCCTGCTACACGCAGCGGGTGCGGTGCACAGTGCTTGACTGTCGATATGCCCTGCACGGGTTGCGGTGGTCCGTGTCCGAACTCGCCTGAGCAGGGTGCGGCAATGATTGGTGCTTTGGCTTCGATACTTGGCTTAGAAGGGGAGCAGGAGCATTACACTCAAGAAGATGTAGATGCGCTTATGGGCCAGATTAAGGACCCTGTGGGGACGTTTTACATGTACTCTTTGCCGTCTTCGATTCTTAGGAGAAAGGTGATGAAAGAATGAAAGAAATAACTATCGACCCGATTACGCGACTTGAGGGTCACGGAAACATTTCGATCTTTCTGAACGATGCTGGTGAAGTGGAAAATGCTTACTTGAAGATTCCCGAATTGAGGGGATTCGAGAAGTTCTGCGTTGGAAGAAGAGCCGAGCTTATGCCGCTTTTGACGACAAGGATCTGCGGCGTCTGTCCGGTAGCGCATCATTTTGCGGCCACCAAGGCTTTGGATGCTGCCTTCAATGTTGAACCCCCGTCAACGGCGAAGAAGCTTAGGGAATTGATGTATGCCGGCTACATTATCTACGACCACACGTTGCACTTCTACTATCTGGGCGGTCCAGACTTCATCGTGGGTCCTGATGCTCCTCCTGAGAAACGGAACATTTTGGGTGTGATTGAGAAGGCGGGCATGGATGTTGCTAAGGAAGTCATTAAACATAGGGCTTATGGTCAGAGGATAACCGAGATTCTGGGAGGAAAAGCCACGCATCCTGTCTGCGGGTTGCCAGGAGGTATTTCCAAGGCGTTGAGCGAGGAGGGCAGGCAGGAAATTGAGAAGATGTCTGCTTCAAGCTTGGAGTTCGCGAAGCTGACGTTGAAGATTTTCCATGACATCGTGTTGGGAAACACAAAATATGTGGACATGATCAAGAGTGACGCTTACACGATGAAGACGTACTACATGGGCATGGTTGACGAGCACAACAAAGTGAACTTTTACGATGGAAAGATCCGCGTTGTCGACCCGAGTGGCAAGGAATTCTTGAAGTTCGAACCGAAAGACTACTTGACGCACATGGGTGAGCATGTTGAACCGTGGACATACTCGAAGTTTCCATACTTGAAGAAGATTGGGTACAAGGGCTTGGTTTCAGGGTCGGAGAGCGGCATTTACCGTGTGGGCCCGTTGGGCAGGTTGAACGCTTCCGACGGTATGGCTACGCCTTTGGCTCAGGTTGAGTATGAAGAGATGTACAAGACGTTGGGCGGCAAACCTGTTCACGGCACTTTGGCGTTCCATTGGGCACGGCTAATCGAGCTGCTGTATGCCACTGAACGTGCTTTGGAGCTGGTTAGAGATCCTGAAATAACCAGTACGAACGTGCGGGCAAAACCAGGCGAACCCGGCGAAGGCGTTGGCGTTGTAGAGGCGGCGAGGGGCACACTGTTCCATCACTACGTGCTCGACAAGGATGCGTTGATCAAAGACGTGAACCTGATCGTGGCCACAACCAACAACTATCCCGCAATCTGCATGTCTGTACGCGACGCTGCAAAAGGCTTGATTCACGGTGACAAAGTAGACCAAGGCGTGCTGAACAAAGTCGAAATGGCGTTCAGGGCTTATGACCCATGCTTCGGATGTGCCACGCACTACGCAGTCGGACAAATGCCTCTGACGCTGAAGATCTACGACAACAACAAGAATCTCGTCAACACACTGCAGCGCTAGACTTTCTCCTTTCACTTGAGTTTGTGCTGGCGACTTGAAGTGGTCAATAGAAAGGATAATGTGAAGGCTGATTTGAAAAAATGGCTTTCCGGCGCTCGGAAAGTTGTAGTGGCCGGAATTGGCAACCCGATTCGCATGGACGATTTTGTCGGTGTAAAGATAGTTCAAGGGTTGTGTGGGAAGGTCTCAGAGAAGGTCTACTTGATCGAATGCGAGACTGTGCCTGAAAGTTACATTCAGCAAATAGCCGATTTCGGTCCGACGCATGTTCTTCTGATCGACGCGGCCATCCTTGGTTTGAAGTCAGGCGAGGCTCGTTTGGTTCAGCCTGAACTGCTGGCTGATTTGCCTGCTTTTTCAACTCACATGCTGCCTCTTCGAATATTCTGTGACTGCTTGACGAAGATGGCTGGAGCCAAGGTTGCGATGTTGTTGATTGAGCCTGAGCGGACTGATTTCGGGGAAGGTCTAACTCCTGAAATTGAGGTTTCAGCGGCGGAGCTGACTCAGATCTTGGGCGTCCTTTTGCCCTAGACCTTGGTGGACTGGCGATTAGGATAGAAGAAATCAGTTGATGGTCAACTAAAGATTTATATCATGTTTTTGTGTATCGGGTTTGATGTGTCATTATGGCGGCAGAAAAAAAAGCCGATTTGGCTGGGCCTGGAATTGGCAGTTACGAGGAACTGGAGAAGGTTCTTCCGAACGACTACAGGTCTATTCTGAACCCGAAAGATACGCAGATTGCAATTTTCGCTGTTAAGAAGTTTGTTGAGGAGAACCTGTGTAAAGAGCTCAACTTGATCATGGTTCAGGTTCCGCTTATCGTGGATGTTGAAAGTGGTGTGAATGACCTTTTGGACCGCGATGGTTCGCGTACGCCTATTCAGTTCCACATTTCGAATGATTATGATAAGCATCCGATTGATGCACAGGTAGTTCAGGCTGCGACCAAGTGGAAGCGCATGGCGTTGAAAGAGTTTGGCATGAAATCAGGTGAAGGCCTATGCACGGATATGCGTGCGGTGCGAAAGGATTACTTTCTAGACCATGATCACAGCGCGTACGTGGACCAATGGGATTGGGAGAAGGCTATAACGGAGAAGGAGCGCAACCTCAAGTACCTCACTGAGACGGTGGAGAAGATCTGGAAGGTCATCAAAGGCGCTGAAAAGCATGTTCAGAAGCTTTTTCCACAGTTGAAGACGGATAAGTATCCTGACTTTCCTGAGAAGCTTACTTTCCTTCATGCTGAGGATATTCTTGACAAGTACCCGAACCTGCCGCGTAAACAGCGGGAGACTAGGATTTTGCAGGAGTATCCTGGCGTTTTCATCTATGGAATCGGCTGGACGTTGAAGGATGGGTATCCGCATGAAATGAGAGCCGCAGACTACGACGATTGGGTAACCGAGACGAGATCCAAGGACGGCAAGCCAATGCACGGCTTGAACGGTGACATTCTCGTCTGGAATCCTGTGACAAAGCGGCGTCATGAGCTGTCGTCAATGGGCATACGCGTGAACGCTGAGACGCTTAAGAAGCAGCTGCAGATGACGGGTCAGCTTGACTTCCTCAAGTACCCGTATCATCAGGCCATAGTCAAGAATGAAATTCCTTTAAGCATCGGCGGTGGCATCGGACAGTCGCGCACTCAGATGGCGATACTCAAGAAGGCACACTTGGGCGAAGTCAGCGTAACCGTGTGGCCAAAGATACTCAAGGAATTGGGCCGCAAGAGAAACATCTTCGTCCTCGAGTAAGCTTGCCCCTCTGCCATTTCTCTGAACGCAAACCTTGCAGCGAAGGCTCTGTTTCTCTTCAGAAAAAACCGCTTTTGAATGTAGCCGCGAACGTGGCCCTATGAAGCACGTTTAAACGGGATCTTCACCGCGATGTTTTCTCGAGCGTCTAGATCGCTTCGTTGACGAGTTCGGCCACGTCTTTGACTGTGATCTTGTTTTCCACGTCTAGGACTTTCATGGCATCTTCCAATGTTGTTACGCAGTAGGGGCATGCTACGGCTATTGTGTCTGCGCCTAGGTCTAGGGCTTCGTGCAATCGGTTTATGCACGGTCTTTTCTCGGGGTCTGCCTCTTCTGTCCAGACTCTGCCTGCTCCTCCGCCACAGCAGAAGCTGCTCTGTTTTGTGCGTTTCATTTCGATGAGTTCTAATCCTGGGATCGCTCGTAACGTTTTTCTGGGTGCCTCGTAGA
>Ga0315296_10001369_pt1 | contig 21318 bp, 20 predicted proteins | sample YL17G14_18_MG_FD_203921 | JGI IMG/M metagenome (GOLD analysis project Ga0315296, IMG submission 203921) | Sediment microbial communities from Yellowstone Lake, YNP, Wyoming, USA - YL17G14_18 | ecosystem: Environmental > Aquatic > Freshwater > Lake > Sediment | place: USA: Wyoming | collected...
CAGGTAGCGAGACCTTTGTCCCAGCTCTACAAGAAGTTCGTAGATGAACGAGCGGCAGGTCTCATTGGCCAGACGGACCATATCCGAAATTGCACTGTCATTGCCCACGTTGATCACGGCAAGACCACGCTGACGGATTCGCTCATAGCGTCCTCCGGGCTGATGTCGAAAGAAGTGGCGGCATTCGCCCGACTTATGGACTATGATCCTATAGAGCAGCAACGTGGGATCACGATCAAGGCGTCCGGAATCACTCTCGTCCATGAAATGGAGGGGAATGAATACCTCATTCATCTCATAGACACGCCGGGCCATATCGATTTCTCGAGCCATGTCAGCCGAGGACTAAGACTCACTGACGGGGCCATCGTAGTAGTAGACGTCATTGAAGGTGTGATGGTTCAGACAGAGACCGTGACCAGACAGGCCATGAGAGAACTCGTGAGACCTGTCCTCTTCGTGAACAAAGTGGACAGGTTGATCAACGAGAGGAAGCTCAAGGCACGGAAGATTGCGGAGGAGGTCAATAAGACAGTCCGAGACTTCAATGTGATGCTGGGCAAATACCTTCCAGACGAACTTCTTGAGACTTGGCAGGTTTCTTTCAGTAGGGGTTCGCTGTGCGTTGGATCTGCGCTAGACAAGTGGAGCATAGACATGCAGGTCCTGAGACAGAAGACTAGAGAAGTGGATGGGCCTTCGGGTCTAGCAAATGCACTCGTTACTATTCTTAGTGAGATTGTAGGCGCCTACGCTCAAGAGAAGGAAAAAACCCTCACTGGGAAGTACCCCGTTGACAGAGCAGTGCTTGATGCCCTTGTCCGGACCACACCAGACCCGGCACATGCCCAGAAATACAGAGTACCTGTCTTCTGGAAAGGAGTGCAGACCACCGACGCGGGCAGAGGACTCCTTGAGTGCAGGACAGATGGGCCATGCATCATGCTCGTTGGAGACGTTCAACCCGATAAGCACGCTGGCACTGTTGCAGCCGTTAGAGTATTCTCAGGAACGTTGCGGCGAGCCAAGCCTCTCAGAAACTTGAGAACAGGGAAGACGGGCAAGAGTCTTCAGGTTGGTCTTTTCATGTCGAAGACCCGTATCCAGCTCCCATCGGTTCCGGCAGGAAATCTTGCATTCATGACTGGCTTGAAAGACTTGGCCGTTGGAGACACGATCGTCAGTGAGGACACGGGACCAATCGAACCTATGGCAGGGCTCCAATATCCGACAGAACCCGTTGTGACTTACACTCTCGAACCCAAGAAACTCGCGGACCTAAGCAGCATCCAAGGTCGGATCGCTGAGTACGCAGGCACCGACCCAGCACTTGAATTCCATCTTGACCCTGATACAGGTGAGATGCTTCTCTCGGGGGCAGGCGAACTCCACATCGAAGTCACTGTGGAGAAGCTGGCGAGAGAAGGCATTGAGGTGATCCTAGGCAAGCCGATGGTTCTGCTTAGGGAACAGATGACTACGGATGGAACCACCTTCACAGAAGGCGGAGGAAAAGTGAGCCAGTTCTCAGTAAGGGCTATGCTCACTCCAGACGAAGACGCACTGCGTAAGTTGGGTACAGCACTCGATTCAGACTCACGGTCGGGCTGCTATCTTGTGGATGTAAAAGGTGGGATCAATCCAATCGGTGATGAAGCAGACTGGATACGTGAGGGATTCAAGACTCTGATCCGAAATGGTCCAGTATCCGGAGAGCGCATGCGTAAGGTTACTCTTGTTGTTGAACAGGCACAACTGCGGACTGAGTCGCCAGAGACCTCCCTGCGTGATGTCACTCAGCCATTTCTTGAGGCCGCACGAGAAACTGTGTCGTCGGGAAAGCCTGTCGTGCTTGAGCCTTGGGTGCACCTTGAGATAAGCACGCCAGAGGAGCATGTCGGAACCATTACGGCCATAGTCTCGAAGCGCCAAGGTAGGGTTCTTGAGATAGATTCTGAGAGAGCTCTCTACAGAGTTCGTGCAGAGATACCGGTCAGAGAGTCATTTGGTCTGGCAACAGAAATCAGGACCTCAACCTCTGGATGGGCGACCTGGGGAGCAAGAGCCGGCGGATATCGGAGGGTCGGCGCCTCGGCTAGTGAACAAACATTCAGCTAGACTAGCTGCGGAGATAGAACCTTCTGTTCATCTCATCTCCAAGAAAAGCCAGTACTCTTCTGTCGACCATTGCCACGCTGTCCATCATCAGAAATGTGCGTGTGATGTTCGAGAATATGGCATTGAGGTATGGAAGAGCCTTGGACAGCTCCGCTTGCTCCACCATCTGGAGGTACGAATCGGTTATCTTCGCGAGGTTCAGCCAATCCTCAGCTAGGATGAAGCTGTACTGGGCCTCAGTAGAGGCCTCCGGTGCTGGAGGATACTTCGAGGGATCTATCACTTTGCCATACTGCTTCTCAAGGACAGCTCCGAATCTCAGAAGCATTACCGAGAAGGAGCTTGATGCGGCACGAATGAACTCCGAAGCTTCTTCAAAGGGAGACTCAGTACTCTCCACCTTGCCCATCGATATGGCAGCCTCATACAACCCGGATGCGAGCTCGGAGAAGCTCTTGTGCTCGTAGAACAGTCTTATCGTTTGAGCCAGCTGTGTCTGCGCTTCCCAGTACTGAGCAAGCAAGGGATCAGCCAAGCGGACCATATCATCTATCGGTGACAGAACCCGAAAACCGGACTCGGGGCTGACTGCCTGTGCGTTGATCTTGGCCGTCGCAAGCCCCATCATGATGCTGGCTATCCCTGAAAGATCCGACCGGTCGTCAATCATCTTCCTGGCCCTGCGTGAGAGCTGAATCCACGATGAGCTAACGTAGGGAATGACCAGACATGCTCCCTGAATGAAGATGTTGTCTTCACTGGATATCAAATCAGACAGCATCTTGTCAATGTCGTCAAGCAAGCGCAGAAGTCGAGTGGGAAGAGTTGTTCCATGGCGAAGATTAAGCCAGACGGTATTGTATGTCGCAATAGCAAGCTCAGTGTAGGCACGGCGGTCCATTGGAAAGAGTCTTGTGTACTGGGTCAGTGTTTCTCTAAGAAGCTCTTGAGCAGAAGGGTCAGAGTTGTCCGAGGACCGCATGAGTGATAGCGCAAGACCAACTCGGCTACTTATGAGCTCAAGCTCTGACACACCTGCTTTGACCCAGAGCTCCTCCCTAGCCTTGATTGCACGCTTGAAAGCCTCTATGCCAGTAGGCCAGAACTCGTTTGAGTCCGTATACAGACAAATCCATCCCAGAGCATGATCACATCTTGAAGATTCCAAGCTCGGGTCTTCTCCAGACTTGTCAAGGTTTTGCAGTGCCAGCTTAGCTGCCTGAAGGCTGTCAACAGCACGGCCAACGCTTGTGTGGTCTCCGAGGAGACCATATGCTAGGCCCATGGCCGCCAAGCACTTGTATTGAAGGGAGGATTGGTTCGCATTCTTGTCATGGAGATCCTGATATGAGTCAGAGGCAGACTGTAACCACTCAATGGCTTGAGGCACTGCTTCCCGCCATCCGGTCACCAAGATATTAGACCCGATGTCATAAAGCGCGAGAGCCAATTCTGCTTCACTCCACTGGCCAGACCCTGCGCCGTCTCTGTACATACTGGCTGCCTTATCGGCAAGAACACGAGCTGACTCATATGGGACTGCATCGTCTCTCGTGTCATTGAGGCTGAGCTGCAGAGTTGTCTGTGCGAGTCGCTCGGAGTTTCCATTCAGTCTGGCATTGCTCTCAAGTTCGGCAAGCATCCTCCGTGATTCATCGAACATTCCTAGTTCTGTCAGGACGCAGGCCTCATCGAAAGCGAGCTCGTATACAAGAGACTCGAGCTTCATCTGGCGGGCAACAGCCAAGAGACGGTTAAGAAGAGCCTCTGCACAGTCAAAGAGCCCTGTGTTCACTAGGTTGAATGTCAAATAGTGTACTTCGTGAAGCGCAAGGGTCGTTGTGGCCTCATGGAAACGGTTGAAGATTGCTTCCAGTGTCAAGAGTATCTCGTCTGTGAGGAATGTGACGAGTGGACGAAGATTCAGTCTCAAAGCGGTGTCAGTTGCCTGAGAAAGCTCGCCAAGTAGGTCAAGTAGCTGAGGAAGCGACTTGAGGTCTGGTAGGAGTTCTGACTCAGCCCGTCTATACGAACTCGTGTAGCGAGTGTCGAGTAGCATTACCAGCTCAGGCATGACGGGGTCTTGGCCAAACGAAAGCCTTACTGTCAGCTCCATGAACTTCGTGCTCGCAAGTCCGGGCCGCCTGAGTATGATTTCCTCTATGGCTCTGGCAAGCCCATAGACGGTCTCAGCGTTGTCGGGATCAGAAGCCCCGGCACTCTGTATCGCTGAAAGAGCATCATCAAGTGAGAGAGAAGCACACAGGATGTCTCTCAGCGTGACCTGTATCAGCGAGCCCACCGTTGCCACTCCTCTCTATTGTTAGTGCAAGCGTGGAGATTTCGGTTAAAAGCTTTCACAGCTATTCACAAACGAATGGTCTCCATGCTCTGGAAGCCTCTGTCCCTCTCATTCTTTCTAGACTCACATAGTAGACTGGCTGGGCTCCAGCATCGTCCATCTTGAATTTGACCACAGAGTCCGTAAGGTAGGAATAGGTCGCATAGGTCTTATCGTCGTGAACTCCCTCTTCCAGTACGAACATGATGCTGTGCGAGCTCTGTGTCACCCTGCCAGCAAGTCTCTGAATCGACCTCGGCATTGTTTCAGGACTTGAGTGAAGAATCAGAGTAGAGAGGCTATCGACAACTATCCTAGCACATACGAGCTTCTCAAGAGCTTCGGAAAGGACAATTGCCAGTTCCGTTACGTCGTCTATCTTCGACAGTGAGTGAGCTGCTGTAGTCTTTGGTGCGCCCATCCGTTCAGAGTAAGCGTCAATGAACTTGAAATAGCCAGCCTTCTCACACGCCTCGATTGGCCACCCGTGCCGACTCATGTCATTCCTGATCACCTTGGGAGACACATCAGTGGTAACGAACACGGCAGGAAACCCGAGGTTCAGTCCCTCAGCCAAGAATGCCTCAGCATATGTTGTCTTGCCGGATCCGAGAGGGCCTACTAGCATGAATGACAACTGAGTCAGTTGACCGAACTGAACAATATCGCCGATCATCGGGTGAGCCTTTACGGGCCGTCCGATGCAGGTTCCAGAGTGAGTTTTTTCTACGGCAGAATCTGTGCCTGTACCTGTGGCTGTGCTCTCGCGCACGCGTTGAGGCGGCCTCTTCATAACAGATGCTCCCATCTCTTCATTCTAGTGACTTGGTGTGATTTCTCCCGGCCAGACTCGTATTCCCTCGTCAGTGATTCTCATAGAGTGAATCCTTGAGCTGTGTTTCGAACCCCTGAGCTTCAAGACCTCAATGGAACGAGACCTTGACGTGTCACTGATCTTCTCATTGTAGAGAACGATAACACCAGAAGCAAGAAAGGCCTCAATGTCGAAGACACCGAGTCCTGTGTCTTGTGCGGGTACCTCACTCGTCAAGAGAAGTGTGCAGCCTGCTCGTGTAATTGCGGCGCAGAGCTTAAAGAATTCCTCCCTCAGGATATCCCGGCTCCTGAATTTGTAGGCCATAATCGAAAGTGTGTCAATGACAACGCGCTGTGCATTGATCCTCTTCACATGATTCATTATGATTGCCTCGAGACCGGAAAGGTCAAAGCTTGGATACTCTCCTATCGTCACAGGTGCGATTTCCTTCGAGGGCGACAGGTCAACTATCGCGAGTTTGCCCGTTTGTTCAAGCTTTGCCAGATCCATTCCGAACCTAAGCATGTTTCTCCTAATGAGACGAGGTGGTTCCTCAAGAGTCACTAGGACACCTGACTCGTTGTAGAGTGTCGCACCCTTGTAAAGGAACTGGATTGCGAGAATGCTCTTCCCTGTTCCAGCCTTCCCTGCGACGAGGATTGTGTCACCCTTTGGGAAACCTCCTTCTATCAGCTCATCAAGGCCCGGGATACCGGTCTTCATGCGTTCAATAGTGAATTCGCTCATTCTGTTTCACCTTTCTTTTTCGAGACCTTAGCCCCGAGGATCATCTTCAGGAGCATTTCGGGCTCGGGTATGCCTGTTACTGAAACTCCTCCGATCATGACTGTGGGGAGAGCAAAGATTCCATACCGCTCTGCGGCCTCAGGGGTCTCGGTTACGTTAATGATCGTGAACTTGAATATCGAGGCATCAAAATCGTCAATGGTTTCTCGTACCACCTCCTCGGCTCTTGGGCAGAAAATGCACGCGTCTGACTTGAACAGGAATATCTCTATGACTGGTGGCTCTTCCTCTTCAACCTTTGCCGCTTTCTCTCTCTTCTTTGGCAAGAGACTGTACTCCTTGGCCGAGGAAATGGCAGAGAGAGATTCCTGAAGCGTGTCACTTGAAGCTTTTGTAGGTGTTACCTACGTATTGGAGTGTAACCTATTGCCTGCGACGCAGTAGGCTTCTGATTTTCGTTGCCGCCTTACCCAGCGCCCGTGAGTGGTACCGAACGTCGCGATCCATGATTGCGGCCAGTATGATCGGCTGGTCCTTGCCAGACGAAATCTTCCTGAACACGGCCTTTCCTCCGGCACAGCGAATTGAGATATCCTTGAGCTCGCCAAGGCCAAGCTCGTTCCTCATTCTCTCCACGGAGGAGGCTACGTACCCTGACATAGCAGCTACGACTTCTTTGTTCGTACTCGGGGAGGTGGCGGACGCCATGAGAAGGCCATCATCACGAGCAAGAATGGAAGCCCTGTACTTGCCTTCCCTGTTCATCTCATCTAGGATGCGAGCCAGTGCTCCGTAGTCGGGCCGTTCCATGAGTATTACTCCAGCCAACGCGCTGAAGTCCTTTCGTACTCACATGCCTATTAAGTCATAGCGTAGGAGTGACCTCGCTATTCAGCCCTGATGGTTAAGACGCCGTTGCACTCTGCCGCCTAAGCAATAGGAGCTATTGTTTTTAGGAAGGCCGCGAGACAGTCTCGTGCCCGACGCGGAGGTCAAAGCCGAATGCCCGCCGAGTACCGGTTCAAAATAGTCATGCTTGGAGATGGAGCCGTAGGCAAGACTGCCCTGACGCTGCGATATACTCAGAACCATTTCGAAAGCGACTACAAGAGGACCATTGGCAGTGACTTTGCGGTAAAGCGACTCCAGCTCCCTCAGAGAGACAGCAATGTCACGCTTCAAGTGTGGGATCTCGGCGGTCAGCCTAGATTCGAGGTTGTTAGGCAGTCGTTCTACCGGGGAGCGCGTGGTGGACTGCTCGTGTTTGACGTGACCCGGCGAAGAACATTCCTCAATCTTGACCAATGGAAGGAGGAGGCATTCAAGAACACAGGTCAGCCGATTCCTCTAGTGGTAGTAGCCAACAAGGTTGACCTCGCGGACAGCAGAGTTGTGCCGACAGAAGAGGGTAAGGAATACGCCGACAAGAGCAAGTTCCTCTATGTAGAATCAAGCGCCCTCTCAGGACAAAATGTTGAGCAGGCTTTTGAAACGCTTTGTAGGATGATGATTGATTCGTCCAAGGGAAAACGCGAGTAGACGTCTGACATCATATAGATTCTGAAGGCATGCCTTGTCGAAAGACTACGTCTTCGTTGGTGCCTTTAGTAAGCCAAGAGCCTTCTTGCACTGCCAGACTACATAGAACAGCCGCTTGTCACGAAGCATCTCATCGTCGTACTGGGACCTCAGCTCCTCAAACTTCTGAGCCAATTCCTTTCTATGAATCTGTCTGGTGTCAGCCTCAATCTCCTTCAGAAGAGACTGTATAGGTGCCATGGTAGAGGCCAAGTCTGCGACAGTCCATTGAGTAATGGCACCAGACCCGTCGGATGTCAGGAATGCATTCTCTGAGGGGTACCACTCTATGCCATCAATCTCAGCCATCGCAGTTCCTCGACCCTCAACTACGTGCCTCTCTGTGGACCAAACAAGTAGGTCCTTGTCGCTCGATCCTGATGCAAGATACTTGCCATCAGCGTTGAATGCAAGGGATCTGACCTCCCCTGAATGCCCCTGAAGAACGTGGTTCAGGCTGAGTGAGTCCCCTGCCGCATCCCAGAGAATGACTGTCTGGTCTGAGGAGCCGGAGGCAAGCTTGAACCCATCATGCGAGAAGCGCACGGCATGCACAGCTGTCCTGTGATCATCCATCTTGGCAGTCATCTTCCCAGTCGCTGAGTCCCAGACCCTTATGCTCGAGTCGACACCGCCGGATATGATGCGATCTCCTTTGGGATCCCAGTCGCATGCCACAACGTAGAGAGAATGGCCCTTCAGCTGGTGTATCTTTGAGCGTTTATCAAGGTCCCACACGATTAGTGTTGTGTCGCCGGATCCGGAGACCAAACGACTGCCGTCCGGAGAAAAGGCGAGAGTCAATACGGGGTAAGTATGGCCTTCAAGCTTCGTCAACAGCGTACCCGTACGGATATCCCACACCTTGACAATGCGGTCAACACCACCAGAGGCTATCACGTCCCCTTTGGGACTGAACGCAAGCGAAGTACAGAGAAACGCATCTGCCATTTTCTGAATCTCTTCGCAGCTGTGAGCATCAAAGAGACGAATCGTACGGTCCTGCATTGCCGCGGCAATCATCCGCCCGGCTTTGTTCATGGCGAGCCTTCGTGTGAACTGACCTCCCTGTGCCGCGGGAGGCCTCAGAGTTCGCGGTCTCAGGAATAGCGGTGTTTCTTCCTGTCCCATATTCTTCACTCCCAGGACCTTTCGCGAGTCGGAGGAACAACTAGGGTCTGCTAAAAGCATTATGAATAACGCGTGTAGCATTCTTCACTCATTTCTTGTGACCCGGTTCCACCAAGCCGCCAGCCTCGAGAATCTTGATTGCAAGCTCCAGAAAGGCAGCTTCCACGTTCACGCCGGTTTTCGCGGAAGTCTCAAGGAAAGAGCAATGTACGCCATTTCGTGCGATGACCTGGGAATACTTCTCTCCTTCTTCGGTGGTCACGATTGTCTGCTTCATCACGGGGTTATTCTTGAACTGCTCCCGGAGATCGATCTTGTTTGCTATGAGAACGATCGGGATTTTCTTTCCTGCATTGGTCCAACACTCGTTCATCCAGTTGGGCAGATTGTCGAACGAAGCACGCTCGACTGTCGAATAGACTGCAAGTGCTCCTTGTGCGCCCTTGTAGAAGGTTGAGCGGACGCTCTTGAAATGCTCCTGACCTGCGAGGTCCCAAATCTGGATGCTTACGTCATGTCCTCCAGCCAGCTGCATCTTCTTCACAGCGAAGTCTGCGCCGATGGTGATCATGTACTGAGCACGGAAACCTTCGCCCATGTAGACCTTTCTTAGAGTGGTCTTACCCACGCTGCCATCGCCCATGAGTACGACCTTGAAAAGCGCAGTTACCATTTTAGTCAACTCGCTGTGTCTCTCGCCTGCTGTTTAGCTGGCGGACTGCGGACACTCTTAGGAACGAGGCTACTTCGAGTTATTAAAGTTCCTTCTGACATACTCCTATGGCCAAAGCCACGGAGGTTCTAAGGTCTGCATCGTTCTTGCAGTTGCCTCTTGGGGCGTGCCAGTGCTGCCCTCCGACATATCCCTTTCTATGCCGGATTGAGAAACGCCTATCTTACGCAGCGCTATGTTGAACGAAGCGTTGACATCGGCATTCTCTACGTACCCGCAATAGGGGCACTTGAACCTCTTGCCGTTCCTGTCTCCTATATGGCCGCACCTCGAGCACGTCTTGCTCGTGTATGCAGGCTCGATACAGGCTACAGCTATTCCTTGCAGCTTGGCCTTGTACTCTACAAACGTTCGTAGCTGGTAGAAGGACCAACTGTTCAGGGAGTAGTTGAACGACTTAGCATGTTTCTTGTTCTTCCGGATACCCTTGAGGTCTTCGAGCTTGATACCACATCCCGAAGCCTCTGCTATCTCGACTATCTTCCTGCTCATCTTGTGATTAGTGTCCCTAACGATACGGCTCTCCCGGTCCTTGATCTTCTTGACCTTGCCATACTTCCCGAGTTTCTGGAGTCCGCGCCGGATGTTCTTGTACTTCTCGTGGATGTGGTGGCATTGTTTGCCGAGCTTCCATATCTTGCCGGTCTGCGGATTGCAGACGACAGCAGCATGTCCCGTAGCGTTGAGGTCTACACCAATGTAGTGTTGTGGTTCCACAATCTCCTTCTCGGGTACACTCACGTTGACATAGGCGTATTCCTCATCAAACTCCATCTGGTTAATCTTCTCAAATTCTGGGAACTGATAGGCTAGAGTCAGCTTCAGGCAGGCCACCATGATGATTCGCTTCTCATGGTCGGCTTTGATACCCTTTGACGGGACGATCAGGTTGACGTTCCTTGCCTTCTTGATAGTCTTGTTCCGACCGTATTTGCGGAGTATCTGGTTTGCTATCATGGACTTGAGACCAATGTGCTTCACGTCCTTGCTTGTGAAGGTTCGGTATCTTACTGCGTACTCGGCTACGCGCTTTGCCTTCCTTAGCTCCTCGGAGAAATCGCGGTCGTGCCGGATCCTGTACGTCAGTATCAATGATTCTTCTGCTCCTCGATGTACTTCTTAATGGTCTCTTCGGACGTATGGTCACAAGAATCGAGTGCTAGCTATGCAATACATCATACGGTTGGCGAGTATATAATCACCTTCACGTCGACTAGATACTATACGAAGAAGTGCGTGGATCCATCCCAAGACAAAAGTTGTGGGCGTTCTCCTGCTCTTGTAGCAACACGTTAGGAAATCACCCGATAATGAGAAGGTCTCGCTGTAGACCGGCTAGATTCCGTCATTCTTGAGCGCGTTACTTTCGGGAATCAGTCCGCCTCGCCGCTGTCCCCTTAAACCGACGCCAGTATTCAACAAAGGTCAGGACTAACAAAGCCCTACCTAACCCACCACTCCAGAGACCGTGTCTCGGCTCAACTGTAATTTGAGGTCGACACAATGGGACGAACCGCGAGGACATTCCGTGATGCTGTAAATATAGAGGAATCGCGCTGGAAGGAATTCAGGCGGACACTCAGACCATCTCAAAGGGAATTGATGGACCGGCTGTTCGATTCAGCCAGGATGTGTGCCGACGCAGGCACGATGATGACCACCCCTCGAATCACTGAGGTTGTTCTACTCTCATCGCTGATTGAAGCACTGGGTGAACTTGATGATTTGAAGAAGAGACTTTCCGACCTTGAAGAGCACGCAAAGGAGACCGGATATGGATGAAACTGCAGGGGTGGCTGCTAGATGCCAGCGTCGACCGCAGAGATGAATCACTTACTCTCTGGATCAAGGTCAACGGGAAGACGCATGGCTACAGATATCGAGACTTTCTTCCTTCCGTCTTCGTTACTACGGATTTGCTTGACAGTCCAGATTGGTCCGAGGACTCCATACTTCAGTCTGTACAGGAACACCCGAACGTAGTCAAGTCGGTGATTGTCGACAGATTTGTCAGTGTCTACGATGAGGAACCTAGGCGAGTACTGCAGGTATTTGTAAGACCGGGCGTACAGGAGGAGGTTGCAAGAGAACTCGAAGGATTGCCCGGTGCAGTTGTATTTCACTCGGACATTGATCCAGTACAGCAGTTCTTCATTTCCAACGATATCTTTCCGTTCGGACGCGTCGAATTTGAGGCCAAAGAGGATATTGTTTCTCAAATCAGATGCCTTGAAAGACGCGAAGACACAGAATATGAGACACCACCTCTCGAAGAGGTCAGTCTGGATGTCTTCATTGACAGCAAGTGTGTCTTTCCCCGGATGGAGGACCCAATACATCACATTGAACTAACCCACAATGGCGAGGTACTCCACATCGAGGAACAGGACGAGCAGGAGACCCTCCTACGACTGCAGAGGGAGATAGACAGAATTGATCCCGATGTTATAGTCACGAGAGGGGGCGATGAGGACCTCTTCAGATACCTGACGATGCGCTGTAGAATAAGCGGGGTAGACCTTGTACTCTCTCGGGATGGTACTCCTCTCAGGGTCACGTATAGAGAACCAAGCTCATTCTGGCAGTACAACCAAGTTGTCTACAGGGCCGGAAATCAGGTCATGTTCAATGGCAGAATACATATCGACAGGTCCGAGAGTCTCTACTATTCGCCCTCAGGTATGGCGGGGATAATTGAGGGGTGCAGACTAGCACTTGTCCAGCCTCAGAGAACGGCCCGGATGTCCATAGGCAGCATTAACGCCGCCATTCAGTTCTACAATGCGCACAAGATGGGCATTCTGATACCTCCGATTAAACGCAACCCCGAGTTTCTCAAGTCGATAACCGACCTCGCAACAATCGACAGGGGAGGTCTCATCCTTCAACCGGAACCAGGCATTTACGAAAATGTTGCAGAATGTGACTTCTCCTCGATGTATCCGACTCTGATGGTCACACGAAACATCAGTCCCGAGACAATCTGTATGCGGGAGCACTGTCCCTACAATCATCAATATTGTATCGAGGTTCCGGGGGTTGGCTTTCGTCTGTGCACCCGGAGAAGAGGGATCGTGGCACAATCACTTGAACTAGTAATCAAGAAACGTAGAGAGTTCAAGAAGTTGATGCAACAGGGACACGATGCAGAGAAGTATGGGCTTATGGAGAACACACTGAAGGGGGTACTGGTCTCTTGCTTTGGCTATCTCGGGTTTAAGAACGCAAAGTTCGGCAGAGTCGAGGCACACACAGCAGTGACGGCACTTGCACGCGATGTCCTGTTGAAGACACAGGAGATAGGAGAGTCCATGGGACTTGAGTTAATCCACGGAATTGTGGACTCTGTCTGGCTCAAATGCAAAGGAGGCATCAGCTACTCGGATGTCGCCGAGTTCTGCAAGCGTGTCACTAGTGCAGTCAATATCGACATGTCCCCGAAGGGAATATACAGATGGATGGTGATTCCCTCATCACGACTGCACTCGACCATCGCTCCTCTGAATCGTTACTACGGAGTATACAGGAATGGAGCAATCAAGACACGGGGCATTGAAGTAAGAAGGCGTGACACCTGTCTGTTCGTCGGAGATTGTCAGGAGACTATGATCAAAACCCTTGCTCACGGCCGCGACAAGAAAGGCTTCATCGACATGATACCAAGAGCTTATGCAGTGTGTCAGAGTTACATCGACAGGCTACGGCTGGGAGACGTAGACCTCAGAGACCTTGTTCTTCATTCAAGACTTACACGCAATCCTCAGGAGTATCGTGCTGTATCGAGAACGGCACTGGTGGCACAGCAGCTCCTAAAGTCAGGCAGAGAACTGCACGCGGGGCAAAAGGTCCGTTATCTCTTGGTCCAGCCAGATGCAGACAGCACAGTGCGGAGAGTCACTGCTTTGGAGCTATTCGACAGCTCCACAAGATACGACCCGGAAGCTTATGGAAACCTTTGCATGAGGGCCTTTGAGAGTCTGATTCCGGTCCAGTACCTCAACTTAGAGAGACTGAACAAAACGGAGCCATCCGTCTGCATCACGGCGTGACCACTCAATGCAGTATCTAAAGCCAAGGGGTTATAGTACTCTTCCTCACTCGGTCACTGCATATCCCTGCAGGGCAATTCGGGGCTTGAGCTCCCGCACAGGGATACCAGTAGCTTGCGAAACCCGGATTACATCATCCGACTCGGGTCTTATGTTCAGGATACTGCCGTCGACGCCTCTTGAGACCTTGACGCGCACCATGTACTCCTTACCGTCAATCTCGAGTTTGCATACGACCGTCTCTTTCGCTGCAGTGAGCCTTTGCCATGTTGTGTAACGCACACCCGGTGTTCCCAGGTGCCGAATCAGAATCTCAGCGACGCTCTTCAGCCCGGCTTTTGCAGCAATCACCTTCACTACATAGCACGGTCTGTTCTTCCTGCAGAAGGCAGGAATCATCAGGACATCGTAGGCAAGACCTTCTGAAACGAGTACGTCGTAGAGACTACCTGCTGTTTCTCCGTCGATGTCGTCTACGGTTGCCTCTATTACGATAACATCTTCATCCATCCAAGCCTCAAGAATCTCGGTTCGAGCTTCCGCAGCCTTGACAGGTGTGGGAGCAGTCTTCTCTATCGGCTTCTTGGCGGCCTTCTCTGCGGGCTTCTCTATTGGTTTCCTTGTTGGTTTCTCAGTCGGCTTTTCGGGTCGCGGAGCTTCCTCGCCAAGGATGATTTTCATTGAATTCGTAACACCACCGAGGTTGCGTGTCCCGAACCCAATGCCTTGCTTCTTGGCAATGAATCCCTCAGAGGATTCAACATACTCATCAGCGAGCGTTACGAGAAGAGCGGCACCTGTTGGTGTGAGAACTTCCGTCTTGGCGGATCCTGTGTGGAATGGCACATCATGAGCTACCAGAATCTCTGCAACCGCCGGCACCGGGACTTCGACTTGCCCGTGGTCTGTTTCTATAGTACCACTGCCAACAGCTACCTTGGTAGCAGCAAACTTGAATTTTCCGAGCAGCTCTGCCTTCTCTAAAAGGTACGCCGTCCCGACGATGTCCAGAATCGTATCAACGGAGCCCAGCTCGCGCAGATGGAGCTTGTCCACCGGTGTCTCATGCGCCCTAGACTCCGCCTCAAGTAGCTCATTCAAAGCCTTCTTCGCAAAGTTCCTTGCGGTCTCAGACATTTCAAGTTCCTCGGAGACTGCTGCAAGAACTTCCATCAGCGACTTTGGAGTGAGCTGGACGCCCTTGTCGAGAACAATGTCTAGCTGCTTTCCGCTGCGTTCTCGTGAAGAGGGGGTAGTAACACGAACCCTGAGAGACGGGTCGTATATCAGGAGGCTGGCCGCGACAGGCAGGAGCGCATCGTCCTGACCTAGCAGATCTATCAGAGCTGACAGGAACATGTCTCCTGACGCTCCCGCGGTTGCGACATCAAGAAGGACTTTGTTGCTCGCCATGTACTTCAATCTCCCGTCGATGGTCTACCCTATGGGGAGACCCGACCAGTTCTATCCTTTTGATTCTTTCGTGCATAAACGCAAGCATTGTAGCCACTGTATCTCTTTTGGACCACTGTTATTGCCTGATATTGTGATAGTATTCAAAATGACCAGAGAGATTCAGTCTACCGACGTCTTCTTTCCCCTGCGCCACTGCTCAAAGATGGCCATGTACATACATTCCCGAGGACTGATCCACATCTCCGACGAATCAAATGACTGGTCGACAAACTCAACAGGAGCATCGCGTACCAAAGCTGCAGGAACTGACTCAGCCGCCTCACCGATCACAAGTTCACAGGCCGACGCGAGATTGTCCGCAATGCCTCTTCGTTTGATTCTGAGTATGTTGCCGAAGAGATCCGCCTTTCCACGATCGTCTTGCACTGGTCTGAACCCCGCCACACCGAGAGCCAAGCCAACGTTCCCAAGTCGCAAGGGTTGAGTGCGGCTGTCAATGACCATGGTGCCTATCGTTTTACCCAGACGCTGCTTCACCTGTTCCCTTAGTCGGGCTGCGCTCGCTCGCGAATCCGCAGGAAGCAAGCACGCATGACCAGGGGGCACATTCGACTTGTCCACCCCTGCGCTTGCCATAAGCGTGTTATTCCTAATGGTTAACAGGACATGAGGTACTCCACCAAGGATTTCGTCAGATTCGCGTACGATCAGTTCTGCAACTTCGGGTACAATGTCGTACTTCTGTGCTAACCTACGGGCCTTGGAAGAAACCTTCACATCCGACAGTTTCACGATTCGACCTTCAGTGGATGCCAGCGGTTTTTCTGCTACGACTAGGATGTCGTTGTCTTCGATACTGTACCCTGTATGCGAGAGACCCTCAAGCACGACGCCAAGATAGTCATCGTCAGGGGTTATGATCCGGGTCTTGACCGGTATGATCAGCAATGCGGTCAACCTCCCGGCCGCCAATGAACAAATGTAAGATAAAGACTCCCCAATGGGACATGTTTCCGAACCATAGCAGGAACAGAAGCTCCACGTTCATGCTGACTCTTGTTCATGCTTAGAATGATGAACTCGCTTCTTCTTCTGCAAGTTCATCCGTCCACTCATTATGCAAGAGTCTCCCTTTCGTCCTCCCATCGGGTTCTCTCTCGTCCCCATCGAGTTCATACACCTGGCTGCAACCGCGGCACCCATCGCCAAACCGTCTTCAACAAAAACCATCTGATGGGAATCGTCCCAGTGCGATCCATCGTTCAGGCTGAGACCAGCTACTATGAGATTGGGCTTTCCGCCTGTGGTAATCGCTCTCCCTGTTAGGCCCAGAGACGTATCCTTGAGGATAAGATGCTCCTCTTCAGCAAGAGCCACCATCCTTTGCAGAGTGCGCGCCTGTGCATTGTCTATGACTGACATCAGCAGATCAAGGCCACCTGCCTCGACGACCTCTTTCCCAATGAGCTCTAGATCGGGCAGTTGGGAACCGTCAGCACCTACATCGACGCCAATCAGGATGACGCCTGCCTCGTTGGCGGCGCGCGGGTTCACTGGCACTGTTCCAAAGCGTGACTCTGAGGATGACACGGGTTGTACTCGGATCAGTCTGTGAATCTGGTCTATCCAGCTGGGGTCAACTTCGATGAAACGATGAGACGACCCTTGACGTAGGTCCAGTACGCATCCCCTTGGTCCAATAGCTCCGAAACCACCTCTTGCAAGGGCATCGGGAATTGCACCTGCGAGTCCAGCGAAGGAGCCTATCGTCTTCGCGTACGGATAGGAGTTATCAGTGACTCTACCTGCTAGCGTAGTGCCGAAGTCAAGCGCCATGACCGGGTTCCGGAAATCAATACCCGAGCCTTTGACTGCTCCCTTCATCCCCGCCGTGACTAGCTCGCCTTCCATCTCATTTGCTACAATCTCCGCATTGGAGGGAGGTAGACAGCTCGCGACAGCTCCATCGAAATAGACCTTCTTCAACCAGCTGAAGTCTCTTATGTCGTCGGGCAGGTTTGCAGGAGATATTGAGGCCGCCATCTTGCGGGGTGGGACTCCTGCAGCGATGCAACCATCAGCCAATGCCTTGACCATCTCGCCAACTTCTGAGGGCTCTGCAAACCCTGCGGTCACCCCTGTGGATCGGACAACGAAGTGGAGATCTCTGTCCATCTCTAGCCGGGCCTTTGTTAGTACGGACTTCAGAATATCCGAAATGAGGTCAGAGACCGACTCTCGCGTTAGCTCTACCCCGGCAATAGTCTTGCCGAAGACACGCTCATTCTTCTTGGGGGGTCTGACATCTCTCGTGAACCGGACTTCCTTGGCAATCTCGAAGATCTCGGCTGTGCGTAGATTAGTGCTCACAAGGATGCACTTCGTCGTTGTGTTGCCGAGCTCCACAGAAGCCACGGTGTAGAAAGGTGCAGTTCTCAGAGATGCCACTCCAATGCTCCGGGGTCTGATTACCGTCGCTCTATGAGTCATTGTCACGACACCGCATCACAAGAGCTTCCGGAACGGGTGATTCTCAGAAGGTTCAACACCGAATTCAGTGCTTGCAGACTCTGCAGCAAAGATGTCTGCCATCGCGACCACAGGGAAGACTGTGCTGGCATTGCTGATAGGCCCGTATAGCACGAAATTGGCACCCATCATTTGTACGATCAACGCAGACGCCACATCGCATGCATGATAGGCCTCGGGATTGGTCTTCTTGTATTTTCGGAGCCAAGACCACGAACTTGGTGCATTGTGAACTCCTGACCCGGTGGGTTGACCGTACAATGTTTTCGCCACAAATGTGAACGATGCTGAAGGCCCAGCACCAGCTCCCATTGCAGTTGTCGCAGTATCGATGAGAGGCTTAGTGATTCCCACTTCCGCACTCATCTTCAACAGGCCCTTGTCGAACCCGGGAATCCCGTCTTCAAGAACAGCTCTCCTGCCAGCAATCGAGAAGTCATGAGGATTGAAGGCAAGGATTACTGCAGAATCAGGACCTATCTCCCGGAGAGCCGCCAGCTCATGCTCTGTAACGGAGATACTGATAGAATTGTAGATTGCTCTGTCTAAGAGACCGACTTCCTGTGAATGCCTGAGACCAGCCACTCGTACGTCAGGTTGGGTTGAATCAATGAGAAATGGTGCATCCGTGGTTTCGGCGACGAAATCGAGGTACCTGTTAATCGCCTGTTCAGACTCTGAGAATACCTGAACAAGAGCGGGATTTCCCGTCATGTCTGACATCTCATCTTGGACTGCTATCAACTCCCCAGCGGCTTTCTTGTCAAAGAGTCCCTTCTGAGCATCTTGGACTATGTTGTGTCCACCATAGAAGATGGTGCCAGCAAGAACGGTAGGCGTCTCTCCGGGCACTCCTCCGATCCTGACGCCGCCAATAGTGTGAACAATCTGCTCTTTCTCGAATGCGAACACGTTTCACAGCTCCTTTCCGATGAGTATCGTTCCTGTTTCAGTCGTCTGAACCACAACTGCTATTGTGGTCGGATGACTTGTGACGATTGCATATAGATTGAGTTTTGAAACAAGTGAGGTAAAGGGGTCCAGTGAGAGACTATACTCTGGGAGGAGGGCGACAGCCGATCCCATGCCCTTGGGGACTGCTCTGCCATGCTTGGCCTTGAACTCGACCCACAATGGTTCGGCAGGATAAGGACCCGGGTCCCTTGAAGCAACCTCACTGGCAGCCTGAGCGATTCTCTCAGATTCTGTAACGTCTATCATGTCAACGAGCTCCACCTGGCTCCGAAACCGCTCAATCACCTCAAGGGGCAAGTTCTCAACATATGGTATGGCTCCATCGGCTTCGAGGATTTTCCGAGTTTCTTTGTCAACTCCCTTTTCGTAAAGACATCTTACCGATGCGCCTGTTCTGTGACCGGGGACCTCTGGTCCTGCCAGAATGAAGAACCGAATACACGGGTTCGATACTATGTTAACTATCATCCTCTCTATTCCAATGTTCTCTGTCTTGCACGTGCCGATTATCGCGTAGTCTGACTCCACGTCTATCTTCCTGCCAAGAGTGCAGATGGCAACACACGAACGAGGATTCTTAACTTCGAAATCGCCCGGAATTGGCGGCCACTCCTGCTTGGCAGCACTCGCACTCATGACCGGACCTCCTACTCGAATGATGGGGGTTCAAAGATTGGCTGGTTGAGCCCTAGTGCCTGTTGTGCCTCAGCTACAGCAGACGCCATCGCGTTCGCTATGAGCGCAACAGCCGTGAACACCTGTTTCGTCCTCGCCATCGACCCGTACATTATGCAGTCAGTGGCAAAAAGCTGGGCCGCAACCGTTGATGCCACGATAGCTGAGGTCTGAGTAATCTCGTCATCAAGGCCGGATTGTTTTATGAACTTCCAGGCAGAAGGTGCATTGTGAGGGCCCAAGCAGGTAGGCAGTCCAAGCTCCGACTTTATTGCCAGCATCGTGCGATACTCCAGTCCATAACCTGCTCCAACAGGCATCGTAGCAGGATCCACAACCATCTTCTCGATACCTATTGCCTTGGCCTCCTCAATCATTGCACGGATTGTCTCCATTCGATCAGGTAGACTCGTTGCCTTTGGAGACCATCCGAGAACGACTGCCATCTTCAGAGGGCTGCCTCGAAGTAGCTCCTTCTCATCATCCTTCATTGAGAGGTTGATGGAATTGTATATGGCTCTCTTGGCCAAGCCGGTCTCAGCACAGTACTGAATCGCTTTCTTCCGGGCGTCACCACTGGTTGATTCGAACATGAATGGACCATCAAAGTTGTCGGCCAGCCAGGACAGATGTTTCTCCATGGCCTCGGGAGTTCGACCGAAGGCTTGGATGATTAGAGGATGACCTGTCTTCTCGACCATCATGCTTGCAGTGCCAATCCACTGCTTGGCCATTTCTTGGTCAAAGGTGCCTTCCTTTGCGCTCTTCACGATTGGCTGTGTTTGGAAGAACAGACCTCCAATCAGTACAGTTGGGTTTTGTCCCGGCTGGCCGCCAATTGTAACTCCACCGAATTCAAAGGTCTGCTGCTCCTTCTTGAAAACGAACATGCTTCTCAACCTCACCTTGGTCTCGGGTAGAGCCCCGACCCTCTGACGAGCTCGGGTATACTCTCTTCCCATCCGATGGCCATGATATGGATGCCACTGATGCCGCGGATCGTCTTGATTCGTTCAATGGTCTCCAATGCAATCGCCAGTCCTTCAGCACGGACTGCCTCTTTCTTTTCGTCTCCCTTCATGCCAGTGCCTGCAGTCTCCAGACGGGAGACAATCTCATCGGAAATCTTGATGCCTGGAATCCGCTCGTTCATGAAACGGGCCATCTTCGGTCCCTTCAGAGGGATTATACCGGCTAGCACCCTCACACCAAGTGGCTCGACTTGGTCCATGAACTCTTCAAGTCTAGCGGTATCATAGACGGCTTGGGTCTGGAAGAACCTAGCTCCCGCATCGCGTTTCTTCTCAACTCGCCAGACCTGAAGCTCGAGCGGATCCGCATTCGGGTTGAACGTCGCTCCGAGGAAGAACGCTGGCACGCCCTCCAGCTCTTCTCCGGCCAGATCCTTTCCTGACATAAGATGACTGGCAAGCTGCAGCGCCTGAATCGAGTCGAGATCATAGACCATTTTCGCCTGTGGATGCGACCCAAGAAGGGTGTGATCACCTGTCACGAATAGAATGTTGCGTATTCCAAGTGCATGAGCACCATAGAGTTCGCTCTCAAAGAGAATGCGATTTCTGTCTCTAGCAGACATTTGCATGACTGGCTCGGCACCGGCCTTAATCACGAAGTGGGCACATACCATGCTACTCATGGTAGGGATGCCACGAACGTTGTCAGTGATGTTGATAGCATCACAATAGTCCTTCACCAGGTGTGTCCGTTCTGTGACGAGGTTATAGTCAGCACCATGCGGAGGGCCAACTTCCCCTGTGACAGTGAATTTGCCGGTCTCAAGCATACGCTTCAGCTTGGTGTCGGATGAATGTCCGCTGTTCTTCAATCTGGCTTCGAAAGACAACTTTTGAAGAGGGGGCACATATCTCCTTTGGTTGAGAGCTTTCGCAGCCTTTCCAGCACCCGGTAACAGACCCGAAGCATCGGATTCAGTTAACCTAGGTTTCCTCGTGGACCAGCTCATGAGGGCCCTGAGCCAAGCTCCAGTCCTTTATCTCCCAGATTGACTTCAGCTTGTCAAGCTTTCCAAGCTTCTTCAGTCGATCGTAAATCAGCTGCCAGGCGCAGTCCGTTTCGGGATCCCTCTCGCACTTGCCATTCATCGAACCTCCGCATGGACCGTTGAGAATGCCCTTCGCACACCGAGCGATTGGACAAATGCCTCCAGTGAGATCCAGAATGCACTCCC
>Ga0315296_10001370_pt1 | contig 21315 bp, 16 predicted proteins | sample YL17G14_18_MG_FD_203921 | JGI IMG/M metagenome (GOLD analysis project Ga0315296, IMG submission 203921) | Sediment microbial communities from Yellowstone Lake, YNP, Wyoming, USA - YL17G14_18 | ecosystem: Environmental > Aquatic > Freshwater > Lake > Sediment | place: USA: Wyoming | collected...
CCAGTTCGTGAAACTTGACCTTCACCAACAGTTCACCTCGAACTGGCGGCCCAGGAGGCCGCCAGCGCGGCGAGCCGCTCGGCCTGCTCGGGCGGCAGCGGCTCACGCAATGCAGCCTGCACCTTCTTGCTGCGCGCGACCCTCTGCACGCATTCAGCAGTGGGGCACACATAGGCCCCGCGCCCGGGCATGAGAGCCCTCTCATCTACTGCCAAGCGCCCCTCGGGAGCGCGCGCTATGCGTATGAGCGCGGCCTTCGGCCGCGCCGAGCGGCACGCAACGCACGTTCTGATCGGCACATGCTTGCCTTTGCTCACCCTGTCGCCTCTTGCTCCTGCTGCGGGGCGGCCTCGGAACTCACAGCCTGCGCGGGCGCTTCGGCCGCTGATCCGGCGCCCTCTTGCACCGCTGCAGGGGGCGCGGCTTGAGCCCGGATGGCGGCCTCGCTGCGGATGTCAATCTTCCAACCCGTGAGCCGGGCGCTCAGGCGCACATTCTGGCCTTCCTTGCCTATCGCCAGAGAAAGTTGATTGTCCGGCACCACAACGGTCGCCGTGTGGTTGGCCTCGTCCAGCAGCACCTCGCTCACCTTCGCCGGGCTGAGCGCGCTGGCGACGTAGCGCGCCTGGTCCTCGCTCCAGCGCACGATGTCAATCTTCTCGCCGTTGAGTTCGTCAACCACCGCCTGAACGCGCGCTCCCCGGTGCCCGACGCACGCTCCCACCGGGTCAACGTTCTCCTGCTTGCTGCCGACGGCAACCTTCGTTCTGGCCCCCGGCTCGCGCGCCAGGCCCTTGATCTCTACCGTGCCCTCGTGGATTTCGGGCACCTCCAGTTCAAACAGGCGGCGCACCAGGCCGGGGTGGCTGCGCGAGATCACGATCTCCGGGCCCTTGCTGGTCTCCCTGATCTGAACGACGAATACCTTGAGCCGCTCGCCCTGCCGGTGGGAATCCGCCATGCTCTGCTCGCTGGGGGGAAGATACCCCTCGGCCTTGCCCAGGTTCATCACTATGGTGCGGCCGTCGCGCCGCTGAACGACAGCCGGGATGACCTCCCCGCACCGGCCGCTGTATTCCTCCTTGATGATGCGCCGCTCCGCCTCGCGGATGCGCTGAACCACCACCTGCTTTGCCGTCTGGGCAGCGATCCTGCCGAACTCCTCGGGCGGCACCTCGATGTCCAGCCCATCGCCCATCTGCACCCCGGAGTCGAGTTTCCGAGCCTCCTCGAGCGAGATCTGGCTGTGTGGGTCCTCGACTTTCTCAACAACGAGCCTGCGCACGAAGACGCTTGCCCGCAGTTCGTCCCAGTCAACCTCAACGTGTATCTCGGCGCTGCCGCCGTAGTGGCGCTTATAGGCGGACACCAGCGCGGCCTCCACGATCTCGTTGAGCACGGGCAGCGGGATGTCTTTCTCACGCTCTATGTCTCTCAAGGCCTGAAGAAACTCTACGTTCATGGCCCAAACCCCTCGTCCTGCCCTGAAGACCGAAGAGTGGGGCAACCCCACTCTTCGACGAAGAGGACAGAACAATTGCTTGGTTAGTATATCACAAATCAGGTGATTTTGCAATCCGGTGCTGCGGGGCGTCCAACGGGCGAGTGATCCCGAAGGCGCGCGCGGCCTGGGATATGTTGCGCCCATTGGCCTTCAGGTACTCGATCACCGCCTGCCTGGCCACCTGGATGTTGATCTTGCGCAGCGGCTTGTAATCAGTGAGGGGTCCAGGATTCATACTCCTTCATGTCCTCTGCAGAGCGCAGTTTACCCCCCGATGACTCCAGAACCCGCCGGACGTACTCCCCGTAGGCGAAAGCCCGGGAGTGTATAGTATGTCTTGGACACCCCGCAGCAAAGGGTTGACAGAAAGGGCTTGATGTGGTATAAACCAGGCGGTTGAGGTTGCAGGTAATGTCTCCGATGCGCAGTAGCGCTTTGCTCAGCTTGTTGCTTAGCCTGGCCCCGACGACCTCGGGGCCGCTGCCTGCTGCGCCGGAGCGTTGACAGCAACGCCATAACAAATGCTACCGACGCCGTGGGCAGTGGCCCGCGGCGTCGCTGTTTGTGTAGCCGTGGCGGAGCAACGAAGGTGGCGGCTATGTCATTCTGAGCGAAGCGAAGAATCTCGGCAGGAAAAGAGAGATCCTTCGTCCGCCTGCGTCGGGACTCAGGATGACAGGCAGACCCGTAGGGCAGGAGATTGCCTCCTGCCCAAGGCTGTGGTAGCACAGGTTTCCAACCTGTGCCAAGCAAGTGGCGTAGGGCAGGAGCCTGCCTCCTGCCCAGAGGCGAGAAGGGGCAGAACACGATCCGCCGGCTGGCGGATGCCCTGCGAGCGGAAGATAGCGGAGGTGAGGGAAATGCCGAGGACACATGGGAAGGTTAGGAAGGTTGCGGTTTTTGATACGACGCTGCGGGATGGGGAGCAGTCGCCCGGAGCGAAACTCAACACCGAGCAGAAACTGGAAATCGCACGGCAACTAGAGCGGCTCAAGGTTGACGTGATCGAGGCGGGCTTCCCTGCGAGTTCGCCTGGGGACTTCGAGGCCGTGCAGGTGATCTGCAAAGAGATTCGCACCGCAACCATCTGCGGGCTCACGCGAGCCGTGCAGGCCGACATTGATTCCGCCCGCGAAGCCCTGCGCAAAGCCGCCCATCCTCGCATCCACACCGGCCTGGGCGTGTCCGATGTTCACCTGCGCTACAAGTTGAGGAAAACGCGCGAAGAGGCGTTGGAGATGGGAGTCGCTGCGACGCGCTATGCGCGCAAGTTCGTGCCCGACGTCGAGTATTTCGTGGAGGATGCGGGGCGCGCCGACCCCGACTACCTGTGCCGGGTGGTGGAGGCGGTGATCAAGGCCGGGGCGACCGTGATCAATGTTCCCGACACGACCGGCTACACATATCCGGAGGAGTGGGGGGCTGTGATTAGGACAATCCGCGAGAGAGTGCCTAATATTGACCGGGCTGTGATTTCCGTGCACTGCCACAATGACCTGGGCATGGCGACGGCAAACGCGCTGGCGGGCGTGATCAACGGCGCAGGCCAGATCGAGTGCACGATCAACGGAATCGGCGAGCGCGCAGGGAACACGTCGCTCGAAGAGGTCGTCATGGCGATCGCCACCCGCCGCGACCTCTTCGGCGCAACCACCGGCATTCGCACTCGCGAGATTTACAAGACCAGCCGCCTGGTTTCAGACATGACCGGGATACCCGTGCAGCCGAACAAGGCGATCGTGGGGGCGAATGCTTTCGCCCACTCGTCGGGCATCCACCAGGACGGCTTTCTGAAGGAGCGCACAACCTACGAGATCATTGACCCGCGTTCAGTGGGGATTCCCGAATCGAGCATCATTCTCACAGCGCGATCGGGCCGGCATGGGCTGCGGCACCGGCTCGCGCAACTGGGCTACCACGTAACGGCCAGCCAGTTCGACCAGGTTTACCGGCGCTTCCTGGAACTGGCCGACAAGAAGAAAGAGATTTACGACGAGGACCTGGAATCCATCGTCGCGGATGAGACGCGTATGGTGCCCGAACTGTATCACCTGGACTACATGCACGTCGTGAGCGGCGGCATTACCATCCCCACCGCGACGATCAGGCTGAAGCGCAACGGAGAAACGCTCCAGGCCACCGAGATGGGGGTCGGCAGCGTTGATGCCGTGTATCGGACGATTGATAAATTGGTTAAGGTGGCCCACCGGCTCGTTGACTTCTCGGTCAAATCGGTTACCGGCGGCACCGACGCTCTCGGCGAGGTTACCGTTCGCCTTGCGGATCGCTCCGGCGCAATCTACACGGGCCGCGGCTCAAGCACCGACATCATCGAGGCCAGCGCAAAGGCCTACCTGCAGGCGATCAATAAACTGGTTGCGCGCCGCGAAGCGGCTGCCAGGTCGCGCAAGCGCCGGGCCGCCTGACCAGTTTCTTGTTTGACGGCTATGAACGCTCACGGACGTGGGGCACGCCCCGCGTTCGAGACGCTCCCTGGGGTTGGGCTGGGGGCGAGCCATTTTTCGCCAGATCGCAACATATTAGGGTGGACGGCTCGATTTCCGACCTGCACGGCGAATAGAGAGGCTTGATGCCTGAATGCGAAGCATCGCAACTGGCTGAGGGCGAAACCGCAGAGCGAGATGCTGCCCTTGTGCGCGGCCTGCGCGAGCGCGCGCCCGATGCGTGCGCTGAACTCTACGACCGGTTCGCGCCCAGGATTCACCGGTTTGCGGCTTCGCGCCTGAACGCAGACGTGCAGTTGGCAGAGGATATTGTTGTGCAGACGCTTGTTGACGCAGTGAGAGACATCGGGCGCTTCGACGGGCGAAAATCGTCTCTTTCGGCCTGGCTTTACGGCATTGCGCGCCGCAGGCTCCAGGCCGAGGCGCGCCGCCAATCGAGGCTCAAATCGGTCCCTGCAGCGGCCCAGGTGCCGCTGGAGGAGGTTCGTGAACAGGCCGACGGGCAGGACCTGGCATCGCACCTTGCGGCCAGGATTGATGCACAGCGCAAGGTCGCTGCATTGGCAACCATGCTATCGGACTCGGAAATGGAGGTGCTGGTACTGCATTCGATTGACGAACTCTCGTTGAAGGAGGTCGGGCGAGTCGTGGGCCGGTCGGAGCGAGCCGTCCACTCACTTCTTTGCCGGGCCCGGCAGAAGGCCCGAGAAAGGTTGGCTGAAGATGAGCGCTGAGCAGATTGACGAGAAGATGGATGAGATAATCGAGCAGGCGGCAGCGCCTCTGAGCCCGCAGTTGCGAGAACGAGCGCTTGGGGCAATGGCTGCGTGCCGCCCCGCGCGGGCGCGGCCTAGGCTGCGGCTCGTCGCGGTTGCGGCTTTTGCCGTCGCTGCGCTGGTCGGCGTCGGGTTCGTTCCCTTCCCTGCCGGCAGCGCTAAAGGAGCCTGGAACCGCGCGCTGGCGGCTGTTGAACGAGCAGCCAGCGTTCACGTGGTGGCGTGCGGGCTGGAGCAAGGACGACTAGGCGGGCCTCGAGAGAAGTTGGTGCGTGAAGACTGGGCGTCGGAGGACGGCTTCAGTAGGATGGAGCGCAGAAAGGACGGCGAACTGCGCTCGGTGAGGATCACGGACGAGGATCGTGTGTTGAGGTACGACGCAGATTGGCACAGGGCGCACGAGTCCTACCTGCCGCCACTTCCGCCCGCTGCCAAAGCGAAATCCGAATGGCCGATCTGGCAGGTGCTGGCGGTGGGCGCTCCTCCCGGGTTCTTCCTGTCAATGGGGTACGGCATAAAGGAATGGCGTGAGACGTCCCTGTGGGGCGGCGCGGTGGATGTCGTTGAAGCGGAGAAGGCAGAGCATTCGCCGCGCGATGGCAAGCCCTATGGGTGGAAGCGGCGATGGGTGATTGACCCGTCAACGGGCTTGCCGCTATCCGTTGAGCACTACACGCTCGACGGTGACCGTTGGGTTCAAACCTACTGGACCGAGACGATAGAGTGGAACGCTGAAGTGCCCGAAAGCGCGCGCGAGGATTTCGAGCCTCCACCGGGTACCACTCTGAGGCGGAACACCTATTGGAAAGAACACGCAGATACGGTCGTCGCAACCGCTGCTACGAGGGACTGGACAGTAACGCTTCACGGGATTGACGTGGGTCGGCGAGGAGACATCTCGTTGGGACTGTCGCGATGGCCTGCCCCAAACGGTGCGATCTCGCAAGATCAGGAGTGGCCCGACAGCAATGTGTCCATCAAAGTCGAGGCCGTTGACGACACTGGCGCACGCTACAAGCAGTACAAGGGCTTCAGCTACGTCAACTTCCGCTGGACCACGCGCCTTGACCGCGAGCGGCCCGTTGGGCCGGGAGACAACCCGCAGACAATTACCCTGACCATCCGCCCATACTTCTGCCCTCGGTGCGTGGAGGGCGTCGGGTTCAACAGTCCAGCCCCCGAGATGATCCAGCGCGCGCTGCGCGACGTTGCCCGACTGAGCCGACTGAGCCTCGACCAATTGGACACGATCCGCGATCTGCCCCTTCCCCCGCGGCAGGCTAGCGACGACCCGATGGCCCGCTACCAGGAGGAAATCCAGTACTGATAATCAGTCCGCTGTACAGCCCTGGGGTAGTCGGTAGGGGCACGGCATGCCGTGCCCCTACCTTACGATTACCGTTTGGGGCGGCAGAAGATGACTGCGCAGGTGGCGCGGCGCAGGACGGTTTCGATGTCCGCGCCCAGGCTGCGGTCGGACTGAAGGCGATCAACATCCGGGGCCAGCAGGGCCAGCAGGTCCGCGCCTCGCACCCTCGCCTCTGCCACGGCTGCCGCGCCAAGGGTTCGCCCATAGCGCATTGCCGGCGCTGCCTTCACGCCCCGCTTGTCCGCGAATTTCTCCGCCCTCGATATCACGGCATCGAGTTCGGCATCCGCGCCCGCCTGGTATGTTGGCAGCGGCTCAGCCAACGGGATGAGTCTCACGTGAAGGATGGTCAACTCGGCGTGGTGCGGCCGCGCGATCCGGCAGACCATGTCCAGCAGGTCGTCGGATTCGGGCGTCCCATCATAAACCGTCAGCACGTGGCGGTAGGGCATTGAATATCACGCCCCTATTCGGGCTGCGCGCTCCCTGTTCCTTTGCGCGCCGGTCATTCGCCCGCGCGGAAACGCACATTGGTTACGACGACGCCCGGCTCGTTCATCAGCGCCAACTTCAACATCAGGCCGGTCTGCGTGTGCAAAAGCGGGTGCCACCAGCGCGTGGTCGCAAACTCGGGCAGCACCACTGTTACCATGTCAACATTCTTTTCAGCGCGTATCTTACGGATGTATTCCGTGATTGGCTCGATGAGCGAGCCGTGCGGCGACTTCAAAACCGTGAGCGGGATCCCGAACGGAAGGCGATCCCACTTCTCTTGAACTTTCGGCGTCTCGTCGGGGTCAATCTCCACGAACAGGGCCTCGCACTGCGGGGAGATTGACTGGGCATACACCAAGGCCTGCAGCACGCCGCGATGAGTCCCGGGCACGAGCACCAAGACCTGGTGGTGCAAGGTGTGCGGCATCCGGTATCCCTCCAGGGTCAGCGATGCTGCCAGGCTGCGGTAGTGCTGCGAGATCTTGCGGAAAACCAAGATCAGTATCGGGATTACCAGCAGCACAATCCACGCGCCGTGCGTGAACTTGACGCTCGCAACCACCACCAGCACCACGCCGGTTACTATCGCGCCCAGGGCATTGACCGCCGCCCTCAGATGCCAGCCCGGCGTTCGCAGTCGCTTCCAGTGCACAACCATGCCCAACTGCGAAAGGGTAAATGACAGGAACACGCCCACCGCATACAGAGGGATCAGCCTGTGCGTCGTGCCCTTGAATGCGACGATCAGGATGCCCGAGAAAACGCCGAGCAGCAGAATGCCATTGGAGAAAACGAGGCGGTCGCCCAGGTTTGCCAGTTGGCGCGGGGCCAGGCGGTCGCGCGCCAGGATCGAGGACAGCCGCGGAAAATCCGCGAAACTGGTATTAGCAGCCAGGGTCAGAACCGCGGCGGTGGTCGCCTGCAGCAGGTAATAAAGTGGCCCCATCCCGAAAATCGTGCGCCCCACCATCGAGAGCACGGTCTCCGTGCCTGTCGCGTCAGGCCTGATGTGAAAATACTGGGTGAAGTGCGCCAAGCCGACGTTGAGGGTTATGCAGATACCAAGCATCCACAGCAGCGTGGCAGCCGCGTTGCGCGATTCGGGAGGCTTGAAGGCAGGAATGCCATTGCTGATGGCCTCGATGCCGGTGAGCGCTGCGCAGCCGGAGGCGAAAGCCCGCAGCACCAGAAATGCTGTGAGCGGCTGCATCGCTTCGATCTCGGATGCCGCGACGTGAGACGCTGGGCCCAGGCCCATCAGTTGTCGGACTGCGCCCATCACGAGCATCAGCAGCATGCTGCCGATGAACAGATAAACGGGCCCGGCGAAAACGGTCCCTGATTCCTTGGCGCCGCGCAGGTTGACAAGGGTGATCAGTGCGATCAGCAGCAGGCCCAGGGCCTCGCGATGCGGGGCGAGCCCGGGGAAGGCGGAGACGATTGCCGCCACGCCCGAAGCGATGCTCACGGCGACGGTCAGCACATAGTCCGTGAGAAGCGCTGCCGCAGCGACCAGGCCAGGATAGAGCCCCAGGTTCTTACGCGCGACAATGTAAGCCCCCCTCCTGAGGGGTAGGCCATCACAGTCTGGCGGTAGGAGATGGCCACTATCGAGAACAGCACTGCGATGGCCATCGCGATGGCCGTGGTGTGACTGAGCGCAGCCGCGCCGGCCAGAGCCAGCGCCAGCACTATCTCTTCGGTCGCGTACGCCGCCGATGAGATGGCGTCCGCCGAGAAAACCGGCAGGGCGAGAACCTTGGAGAGCCGCTGGTGTATCAGCCTGGCGGTCGGCAGCCGCTCACCGACAACAATTCTTCTCAGAAACTGTGCGCCCAGAGCCATGTTTGCTCGAATCGCCGCCTGCTGGCTACTCGCCCGCGCGGAAACGCACGTTGGTAACGACGACGCCGGGCTCGTTCATCAGGGCGAACTTCAACATCAGGCCGGACTGGTTGTGCAGGAACGGGTGCCACCAGCGCGTGGTGGCGAACTCGGGTATCACCACCGTTACCAGGTCAACCTTCTTCTCCGCGCGGATCGTGCGGATATACTGGATGATTGGTTCGGCGAGAGAGCGCCAGGGCGATTTCAGGACGGTGAGCGGGATCCCGAACGGAAGGCGATGCCACTTCTCCTGCAGTTTGGAGGTCTCGTTGGGATCAATCTCGACAAACACCGCCTCGCAATCGGGGGAAAGCGAGCGGGCATACAGCACTGCCTGCACGACGCCGCGGTGCAGCGCGGGAACGAGCACCAGCACGTGGTGGTGCAGCGCGCGCGGCATCTGGTAGCCCTCCAGGGTCAGCGATCCGGCCAGGCTGCGGTAGTGCTGTGAAATCTTGAGGAACCACATGACCAGCAGCGGGATAACGACGAGCACAATCCATGCGCCGTGGACAAACTTCGCGCTGGCGACGACTACGAGTACCACCGCTGTTACGGTCGCCCCAAGCGCGTTGATGAACGCGCTCAGGTGCCAGCGCGGCGTCTTGAGCCTTGCCCAGTGCACCACCATGCCTGCCTGAGAGAGGGTGAACGAAAGGAAGACGCCCACCGCGTAGAGAGGAATCAGGTGGTGCGTCAGTCCATGGAACGCGACGGTCAGCACCGAAGCGAAGAAGGCAAGCAGAAGAATGCCGTTTGAGAATACCAGCCGGTCGCCCAGGTTTGCCAGTTGCCGGGCCGCGAAACCGTCGCGTGCGAGAATCGAGGAAAGGCGCGGGAAGTCCGCGAAACTGGTGTTAGCGGCCAGGGTCAGGATCATCGCGGTGGAGGCCTGCAGGACGTAGTAGAGCAGGCCCTGCCCAAAGATCGCGCTCCCCACCCGTGAGAGGACGGTTTCTTGCAGGCTGGTGTCTGGAAGGATGTGATATACCCGGGCGAACGCTGCAATCCCTAGGTTCAGCGTGATACAGATGCCCACCATCCACAGCAGGGTCGCAGCGGCGTTGCGCGACTCTGGCGGACGGAAAGCCGGCACGCCGTTGCTGATCGCCTCGATGCCGGTGAGGGCTGCGCACCCTCCCGCGAAGGCCCGCAGTATCAGGAACATGGTGAGTGGGTGCGTTCCTTTGATGGTCGCCACCGCTACCTCGGCCGCGGGCGCTGCTCCAGTGAACTGCCGGACTGCGCCGACTATTATCATGAGCGCAACGCTGGCGACGAAGAGATAGGTGGGTCCCGCGAAAAGGGTGCCCGATTCCTTGGCCCCGCGAAGATTGGCGAGCGCAATCAACCAGATGAGCAGCAGGCAGATGGGCACGCGGTAGTCCGCCAGGCCAGGGGCGGCGGAGATGATAGCCGCGACCCCTGAAGCGATGCTCACGGCGACAGTCAGCACGTAGTCAGTGAGCAGCGCCGCCGCCGCGATGAGCCCGGGATAAACACCCAAGTTCTCGTGCGCGACGATGTAAGACCCGCCCCCCGACGGATACGCCATCACCGTCTGGCGGTAGGAGATCGCCACGATCGTGAAAAGCAGCGCGATGGCCAGCGCTATCCCAGGCGAATAACCGAGCGCCAGCGACCCAGCCGCGATGAGCACCAGCAGTATTTCTTCCGTGGCGTAGCCTGCCGAAGAGATCGCATCTGCCGAGAAGACCGGGAGCGCGAGAACCTTGGGCAGGCGCTCGTGTGCCGCGCGCGCCGTCGGCAAGCGCTCGCCCACGATCAGCCTTCGCAAGAACCGCATGCTCTCGGCCATGATCCCTCTGATCCGCGCCCAGTCGCGGCGTCAAAGCCGAATTCTATGCCTCCCACCGCCGCAAGTCAACAAGTCGCTGTGCTGGTAACTGCTAACACGCGGCGGGAGGAAGCTGGCCGCGATTCAAAGATTAGCCCCGAGATGCCAGTTTTCGTGGTCTAAAGAGTTTTGGGCATTACCGGAGGATGCCCAAAACTCCTCCGGGTGGGGTTTTGCAGCACGAATCATCGAACACCCATCTTCCCCTAACGGCAAAACCCCATTAGTCGCAGCCGGAGTCGCAGCAATGAAAGAGGCCTTAGAGCCTGTCCCAAAACCCAGCGTGGCATGGGCATCCTGCCCATGTTCACGGGCTGGAAGCCCGTGCCACGTTGCCTTCAGCATGACAGGTGCCCCTTCTTAGGATAGGCTCTTAGTCTTTCCAGCGGTCGCAGCACAGACCGATCAGCGCCCAAGAGCCCGTCCCCCGCTACGGGCCACCGTGGCGGCTTCGCCTGGCCGCGTGCCACGCCCGGCGACGGCAGCCCTGGGCACGACCGCGTTACGAGATGTCCCTGCTGTGCAACAACGCGCACGATTGTGATACAATCTGGCCGCAGGGGGTTGAGGCCCCGCGAAGACAATGCTGTGTCGTTGAAAGGAGGGGTAGCGCGATGGATTCCCCAACGATTGCGTCCTGGGTCATTCTGGTTGTGGCGGCAGCGGTGGTCCTGCTGGTGCTTCCGTCCATTCGGGTCATCGGCCCAACCCAGGTCGGGCTGGTAATCAAGCGATTCGGGTTCAAGAAGTTGACCGGGGACAACCCAGTCGCGTTCGAGGGCGAGGCGGGTTACCAGGCGGACTTGCTGATGCCGGGATGGCGGTGGAAGTTCTGGATACTGTACCGGGTTGCGAAGTTCCCGTGGGTGCAAGTGCCGGCAGGCGAGATAGGCGTCGTCATCGCTCAAGTGGGTGCTCCACTGCCGATCGGGGCGAAATCCGCGCGCTACCAGCCGGAGTTCGGCAATTTCGCGGGCTTGCCCGCGTTCATCCAGAAGGGAGGGCAGAAGGGTGTGCAGCGGCCGGTGCTGCCCCCGGGGACACTGCTGCCGATCCACCCGGTTGCGTTCCTGGTGCTGACGAAGCGAGAGGTTTACGGGGTCCCGGTATCTCCCGAGCTTCAGAAACTGGCCGATGAGAAGGGCATCCTGACGCCGATTTCGTTCGGCCTGGCACCGGAACAGTTGGACCTGGTGAGGATCGTGCCCCAGCCGAGCCCGAACGGCGAAATAGTTGACACGATTGGCATCGTGACCACTCTGGAAGGAGACCCATTGCCTCCCGGGGACATTGCCAGCCGCCTGGGCGGTTTTGCGGACCTGGAGAAGATGGAACAGGATGGGGACAGCGACTTCGAGATTATGGACAGCGCACTGGGAACGAAGAACACGCTGCACAACAACTACCAGGACTTCCAGGCATTCCTGGACAGCGGCGGCAAGATCGGTTTGCAGCACGACCCGCTGCTTTACGGCGCATACACGCTCAACCCGTTCCTGGTAAGGATCGAGTTGGTGCCCATGCTGGTGGTGAAGCAGGGGGAGGTGGCGGTCATCAAGTCGTATGTGGGCATGGTAACGAGGGACATGTCGGGGGTGGAGTTCAAGTTCGGGTCGCTGGTGAGGCCGGGGCACCGCGGCATCTGGCAAGAGGCGCTGCGCACAGGGAAATACCCTATCAACCCGCACTGCTACCAGGCGGAGATCGTGCCGACCGCGATTCTGACGCTCAACTGGGCTGAGGCGGTTTCCCAAGCGCACCAGTTGGACAGGCATCTGAAGCAGATAGTGGCGAAGAGCAGGGAGGGGTTCGTTTTCAGTATTGACCTGCAGGTTCAGATTCACGTGCCCGACACGAAGGCGCCGAGGGTGATCTCGATGGTGGGCACGATGCAGAACCTGGTCAACGAGGTGCTGCAGGCGGCGGTGGGCAACCACTTCCGCGACAAACTGCAGAGCATGAGAGCGGTGGAATTCATCGAGACCCGGCAGATGGTTCAGCAGGAGGCCTATGCTCACATCAAGGCGCAACTTGATCAATACGAGGTGGAGACGAAGGGAGTCTATATTCAAGACGTGATATTCCCGCAGGACCTGGTAGTGGTGCTGACTCAGCGGGAAATCGCAAACCAGGAAGTCCAGACGTTCCAGAAGCAGAAGCAGGCCCAGGATCAGCGCATCGAGATGGAGCAGGCGAAGGGCACTGCGGACATGCAGTCCGAACTGGCGAAATCGAAGGTCGGGGTGGATATCCAGACAAACCGGGCGCTGGCGCGCAAGGCCGAGGCTGACGGAGAAGCGACTTACATCAGAGAGACGGGTATGGCCAAGGGAGCCGAGGTGGAGGCGGTTGGTTTGGCGCGGGCCAAGGCCTACAGAGGGCAAGTGGACGCCCTGGGCCAGGTGCCCACAGCGGTCGTCAACGCAATCAATGCTCTCGCAGAAAGAAACGTGAAGGTTGTGCCCGACATACTGGTCGCAGGTGGCGGCGGATCGGGCTCTCTGGATGGCTTGGCAGCCGCGCTCATGGGCTACCTGTCGCGCCCGCAGGCGAGTCAGTCCCCCGCACAAGGCCCCCATCCCCCGGCGGGAGAAAGAAAGGGCGAAGCCTAGCGCGACGCTGAGCCAGAGAGGCAGTCCGCTTGGCAGGCCGCAAGTCCGCCTGGAGGCGGATTGCCTTGCACATGCGCGCTGAGCGCTATCGCAGGATGATGCCCTCGCGCCGCGCTACTGATCGCAGGTAGGCGGCGGCCTGGTCATATTCTTCTTCGGTGGGGAGGTGTTCGAGCATGACGGGGATGTCCGGGTCGAGTTTGTCAAGTCCGCGCAGGAAGGCGGCGTAATCCAGGTTGCCCAGGCCCGGGCGGACCTCGTCAAGGTGAACCATGAATCGTTGGTCGAGCAGGATGTCCTTGGCGTGGCAGGCCCTGATGTGCGGCCCCAGCGTCGCGCAGAACTCGCGGATGATTGCGCCACTGTTGTAGTATCGCTGAGGGCTGCAGATGAGATTCGTCGGGTCGAAGTGCACGCCGAAGCGCTCGCGGTCAATCGAGCGAATCAGCGCGGCGTAACTCTCCGCTGAGTCGGGATACATCCACGGCATGGTCTCGAGGGTGTAGAAAGCGCGCTTCGGCTTGACGGCGTCAATAATCTTGCGCGCGGTCTCAACGATCAGGTCGAAGGTCTCATCAGTGAGATTGCGCGGGTCGTGCCCATCCCACTTCTCGCCGCGTGAGCCGGCGATGTTCACGCAGCAGCGCGCCCCGATCTCATCGGCCAGCGCAAGTTGCTCCTGACAAAGGCTCATGGCCGCGCGGCTTGTCTCCTGGTCGGGGCTCAGCGGATTGCTCCAGGCGCCGACCTCCGCGATGATGATGTCGGCCTTCTCGGCCGCGTGGGCGTAGGCGCGAATGGTTGCACTGTCAGCCTTGCTGGTCACCGGGGAATACGCGGCGGTGTAGCCCTTGCGCTTCAGCGCTGCAATCCATGCGTCCGGGTCAGCGCATTCCTCGAACAACGGCCCGCCGAGTCTCACAACTTATGCTCCGCACGGGGCATGATACCTGCGGGCGATGATCCTGTTCACAGCGTGTTTGTGGGGCACGCCGCTGGACATGCAGTCGAAGATCTCCTCCGCGCAATACACGATCTCCCAGTCCCAGTAGTAGCCCATCAATTCGCCAGACTTGTAGGGGAAGGCGGTCGTTTCTGCGTCGGGCGCCCTCTCGATGAACGGTTTCCTCACGAATACGGACAGCGCGTTGATCCCTTCGGGCGACGTATGGTCCTTGTAGTCCTGGAAACGTTCCGCCCTCACTTCGGGCGGCAGGTACTGGAGGGTCCCCGTCGAGAAGATGACATCGTAGGTGTCTTCAAGCGCATAAGTCAGGATGTCAGCCTGAATGGTTTCGACGTGGACTCCCTCTTCCTGGGCGTATCTCCTCGTTTTCTCGAGGCCCGGAAGAGAAGTGTCGAGGCCGACGACGTGCAACCCATGCCGGGCGAAATAGACCGCGTTTCTCCCTTCGCCGCAGCCGAGATCGAGCAACTTCGGGCGGAAGTTCTCGGACGGTCTCATTATCTCGATCACCCTGTCGCAGATCGCCGAGGGCTTCTTGCCGGAGTAGAATCCCGGACGCGCGTACCATTCGTCGTAGGGGTTGTCGCTCTTCATTGCTGCGCCTGCATCAGGTTCGCGGGCGGCAGGCAGGCTCCTTGCACCGCTTGGATGGGAAATGACCCGGGCTATGCCATACGCTGCCGGCAAAGAAGGTAATAGCGCCGGGTTGGCGAAATGGGTGATTCGGAGGAGGGCGAGGAAGCGTTCGGTGCCTGAAGGCTCAGGAGAGCGAGCCCGACGCGAGGCCCTCCGGCTGGTGAATCTGACAGAAGCGAAAGGAGCAGGGTATGAAGACGATGATGATCGCAGCAACCATGGTAGTTGCAGTCGCACTGTTGGCGCTGACAATGCCAGCGGCAGCAGCGCCGTCCCTGCAAGGGCCCACGGGACTGCTGTTGACCCCCACCACGGACACCCTGAACGCAAGCGAGTATAACGCGGCCTTTTTCACGCTTGAAATGGGGGAGGGGAATGATGCGCGCGTCCTGGCAGCCAACCTGGGCTTGTCGCGAGGGGTGGAGGTGGGGTTCGCCAACATCCGGCCGGACCAGGGTTCGAGCGAAACGATCCTGAATGCGAAGTGGCGCTTCCAGGCCGAGCAGGGCGGCAAGCCCGCCCTTGCGGTGGGCGTGATTGACCTGGGCGACGAGATTGACATGACCGCCTATCTTGTGGCGAGCATGCCCCTGTCCAAGGTGCTCGAGGTGAGCAAGAAGAGCGTGAGCGCCCCGCGGCTGAATGTGGGAATCGGCGGCGGAATGCTCGACGGGTTGTTCGCGGGAGTGTCGGTCGTGGTGGCTGAGCGGTGGACGCTGATGGCCGAGTATGACACCGAGGACTTGAACCTGGGCGCGCGCTACGCCCTGCAGAACGGCATACGGCTCCATGCCGGATGGATTGACGGGCTGGACAACCTGGCCCTGGGGATCAGCCTGAACAAGACTTACTGAAAAGCATGTCCCGCGCGGCGTAGCAGGACTGCTGGCAGCCCGCGCTGCGAGGCCTCATTTCTGGCCCTCGAAAGCGCCCTGCAATGTCTTGTCAGGGTATCGAATGGTATAGGTGCGGGCTGAGAAGTCCACCTCGATCGTGGTGCCGTCGGCGAACGCGGCGCGCTGGCGGTGGTGGGCCTCATCAAGGAACTCGTGGTTGGTCATTTCCAGCCAGCCGACGCGCTGGTGCAATTCGGACAGGATGCGATTGCGCTCAAGTTCCTGATCGCCCGGCTCAATGCCGATGTAGCCGACTCCTGCGTTGAGTAGAGCGTGCAAGAAACCCCACTCCCCCTCTGGGATTCCCCAGGTGCCTGCGACCGCTTCCGCCGACCACGGCACGACCAGGGCATCATGATAGACAAGCGAGAAAAGGGGAACAGGGATGCCGAGAGCGGGGCCTTTGCCGGGATTGGGCAGCAGAGCATAGGGAGCGTGGTGCACCAGTTCGATGTCGGGGATCGCGAAATCAACCGGCTCCTCGGAACTGATCACCATGCCGCGCGAGCGGATCTCGCGGAATCCGAGCGCCCGGTAATGCGCGCACTGCTCGCGGGTCATTGGATGATGCTGGTCGAAACACTCGTCCAGATCGGCAATCGCGAAGACGTCGAGATAGACCCCCGCCGGAGATGCCCCGTACTCGGCCAGCATGTCATAGTTGCGCTTGATGTATGAGGGAGCCTGGGTGGCGCAAAGGATTGACTGCTTGCCCCCCAGCCACCAACTGCCGATGGGGGGCTCTCCCTTCGCGTCCTTGACTGCCAGCGCGATGTCGAAAGTTTCTCCGTCGAAGTAGTAGTCGCGATACTGATCGTGGAGGGCGAACAGGATTCCTTGCTTGGCGCACGACCGGGCCAGTTCGCGCAGGCCGTCATAGCCGCCGGCCTCGGGGCAGGGCGGCAAGATGTCCGGGTGGAGGTTGTCATAGCCGCGCAGCCCCCAGCCGTCGAGGTGCACGTAGATGTTACGCCCGGTCATGCGCTCGCGCAGCCTGGTGAGTTGCGCCTGCCTCTCCGCGAAGGAGTTCAGGCGGTGGTTATTGGCCGGGTTTTTCTCGTCGTAGTATGGCGAGTCCGGCTGGTTGTGATAGAGAATCGAGGTGTGGACGACGGCCGCGCCGCGCAGCATTCCCACCTTGGGGCTGCGCGCCTCCTTCTCCGCAAGCGAACAGAAGAGGCCCGTCTCGATTGCGTAGCGGCGATAGCGCTTGGCCATCGCCACGTAGTTGCACTTCTCGAAGAAAACGCAGCGCGCCCGCCTGGCATAGCGCAGGCTGCCCAGCGATGAAAACCAGACCGGTCGGATTGTCGTGGGGCCGCCGGCGGGATGTTTCACCCTGACGCCCGCATCCCAGGGAGTCTCGAGGATGACCTGGTAGCCTTCATCGCCGCGCACCTGTCCCCACCAGGGCATGTAAAGCGCGCGGGTGCAGGTGCGCTCGCCGTACCAGCCTTTCCATTCCTGCCCCCAATCGCTGGGTATCAGGCAGCCCTGCATTGAGGGCAAGACGGTGTAGTTTTTCATGCCCGCCTTCTCGAACGAGAAAGGCTGCGGCCAGCGGCACTCGTGAAGCGCGCCGGATGGATCGCGCACGGGAATCACTTCGAAGACCAGTTCGCCGGTCGTGCGTTCGATCGAGATTTGCAGCGCGATTTCAAGGTCAACCGCGTCCGAACCCGACTTGAACCCTGAATATAGCGCGCGGACACCATCGCAATGCCCTGTGCGATAAACTTCCGCGTGCTTGGTCGAGGCATCGGCGAGCGACACGTCTGCGCTGCGCCCGGCGACCTTGACATTCAACTCCTTACCGACGTTGGCTTTGCTGTCCCATCCGGGGCCGGATGGCATCTCGGCGCGCACCGAGCCATCGCCGGGGCTGAACCGAACCGAATACTCCCGCCCCTTGATCTCCCACTGTTCTCCCTGCTGACTCACTTGCATTGTTGCCTCGTCCTTTGCGTTCGTTGGGCCTGCCTGTTCTTCGCGCGGATGCGCGACGCCGGCTGCGGCAATAATCACCACTGCTGCGCCGGAGAATAATCGGGGCCGTCTCATGATCGCTTGCACTGCGCCTGCCGGCCATGCCTATTCGACGAGCCGTCCGGTTGCCCTGTCGCCGAGATAGGTAATGGGCGGACCTACCAAGTCGGGGCAGGACACGAGGTCCTGCCCTACGGTGTCCTGGGGGTTAGTTTCGTCGGGCATCCGCCGGCTGGCGGATTGCCCCCTGCCCAATAGTCGGCAGCGTGGGATGGTGGCAGGGCGGCCGCAGAGGAGGGCGCTGCCAGAAGTGATTTCAAGAGTGGTTGCAGGCGTTGGTGGGATTCTTCGCTTCGCTCAGAATGACAGACAGGCTCGGCCATTTCAGGGCATCTGTCACCCTGAGCCCGCCGGCTGGCGGGCGAAGGGTCTCACTGCAGAGGGTCTTGAAATGGGCTCTAGTCTTCCTCTACCATCTGGTCGTAGAAGGAGACGTAGTCGTCAGGGTCTTCGCTCGCCCGCATCTTGATCGCCTCGCGCGGGTGCTGGTTGAGCATGCCGGTGATCAGGTATGGGATCTGGTAACCCCACTCCATTTTCTCTTGCAGGGGGATGAGATTGTTCTGGATGCACTCCAGCACGGGGCGCAGCCTGAACTTGGGATTCTTCAGGAACGCGATCAGCAGTTCCATCGAGCAATTCCCCGCCCCGCGCCCCATGCCGTTGATGGTCGCGTCGAGGCGGTTGGCGCCCACGATCAGCGCCTCGATGGTGTTCGCGTAGGCGAGCATCTGGTTGTTGTGAGTGTGGACGCCGACCTGCTTGCCGGTCCCCTCGGCGGCGTTCAGGAAAATGAGCGTCAGGTCCTTGATCTGTTCGGAGTACAGCGCGCCGAAACTGTCCACCAGGTATATCGTGTCAACCGGGCTTTGCACGATCTCGTTGAGCGCGACTTCCAGGTCGCGGTCCTGGATCTGCGAGACGGCCATCAGATTGAGCGTCGTCTCGTATCCCTTCTCGTGAGCATCCTTGACCATGTCAACTGCAACCGGGATCTGGTGGATGTAGCAAGCGATGCGAATGCAGTCCAGGACGCTTTCGGACTTCGGCAGGATGTCGGTTTCGTAGTCGGTGCGCTCGGCGTCGGCCATCGCGCACAACTTCAGCGGTGTGTGATTGTCGCCCACGATGCGGCGCAGGTCGTCCTCGTCGCAGTATTTCCAGGCGCCGAACTGGGAAGGCGCAAATATCTTCTTCGAGGCCTTGTAGCCCAGTTCCATGTAGTCAATGCCCGCGCCGACGCAGGCGTCATACACAGCCTTCACAAACTCATCCTCGAACTGGTGGTCGTTGATCAGGCCGCCGTCGCGGATGGTGCAATCGAGCAACTTGATGTCGGGCCTGTAAGTAACCCAGTTGCCCTTTGCCAGTTTGTCCTTCCAGTGGATCATGTTGACCAGCCCCTTCTCCAACCCCGCTCGCCATTATGGTCGCATTTGCACTCGCCTCTGTCAATACCGGGCTCTGGAGTGCCCCGACTCGTCGGGGCTTTGAAAGCGGCGATGAATCGCCGCACTCCACAATCACTGCTCACGATGGGGATCGCGGGCCCGGCCAGGCATCTGGCCCTGATATTCCACGGCAGCCGCGCAAACTGCTATCCGCAGCAGCACGGCCCGCAAGAATCGGGCCGCTCCGCCCCCGTCCAGGACTCAGTGCGGAGGCCGCGCAGCATGCCTGCCATCTCCGCAGTGGTTTGCGGACTCAGAATGACAGCGGCAACGACAGCGGTCTTGTTACAGGCTCCTTGGGCTCGCAGGTCGGGGCATATCATGCGCCGCACCGGGCAGGCATTTCCAGCCGCCCGGGCGAATGGAAGCGAATAGACCGGCTTGAATTCCACGTAGGAACAAAGGAGGAGAGAATGCCCGCCTATCGCACTGACTTGATCAAGAGCGTGATTGGGAGAACTTCGTTTGGGATCTGGGACTTGCTGAACACCGGCGCGGACCCGTTCGGCGCGCCCGTGCGCCCGAAGTGGGAGCCCGAGGAGGTCATCCGATTGCTGGGGAGGCTTGGAGTGCCGCGCATCTCGCTGCACGACCTCGATGTCGGCCTGGACCCCTGGGTATTGCCCGATGAGAGTGGAATGCAGAAGCGCATCGAGGAACTGAAGGCCTGCCTGCGCGAGGCGAAAGTCGCCGTGTGGATGTACACGCCTTGCCTGTTTCATAATCCCCTGGTGCGCGCGGGATCGGTAACCTCCAACGATGTGCGCGTGCGCAGGATGTCCTTGCGCAAAATGCTCCTCTCCCTCGACGTGGCGGACGAGTTCGACGCCAGTTGGGTTACATTCTGGCTCGGCCGCGATGGGGCAGAAGTGGATGCGCTGATTGATTCGAGGGTCGCCTATGAGCGCATCGCCGATGCGCTGCACATCGCCTGCTCCTACGTGCGCAACAAGGGCTACAAGGTCAAGATGAGCATCGAGCCCAAGCCCAACGAGCCGCGCGGGGACATCTACACCGCCACCGTGGGCCACGCTCTCGGTCTTATCAGCATGCTTCCGGATGCTGACCAGGAGATCGTGAAAATCAACCCGGAACTGCTGCAGCACGAGGGTATGGCCGGGCTGAACTGCTACCACGCCATCGGCCTCCTCGTCGCCGCGAACAAACTTGCGTTCCTGCACCTGGGCGGGCAGACCCCGCTGCGCTACGACCAGGACCATCCCTACCTGGGCGGCAACAGTTGCCTGAAGGCCAGTTTCTACATCGCGCTCGCGATCACGAAGCACGCTCCGGATTGCGTCCTGGAGTTCGACTGCCACCCGCTGCGCACGGAGGCGGGAGACCAGGCGCGCGAGGAGTTCGTCCTGTGCAATGTCGAGGCGCTCGGCTTGATGATGGAAAAGGCGAACGCATTCCTGAAGCACCCGGAGGTCAAGGCAATTATCGCCGAGACGGACGCGCGCGGCTTCGGCGTTTCGGCCGATCCCGAGAAGGACATCGTCGCATTCGTCAAGCAACTGCACGCCGACACAGGCAAGGCCGACGATGTGAGCGCTTCGCTCAACCCGCACGCACAGGCGCTCGACCGCCTGGTCAACATGCACCTGCTGGGATACCTGTAGGCGTTCACGCAGGGGCCGGGATTCGAGGCAGGAGGCAAGCCCCCGCCCCACGAACGCCTGCCTTGCGGGATCAGATGGCACGTTCCGCAAGCAAGGGAAGGCCGTGAACTCGCTGCCCTTCGACTCAATGGTCGCGCTCTACGATGAGACGCGAGTCTTTGACCAGCGGTGTTTCGACCGTGCGCTCGATTTCCTCGTGGAGCAATTCCCACCCAACGTTTTCCGCGAAGTCTTCGAGCCGGGAATCGGGACGGGCAGAATCGCGATTCCGCTCGCCGAGAGGGGGTATCGGGTTACAGGGGTTGACATCTCCGAGGGGATGCTCGCGATCTTGAAGCAGCGGCTGGCGCAGTCCAGCCGGGCTTTGGCGGTAACTGCACAACAAGCCGATGTGACCGGCGTGCCTTTTTCGGACGCAGCCTTCGACATGGCCATCGCCGTGCACCTGTTCTATTTCATCCGCAATTGGAGCAAGGCAGCGGATGAGATACTGAGGGTCGTCAAGCATCAGGGCCCGGTGATTCTCATGCACACCGGAACGGGCACTGAGGTCCCGCTCTTGAACGCTAGGTACAAGGAGTTGTGCGCCGAGCAAGGCTGTGCTATCAGCGACATCGGCGCAAAGAGCACCAGAGATGTCGTGGATTACTTCGAGCGCATCGGATGCCGCGCGGAGTGGATACGCGATCGCTGGACCTGGACCGCGCGCATACGACTCGACAAGGCGCTGA
>Ga0315296_10001371_pt1 | contig 21310 bp, 10 predicted proteins | sample YL17G14_18_MG_FD_203921 | JGI IMG/M metagenome (GOLD analysis project Ga0315296, IMG submission 203921) | Sediment microbial communities from Yellowstone Lake, YNP, Wyoming, USA - YL17G14_18 | ecosystem: Environmental > Aquatic > Freshwater > Lake > Sediment | place: USA: Wyoming | collected...
GTTTGTCTGGAAGGATCTGGGAGAATTCCATCTGGAGAATGGCAGGCACAGCATCGTCTTGAGGAATGTTGCTGGCTTCAACGCTGTTAATCTATTTTCCTTAGTGCAGGGTCAAGACCTTTTTAATATAGAAAATGGGATCGAGGAGACGTTCAAAAACAAGACCATGATCTACATACTTGAAGGTGAGAGCGACCTCTACTATGAAAACGCAAATGTGGAAAAAAGTCCTCAGGCGAGCTATGGGGAGGACTTGGCACTGTCCACTAATGGAAAGGCCTGGCAGGATATTGAAATCGTTAGGGAAGGATTTTACAGGTCGGCCTTTCTACTAAATGGGAGTCTCAAAGTCACATTTGACAATACAACATTCTTTGTCAAATCTGATGGGATCAACTATACTTATCTGGATCCAGTCTACTTGTCAGAGGGCTTGCATAGAATCCAGATCGAAAGAGTCTACGCGCCTTCTGGTGGCTCTTGTAACTTAGACGTAGTCTGGATCTATCTGGCGAACTCTTCTTTGACACTGGAAGAACTGTTCAATAACAATGAAGTTCCTGCTATGGTCAAAAACTATACCAAAGTGGACCCAACCCTCTGGAGACTTCAGATAGACTCCACAAAACCCTTCATCCTAAGCTTCTCTGAGGCTTACGATCCATCATGGGAGGCCCGGGTCTACAAAGACGGCAAGTTGGTAGAAAGGGCCCAACCGACCGTTCTATACAACTTCATAAATGGCTTCCGTCTAAACACGACCGGCACAAACCTGGAGGTTCAGATAGTTTACACGCAGCAAGAGCGCTTTGAGGCAGGCTTAATATTCACTGGCCTTATTCTTGCTTTTATCCTATTCTACGTCTTATACGATTGGAGAAGGACAAGGAAACTTAAAGGTTCTGCCTTACCCTCTGGATAAAGTAAATGAATGGAAATACAAAATTGAAGGCTAAAATGCTATATCCAGTAAAAGCAATTTTCAAAATTTTATCAATCTTATTTTATGAAACGGCACACCCGTAATGGAACCTTACCACCTTCTAGAATAAATTGATGGTTCCAATATGATATAAGATATAATAAGATAACATATTCCTCTGTTTGTTTTTAATGCACGCACATATAAGGCTCCTTTACAATTCAATTTCCGACAAAGGGAGTTCGTTTTGAGGAGTTGCAAAAAAAAACATGAACGTTAGGAGCCATTTTTTTGCAAGAAACCTTTTGGAGGCTATTTACGGGCTTGTCTGCCTACTGACGTATTTTTCAGGGGTATATGCCTTAGTGTCTTTTTTTAAGCGAAAAAACCCGGTCATACTCGTTTATCATAGTGTTCGCACAAAGGATTGCCCTCATGTCTATCCAGACAATATCATCGATACTCAGCGCTTTGAGAAACAGATGTTATATCTTTCTACCAAAAAGAATTTGGTAAGCCTCCTTGCGATATCAAATTATCTGAACGGAGCGAAGAATCTACCAGACAACGCAGTGGCAGTCACCTTTGATGATGGATATTATGATTTTTACTCCAATGCTTATCCAATCCTCCAGAGATACAATGTACCATGTACTGTATTTCCAATCATAACCCTTCTTAATGGGGTTGAAGTAAAATGGGAGGACTATCTGACAATGATGATTAGCACTACTCAAAATAAATCATTGACGGTTAAATCAATAAATAAAGTTTTTGACTTATCATCCCAAAGGAGTAGATTGAGTTGCATAAGATACCTCAATGACATGCTAATGTTGATGGATGCGCAAAGACGAACTAAATTGCTTCACGAGATGGAAAGTCAATTAGGAAGACCCATGAATTCCACCGAGTCCCTCTACCTATCTTGGAAAGAAGCGAAGGAATTGAGTGGCGGAGGCCTGGTATCTTTCGGTTCGCATTCTTACTGTCATAGGGATCTAACAAAACTCTCAGAAAATGATTTGGAATCTGAAATCTCGACATCCAAGGAAGAACTTGAGAATAAACTGAACAAGGCATGCGTCCTTTTTTGCTATCCGCATGGAAAGAAACGCCATTTCAACATTGCCATAAAGGATTTGCTACGCAGGTCTGGATTCCGTGTCGCAGTAACGACGATTCCAGGAAGGATTTCAAGGGGAAGTGATCCCCTTGAACTGAGGCGTATTATCGCCCTCGACGGTCAAATGTACAAGTTTAAGTGCGCTATGATGGGTCTAACCCCACAGAGCTCCTAGGCGGAAATTACATGGCTAGTAATAAGAAGACCGACACGAAATACTGTTAGCTTTAGGATACCGCTTATTATGGCAAGGCTTTTTATTTTTTAACTACGAAGATAAGGCTCCTTGAAAAAATTTTAGAAAGTAATTCATCCAAGGTATAAATCAGTTTGATAATTGCTTCATTGTTGTTCTTTAAAAAAGCAGAATGAGGTAATGAAAATAACTGTTCCACTCTCTCGATTTCAAATCCTGCTCTCTCAAGGTCCTGGGTGAAGGCCTTTTTGGTCACAAATTTTGAAAGTATCAGGTATTTTATCCACCCTATTTTCGTAATGTTACTCAACATTGGTGCTAAAATATATGGTAAGAAATAAAATGGATTTAGTAAATTGGGCATCTCAATTATCGCACGTCCATTTTCTTTCAGTGATTTATTTATGTTATATAATGCTCTTCTAGTATTTCTTACATATTTAAATGCCCTAAAGGAGAACGCTAAGTCGAATTCCCCATCAAAATTGTCTATTTCATCAATACTTCTATTTACAACCTTTATTCCTTTTACATTATTCCTCAAATACTCGCACATCTTTGGTGAAATATCTAAGGAGGTCACGTTAAAACCTCGTTTAATAAATTCTCTGCTCCACCTTCCATTCCCTGCACCAATATCCAACACACTTATCGCATCATTCAACCTTAAACTTTTAATTAAATTTAATATGGTCTTTCTTTCCAATTCGTCCACGAACCTTCCACCCCGGCTCTTTTCATACATACTGCTTTCATATTCATCTGCGTCGATATCGAACTCTCTGGGGTTCATCATAATGTTTATTATTTTTCTGTCAAAATAGGAACTCAGGATGCCCAAAACAAAAGAGGAATATTCTAGCAGCTTTAGAAAAATTAGGAATATCCCACATATAGGTGAAGTCTTAACTGCATTAAAAAGAAGTTTAGTTCGATAAGGAACCCCTATCTGCTTATAGACAAAGCTTTTATCCATGTTTTTTTGTCTGTAGTAACGGAAAAATTTCCCGTGCCTGAACTTTTTATTAAAATTGAATGGTGATTCAAGAACTGTTATTTTTGAATCGATTCTCCCCTCCTTAAGCCCCTTCTCCTTAGCCGAATAATAAAAATCATACTCGTCAGATCCTTCATTTTTTTCGTCGAACAAAGTGCTTTCAAAAACTTCTCTCCTGAAAAATCTTGGGGCTTCTATAAACATATTGCCTTTGTATGTTCTTTTCTCCAACTCTCTGCATTTATTCCAGAATCCGTTCTCATCATATCCTTCATCTATGAATAAGGCATTAGCTCCATCGTTTTCAAATTTTTCAACGCCTTTCTCAACTAATTTTTCCTCCAACACCATATCAGAATCTAATAAAAGAATATAATCTCCTTTAGAAGCTTTTATACCGATATTCCTAGCCTCTGGTTTATTGGAGATCCTCTCTATAAAACTCAAATTATATTTTTTAACTATTTTATGTATTCCATCGTTGGAAAAATTATCCACAACAATTACTTCAATTGGCTTGTAGGTCTGCTTTCTAATGGATTCCAAACATAAACTCAATAGAATTGAGGAATTGTAAGTCGGTATAACGATTGAAATTAGCGGTTGTTCCATTAACAACACCATCTCAAGGAACCCTGAGCGCTACATACACGGGCTATCGAAGTAGGCAAAGGGATCTCAAAAATCATGGCCAGGCTTCAACAACACTGATTTCATCGTTCAGATCAACCTCCGTGTCGTTATTCAGGTCAGTCCATGATAACAATAGGGCCCTTCCGGAGAGCATCCCGACATATCTAGAGTCAAAGTATTGTAAAACCTGGCAGGCTGCTATTGTTCCTCTATGCGTCAGTCCCCAGGCGATCAGAGTCGTCCTCCCCCCATCATTTAATGTATAAAGAACTCCATAGTCCGTTTTCCCCCAGTCGAAGTAATAGGATTTGCCACTCAAATCGGACCTTATGTACGGAACGTCCCCAATCCACCGTAGCTCGTATGGTAAAGCAGACATCTTCTCCAAGTGGTATGGGAACATATTAACCGGCGGTCCACCTACGGAGATCACATTTGTGGGACCAATCGAATCCCAAGCGATCGTCACATCCCTGCTAACGCTATTCCATAAGCAGACCGAGGTGTCTAGCTTCCCCTCCAAATTACCCGATGTTGAGAGTTGTCCCAGCTTACCAGCAACCCCTAGAGAGCCCGTCAGATCAATGGTATATGCCTGCCAGTTGTATGGTGGATGGTGGTTCGTGTCACCTACTACGATACTCACATTAAGAATTGATGAATTTACAAACGGATAAGGATAATCTGATAAAGAGGGTGGCGCCGATCTCTCCAAGGCGTAACGTGCCGAGGCAATTATAATGCCATTGGTCCTGTCTATCATGTTCCTCACGACACGCCCCTCCTCGTCCACCCCGTCCCTGTATCCATAATAAAAGTCGGTGAAGGAGGCATTGACATGGTTGATCAGATCGAGGGCGTACTGGCTTTGGAAAATCGAATAGAAACCAAAGCCAACCTTGAGGTAGATTATTGGAACCGGCAGGTCACCCGTATACCATGTTCTTCCATCGCCTGTGACGATGCATTCGAATACGTAACTGGGATAAAACAGGTCGGTATTTCCTTCGCTGAATCCGGTGAAATTGCCAGTTGCATAGTAGCGGTTCTGCTGCGCCAGGTACGTTTTCAAAGCCAATTTGTACATGTACGGCTCCGGCTCTAGATTGAACACCGATAAGAGGACGGGCTCGCTCACAAGACCGGTCAAGGGCAGGGAGACATTGTAAGTTACTATCTCTGGCCCCTCCATCACCTCCCTCAGTACATTCAGAGAGCTGTTTACCGCGGAGTAGTTACCAAACCCAAATAACATGAATCCATGGGCGACATACCAGGAATAGATCCCGCTGCTGGTAGTCCAAGCAGCATCTGTAGTGAGTAGGTCTGTCCTTTCCCTCTGCAGCACTATCTGGTCTATCCTCGAGGCGTACTCGGGTCTCGAGGTCTTAAGGGCGTGGAGTGCTATGAGGAGCTGGCCGTGGTCTGAGACGTTGGTGGTTTCATTGCTCAGACTACTTGCATGTTTCCCCGTATTTGTATCGTACCAGAGGTATCCTATTCCGCTTGGGGCCAGCTCCCTGCTCTCCAGGAATCCGATTATCCTTTCTATCCTGTCCGTACTACCCCAAGAACCATCCTTGCTGAGGATCCCAATCTTCTCCGCATCCACTACAGCCAAAATGTACGTCCCAAGATCCCATTCGGTAAAGTAGGGCCAGCCTATCCCGGCTCCGCAAAGTCCTGTAGCAGTGTTTAAAGCAATACCTGGCTGAAAGAAGCGCCAAGCTCTCTCGGCGGAAGATATCCAGAATGAGGTATCATCATACGCCCCCCCTCCAATATCAGTGTAATTCCCCCCATCGACATATTTAGGGAGAATTATGAAGTTAGAAAGAATAACCAAAATTAAAAGTGCACCTAAAAATACCGGGATCATTCCTTTGTAATACTTTGTCAAATTCGCCACATTGAAATTAATGAAACGCGAATGTCAATAAATCTTTCTATTTGTAGATTCCATCAAATCTTCGTCCAATCTATATACGCTATCCATTACTGGGAGGAATAGGAGCCATAAAAAGTAGAAAAAGTGAAAACCCTCATCCACCTTGAGATGTTGTTATAGCAGAATTAGACCTTTCAACATCCAGAAAGTAAATGAGGTCTATTCACCACCTTTTACCCTGAATATGGGGTTTAAAAAAACATCCCCATTTATGTTCACTGTAACATTTTCAGATGTTGCTGGGTTGTAATCCTTGTCACCTGGGAAGAGGGCATAGAATACGAATACGCCGGAGTGAAGCGGGGTGTATGTGAAGCTGTATTCGCCGTTTATCATGGACACGTTGGTCAGGAACCAGGGCTCTGTGCCGTTTATGCCACGGTACAGGGTCACTGTGCCATTAATGGGCACCGATAGGGAGCCGTATATGGTGAGAGGCAGTCCATGCTGAATGGATGTGGCTGAGGCGTTTAAGTATAGGGCAGCATTCTGCCTTTGGAAGATATCGACTGTTACGTTGTCTGAGGTGGTTGGATTGAATTGTTCGTCACCTGGGAAGAGGGCATAGAATACGAATACGCCGGAGTGAAGCGGGGTGTATGTGAAGCTGTATTCGCCGTTTATCATGGACACGTTGGTCAGGAACCAGGGCTCTGTGCCGTTTATGCCACGGTACAGGGTCACTGTGCCATTAATGGGCACCGATAGGGAGCCGTATACAGTTATTGGTATGCCATGGGGTATTGAGGTGGCTGAGGTGTTGACAGAGATGGTAACGTTCTGCATTGGCGGCTTAACGGCTTGAGAAAGCCACGGATCGTAAAGGACGTTAAATGTTATTTCATCGCCATGTCCAGGTCCAACTCCGCCAGGGCCGTCTGGTGAGCCCCACCAGCAGAAGGTGGCATTTACTACATAAACCGGATTTGAATTGTAGTTGTAGGCCCCCTGAGTATTGTTTTGAATATTGCAATAATGAACCTCCGTGTTGGAGTAGTAGTCGTGATACAAGCCATAGTAGTTATAGTTTAGATTGCAGTGATCGATTGTTAAGTTAAAAGAAGAGTAGATTTGGATTCCATAGTAATTATTTGATATTTCAGTGTTGGATAGGATGTTATTGGCAGAGATGACAAATGAAATCCCATATTTGTTGTTGGTGAGGGTATTGTTGTCGAGGTTGTTGAGGCTGGTTGCCCACAGATAGATGCCGTAGTAGTTATTGGAGCCCGTCACATTTTCAATCCTGCATTTGGTTATGGTGGGCATCAAGTCATCGGCCGCAGCCGCCCCAAAATTCTCCCTTGCGATGAAAGATCTCTCTTCTCCTTTACTGATTGGATTAACATAATCGCTCCATGTGGATGTCTTACGCTGGTTTTCAATCTCAGATCTGTATTGTGCATCAATTACCGATCTCATTGATGGGTTGCTCTCCTCGATGGACGTACCAAGTATACAAATACCAATGATGTTATCGTTGGTCACAACATTTCGAACTTTGATATCTGTAGAATAGGCCACGAGGATGCCTTGTTTGTTGTTCGTGATGACAAGATCCTTTACTGTTATGTTCCTCGAGTTGACTATGCCAACGAATCCGGCATCTGCCGGTATTTGCGTATCGGACTTATTTACCCAGTAGTAAACCGGCTTGCCATTAATGGTGTTAGTGGTGTCTATACTGTTGATAAAGTCGGAGCTGGAAAAGCCGTCAACTCCAAAGTTGTAGTAGTTGCCGGAGATTTTGTTATTCAAGAGGATGTTATTGGAGGATGACCATAGGTCTATGCCCCTGTATTCATTGTTCAAGACCCTGTTGTTAACGAGTACATTGTTAGTTGAATAGGATAGGCAAATTCCTAGGGTGTTGTTGGATGAGTAGGTGTTTTGGATTTGGTTGTAAAATGAGGAAAACAGGTAGACGCCATATTTGTTATTGGTGGCGATGTTGTTGTTGATTTTATTTAATGCAGAGGCCCACAGATATATTCCATGATCATTGTTTGATGCAGTGTTGTTGACGACGGTATTATTAAAGGACAAAAGGTTGACGCCTGAGGCACCGGCCATAGACCATAAGTAAATGCCGTAGAAGCTATTGTTGGAGGCGTTATTGTTAATAATAACGTTGTGAGAGGAGTCCTGTAGACTAAGACCGTAGGCGTTATCCGACGCATTGTTGTCCTTTATTGTATTGCCTGAGGAAGATATCAGATTAATGCCCTCAGCGTTTCGAGACAAAGTGCTGTTCATTATAATGTTGTACACAGAGTTATACAGGTGGATACCGAAGTAGTTATTGTAAGCAGTCAGGTTATCAATAATATTATTGAATGAACCAAATAGAACAATACCGGCATTTTTATGGTTCGTATAAATAGTGTTATCCTTCACTACGCTGTTTGATGAATTATCAAGATATACACCGTCAATAACAATATCATGGATCAGATTATCCATTAAAGTACATCCAGAAGAGTCGCCAACAAATATTCCGAGTCTAGTGTTGTACAATTCACAATTGCTGATTGTATTACTTAGGGAGAGGTGAATTTCGATACCAGATAAAAGGTTATTAAAAATGCTACAGTTTATTATTTCATTGTTAGAGGAGCCTTGGAGCCAGATACCGGCGTGTAAGTTACCATGGAGGGTGCAATCGATCAAGCTGTTATCGTTAGAGTCGTAATACAACTCTACACCGCTCAGAGAGTTATTAATGGAAGTGCAGCCCAAAATGGTATTGTTAGAGGAGCCTTGGAGCCAGATACCGGCGTGTAAGTTACCATAGAGGGTGCAATCGATCAAGCTGTTATCGTTAGAGTAATACAGCTCTATCGCGCTCCATGAGTTATTATAAGATGTACAGTTGATTACAGTGTTCTTGCTAGAGTTAAAGATCCAGACACCGGAGTACTGGTTGTCGTAGAAGTTACTATTGGACACCCTGTTGTCGCTGGATTTGCCGTCTATCTCAATTCCATTGCCGTTGTCCCAGGAGGTTACGTTATCTATCCACCCGTTGGTCACGTTGTAAAGGCGAATGCCGGAGTACCTGTCGCCACCGCCGTATACAACGCAGTTCCTTATAACGAAGTACTTGCTGGTGTTCACTATCGTTATGCCATTGGCCGTGCTTGCGTTTATATCCCAGTCCTTTATGATGTATGGATCATCCAGAGTTCCATTTCCAGAGATCACGCCATTTTCTATGGTGAACTGGGAGTCACCATCGATGTAGAAAGGAATGTTTAAGTTTATTTGTTCTGTGCGATAAATCCCCATGCCATAGGGGAAGGTGAATTGTAGTACCATTTCCCCGTTCTGGTTTACTTCAATCAACACCGCACCTGAACTGTTGGGGTAATAATGATCCGTGGTACCGAAAGTGCCTAGCCTATCTCCGTTGGGTAATCTATCTGCGTCCCCCCAAATTGGGCTCCAATACTCTCTCGGAGCCGTCCATTTCCAACTTATCCAGGCGGTCATATTCTCCTCATTTACCGTAACTTCGATCATCCTGCTATTTTGGCTCGTAGGGTTCTCTCTGTTGTGCAAGTCGTTATCAAACATAAGGAAGACATTAGGCTCAACTTCCTTCACAGAGTGGCTGTGTGCCCATAAACTCTTGACAGTATTTCCATCTTCATCCAAGAGTGTGAAATTACCGTACCTGCCACAACTCCACAATAGTTGGCCTGTGGCCTTATCTATCTTACAAAATGTGTCAAGATTCCGCAGGTTCAGATAAATTATGTTTTTATCCTGATCCCAAAAAGCCGTGTTGGCATGGGTAAAATCACCAGGATCGCAGTAAGGGCATGCCTGACTTATGTTGAAGTATTTAGAGGTATTCCATGACCATAACACCCTGCCTTCCCGGTCGAGTTCCACGATAGTATCAAATCCCACCGTTTTATTATCAATGTTTAAATACTCCCATCGAAGGGTCAGGAATGTATCGGTTTTGGGGTTGTACTCAATTTCATGATGCCCCACAACGTTTGGAAAATCAGTCACCTCATTTGTCCTGAGGTTCCAGAAATGGGTATGTGTCAGCGGTTCCCCCTGATACATAAGGACCTCTGGGGCTATCAACTGAACATCATGGTAGGTAAAAGCGTTAGCGTGACGAGAAAAGTGAATCACCCCATTGGTATCCATGACGATTAGGTGGCTAGCACTTCCATCAAATAAACCGAATGCCAAATATCCATTCCATGCCTCTCCATATCTACTGATTTCGAAGGGGATTGTAACTTCGGAATCCGAGTAGGAACCTGATTGGAAAGCATCACCGGAGGCCTCAGCATCTACTATTGGAAGTGCGCTGAAAAAAGAGGAAACAGCGAATGTCAAGATAAGAATTGTCGAAAAAAGTAACACTGTATCTAATTTCTTCTTGCATATTATAAATTGCATATTTCTATAAACCCCTTTAACAAAGGTATTTTGTTATTCTTAGGCTAAAGCTTTTTTCTTTTTTACTCACCCGCTTACCGTTTTATCCTGTACCCTGCGACCATAGAGGACTTGTAGATGCCATTATCATATTATCCTAACTTATTGTCTGGTAATATTCAGGGAAGAGTTCTAACCTTCCGGAGTAGGGTATCCCCTTATCATGGATAGGCGGATTCAAATACCCTCCTCCCAACGCATCAATCTCGAATTTGAGGCTTGTATCAATATGATTTGAGCTATTCCATTCGAAATTGTTTCGATCTATTACAGCAACAGCTGAAAGAAATTTATCAGGCATTTGATCCTGATATTTAATAAAGCTTACAACTGCGCCATCTTTCCTTGCAATTCTGTAGTCTACCGAATAGTACCACTCGATTTGTTGGCCTGCTACAGGGCTCGTAAATGATAGGGTGTAAGTCGGGGTATTGGAATAGTGACCTGCAAACCAGTCAACAAACTCGTCATCGGTCATGTGAAGCACATCGTTTCTATTAATGAGCCACTCATAATACTTCCTTGCAGAATCCAAGCCACCGTTGTTATAAAGTTGGTCAAATTCGAATGCCACCTTCACATATCCAAAGGGTTCAAGTTCATTGAGGGTTAGGTCAATTAATTCTTCACAGTACTGAGTTGTTCTTTCCCAACCATTAAAGATCGTGTTCGCATCACCCAGGTGAGTATCATAACGGTGATCTTGATACCTTGCAGCCCAGTCCCACGTGAGGTGGGGAAGAACCACAGTTCCACCAAGGTTTTTATTTGGGATTAAAACATTGCTCGCGTTTGAGAAATATGGAGCCTGCCATCCACCACGCATACTCATCCAGTCTAATGTCCACTGATCAAAACAATATCCGGCAACATATTTTATGCCATACTTTGAGCTTGCATAGTTCACGTTGTGAGTATCGGGCTGAAACTCGAAGATCCCTTTGGGGTAGTAGCCGACCTTCTCTTTAAACAGATTGAAGAAATAGTCGATCTTTGACTCTCGGAAAGATGTATTGTACGTTTGCTCATAACTGAACATTGGTATGAGCTCCCCTCGGCTTTTAAGAAAATTAACGAATGCAACATCATCCAAAACCGTCCATTGGCCTATTATGAAGTTGAACTTTGTGTAGTATGGTAACGAATCTACGAAATCAATAAGCTCTGATTTTAGGCTATCACTGAAACCTACGGGTGCTAAAAGTATGCCCAATTCCACAATCTTGTCTTTTTGGGTATTATATTGGGGTAGAGAGTTCGCGGCAATATAAGAATATGAGAATGGGATAGATGTGGTGAGTACCAACATCAATAATAAGACCGCACCTGTTTTTTCATGTCGACGTTTTGAAAGAGCCATAATTGCGAGCCCAACAGAAGGAGTTGCTATGGCGGATATCAACATGCCAGTAATGAAGCTTGGCACTGCGTAATATTGCAAAACATAACTCAGTGAGGAGTTGCTGCCCACCAAATAGAGGTTCGCAAAGCCATAGGCGGTAATTGGAACATATGTACTGTTATATGATTGAAGCAACCAGTTCGGGGAGTAAGTTTCGAGGAAAACTAGCCCGTTCGAACTAGAGTCGATTTCATACCTTGAGCCTGATTCGGCTGTATACGAAAGCGATTCTCGTTCTTTAGGAAATGCCATTTCATCAGGAACGATAAGAAGGTAATCTACAAGACCCTTCCCCGAGAGACTTATACTGTGTTCTCCTTCAGTAATGTAAACTGCTTCGCTGATGACCTCGGTGAAACCTAGTTGCGAAGTTTCTAAATCTAAGGTTCTATTCCCATCTATATTCAGAATCACAGAGTCTTCACCTAAGCCATATACTCTTGCTACGAATTTACAGTAGTCGCTTTTTGGGGCATAGATTTGTGTGTGTACCTCGGAAACTCGAAGATCGCTTAAAATTCCGTTACTTGCCCCAGCAATGCTCGTTACTGACGTCATGGGGCTGTTTGTGAAAGTCCAAGTTTGATCGTCGAGCACATACATCAATTTGATGTCGTTAGAACTCAAGTAGAGTGATATTCCCAGCTCGGCCGCCTCAACGCTTTTCTCAGGCAGTACCGCGATCTTTGAGACGGCTCCAACCCCACCCAGACTTTTAATTGTAATAGTGCAGTTATTCTGCGAAAGATTATAGTAGCCCAGTGGGACCCAAGCATACCTCCCAGCGATAACCTTGGATGGTTCAATCTCTATAGCGGGGTTTCCAGACACATTGACTTTCAACCCCTGGAATATGCTCGTCGAATCTATCCATGTTTGGATTAGTACCAGATACCTGCCATCCTGCTCGACCCTAACTGGCAGTGTTATCTCGTTTTGCCCTAATGTCATTATATACCTATCCGGATTCACGTTGAGCGCACCGTCGAACCAGTACCATGTGAGATCTCCACGCACCCAGCCCTCCAACCCATTCGAGGAAATTTGGGCCTCGGGCCAGGTATCGCTTGTGCATGTCTCTCCCAGCCAAGAAATGATGAGGTCCCAGTACCTGTCCCCCTCAACTATCAAACCAGACACCCCAGTAACAGATTTTATGCTATCTGCCTTCAGGTTGTCCACAAATAGAGTGCAGCCAGACTGGAAATCCCAGTCTTCTTGAGCTAGGTCAATCAGGACCCTTCTATCCCCGTATATTAGGTAGAGGTCGTTTTTAGGAAACATCATGGGGAGGTCTGAACTCACCCTATATACGGATATTGGGCCGAATGTCCTGTCAAGCTCCAAACCCTTAGCTCGCTCCACAATTTCCGTCGCATTACCAGCGAAGAGTGTGAAGTCGTCCCTATTCTGTGGGATTGCTGCATCAGTGCGCAAGACCACATACCTTGCGCCCATCAGGCCCAAAAGCTTCCCGACGGCATCAGTCTTCCCCCTATAGATTGAAGTGTATACCCATTTCACAAAAGATGCCGAAAGGGTAGCATCCTGCTCGCTCCTGACCTCAACTGTGGGTTTGGGTTGCAGAGCAACTGCCGGGTTCAAGAAGCGGTGGTCAGCCCATGTGTAACGGACATCCCAAAGGGCTGGAGGCATGATGGCGATCCTATAGTCTTGGCCCTGAGAGTAGAGCCAATTATCGTATTCTATTTGGTAGCTTGGGGTATCAACACTCTTTACCAACCCCCCATAGTTATTGGAAATTAGCCCTGAAAATAGAACTAGCCCTATAACTAAGAAGAGATAGAAAAGAAGACGGCGATCCTTAACAAATGACCTCAGGTTACCCTTTGAAAATTCAGAAATTTTGTCGGTAATATGGCCTATGAAGAAACATAAAGAGATTGCAGGAAATAATAGGAACTTGTTAGCCTCACGAAACATGACAAACCCAATAAAATTATTGAAGAGCCAAGAGTAAACCTCAGTTAATGGCCAGAGTCCTGTTGAGAGCCAAATGCCGATTATAGCTAAAAATAGAAAATAGATAAAGTTTTTTGCCTTTACCCCCCGGTCCTTTAAGAAAAATAGTGTAAATGTCAAACCTTTTTCTGGTTCACCAACCTTCTTTGCCCTAACCTTCAAAATCATGTATAGAATTGGCACAATAATCGCTAAACCTACAATAAATTGAGGAAGATCGGAGATCTTCATCAAAAAGGGGTTTGCAATATAATTATAAATTTCCTCGCTACTGAAAATATAATATGGTTCCTTCACTGTGAACACAAGGTAGAGAAAGGGCATGCTCAAGGACAGCCCAAGGCCTACCACCAAAAGAAGCGACATGGAGCGTCTAAGCGTTCCTGAGAAATCACTCTTGAGCTTTGGAAGGATTTCGATTAAGAGGTATGCCCCTATCATCATATAAAAGAGATATGCCATATGCGGGTCTGCTAGGTAAAGGAGGGCACCAAATACCCCGGCGAGTAGCAGTGATCCAGTCCTTTGTCCATCCATCCCTTTAAAAAAGAGGAGCAGCGCAAATGGCAGCATGCAGTAGCCAAGTAGCAGCGTATTATGACCAAGTTCTACCCTCTGGAAAACCCAAAAATTGAAAATCCCATAAAGCCCGGCTACGAAGGCTGCTGCCTTTGATTGATAGAAGTGCCCTATGAGTGCTGCAAAACCAAGGCCCGAGAACGCGAACATCATGACAAAAAGTATTTTTTGTCCAACTACAACTGAGCCCGCCATTATAGAAGTTCCTATTAGAAATAAGTTATAGAATGCATTCCCTATCCAAAGGTTAGGGTTTCCCAGGTTAGAAAAGTGAGCCCATGGAAACTGGAATGCTAACTGCAGCTGCTCCTGTCGGTACATCAATGAGATGTCATTGTATGCCAGGGCACCATCCTGGAAAGCCGAGGCAAAGCTTAGCAAAGACAGAGCAGCATAAACGGAGAAGAAGATTAGATATGTCTTAATGTGATTAGGTGAGGACATCGGAGAACCGCCCTTAAGTTAAGCGCTAGTACATAACTCAAATCAATATTTTACTGTTAAAGCGCAACAACATAAATAGGTTTCTCAATGTTAGAAATCCAATACAAGAATATATTGAGCTCGAATTTGGACCTTTTTGATAACATTTTCTACAAAAAGTCAGGTTAAGCCTGATGAACTTAGCTCAACAAAACCTTGATCATTCTATTGATAAATTTCGAGCCATCGAATTCTTCGACTATCTTCAATCTTCCATCAAACACAATCTTTCTTCTCAAGTCCTCATCGGTAATCAATTTTTCCATAGTTTGGGCAAGTTCAATCGAGTCATTTCCATCCACAAAGTTGGCACTGTCCTCTAATTTCATAATCTCAAACAATCCACTATGTCTGGAGGTTATTGGAGTCGAGCCACATATTATCGATTCTAGCGGGGTAAGCCCAAAAGGCTGTCTTCGCGGAATTGAAACAACGATGGTCGATCTGGAGTATATGAACCTTAACTCCTCCTCGGAGAGAACCTGCGCCCAAAGAATTTTCTGTGATATCCCTAACTTTTTCGACCACATTGCTAGACTTTTAACCTCAAACCACGTTCCTCCGGTAAAGACAGCAATAAAGTCTACATTCCTTAGCCTCTCCAGAGCCTTTAGGCAAACAAGTTGATTCCACCAGAATTTAGTCCCCTTAGGGAAGAAGATTACCGGGGAACTTTTTTTTACAATCCGTGAAAAAAAAGGGGTGGCGCTTATCGGGCGTTCAAATTTTTTGATGTTTATCCCGGGGTAAACAACTTTTATATCAGCAGGGTCTAGACCATATACCTGTGCATTAATTCTACGGGTAAGGTTGCTGTTCGCCATCAAAACATCATAATTTCTTACACAGCGGATATCTGATCCTCCATATAGCCTCGTCATAAATCTGTAGAATATCGGTAGGTAAAAGGGGTTAGTGGCTTTTTGCCCCTCCCGGTCATGAAGGATTGTGGGGGCTTCTTGAAAGTAATGTATATGCCTTGCCCTTAAGCGGTTAGAGTAGTTCAGAATAAGATTCGAGGGGAAACCGGAAGTAAATATCGTGTCGGTATCTGGATTAATTAGCCGGAACAGAGATCTAGTCAGCACCTCTAAATTGATCCAAGTTAAGGGGTTTCCTGGAAACTTTACACCCACCTCCTTCACTGAGAGCGAGCTGTTTTTACGGCGTAGTTGATCATACCAAAGCTTATTACAAGCACCAACCAATAAATCCACTTTACAGCCTTCCTCGGCAAGACCAATAGCCAGATCGGTAATTAGTCTCTCAGCGCCACCCACCTGATGCATACCTGGATGGATCATTGTTATGCGACTTGTCCCTTCAGAATCAACCATTTTTACCCCTGACTTAGCTTTCCTTTTTTTTACCCCAACCATTTATATGCATACTTATTGTTAAATTGAAGACTCAAACACTTCGTTCGATACCAAGTTCACGCTCATAACGGCTTTACAGTATGAGTTAAGTTGGTGCATGAGAGTTTTTAGTTGTCAGTTTTTTGGTCCATTCGCGGTCTTTATCTTTTCTTGTACAAAGCTATAGTAAATAGCTCAAAGACAGGAGGATACTTCTTTATCTCTATCCTGTCGAAGATCTTTGACAAAAAATGTACAACTTTTCTCTCTGTTTGTAAATGAGTTTCCTCCCTAATTTTTCCTTTCCTTAGCAATCGTAAGAAGAGATATAATCGATTTTCAGAAGGAGAGGTTGTAACGATCTGCCCATCTTTACTAAGTGTTCTGTTCATTTCTTCAATTGAAGATTGCAAATTTTCAATATGCTCAAGCACATCTGCAGCGAACATTGTTTGGAAAGAGTTGTCACGGAATGGCAGGTGCTGGATATCGCCCGCTATCACATGGACATTTTCAAGTCCTAACTCGTTAAATAAATCATTGGCAAAATTTACATGGTTAATGTCAAAATCAATGTAATAGACATGCCTTGACATCTTAGCTAAAAATGAAACGAGAAAGCCGTATCCCCCTCCTAAATCTATAACATGTTCATGATTTTCTCCGACCGCTAGACCAAGCATTAGTTCTAATCTTTTCCACCATATTTTGGATTCCAGCGGTCTCTTACTGTAATAGGAGTTATTGACGCCCCTCTCAACAAGTGGGTATTTGAAGGCAAATTTTTCTATTATTTCATAGTCTAACGGGTTAATCTTGACTTTTTTCATCGTTAGAGGATAATTTATACTAATATAAAAGAATTTTTACTTGATACACGCCATCAAAATTAGCATCTTCCTCAACGGAAATTCACGCATCCGGAGTCCGGTGCCATTCTACGACTTTTCGCTCGAATGAAATGCGCCCACTTACACTCTATTAAACATCGCTCCAGCAATAAACGACTCGTATTCCACCAGTTTAAGAAAAACAAAGCCGAAGAAATACCAAGGATTGGAAACCAGCGAGATTTTTTTGATGTACCTTGGGCTAGGCAGGAGGATATGGTACATTGAACGGCTCCGGTGCCTTGCTCGATATTGGGGGATTTTTTTGCCATAGTATACTATCTTTCTGGTTCTATCCGCGATGGAAAGGTTATCGATATGGTAGATTTGTGATCCTACAAAGACCATTTTCACACCTGAAGAGAGAAGCCGTGAGTGTAGATCTTTGTCCTCTCCATACACGAGGGTCTCATCATACCCCTTGGCCTCAGAGAAGAGACCCTTGCTCATAAATCGAGGAGCCACGTATGTTGTATCACCTTGTCTCAGGGTTTCACCAATGGCAACACATTTTGACCAGAAGGATCTACCAATCGTTTTTTGCGGTATGACACATGCGGTTCTGTAACCACAATGCGCCAAGCACTCCCCCACAAGGTCTGGCTCAGTAACCATGTCTGAATCCACAAAAAGAAGGTATTCCCCTTTGGCCATTCTGGCTCCAAAGTTCCTGGCCTGGGAACGCTCCATCCTCGTTCTGTAAACCTTGGATCCTAATGAGGCGCTTATCTCGCAGGTTGCGTCTAAGCTCTCTCCATCAACAACAATTATCTCAACTGGACTGTACCTTTGCGCGAGAAGCGACTTGATGCACCTGCCTATAGTTAACACAGAGTTCTTTGTGGGTATAATGACGCTAACCAAGGGTCGTCCGGAGATCATCCTTGAACCTCATCACGCGATTGGTCCCGCTACACTCACTCTGAAATTATAAGGCTCCACTAATATCCTTATTTGAAGGACAGGCACAACCGCGATTGATATAGCACATGATGTTCAAATGCATCACTGGAAATAGGAGGGGAGGTTTTAGTATGCAAAGTTCGCGCAGGCAATAAAAAATATCAATCAAATAAGGTGTTGTTTTCAGATTTGTTTTTAAGAATATCCACATCTGTAGGATTGAACCTACGGAGTCTGTTAGGGGCTTTGGCGAGGGGGGAATCCCCTGTTATTACCCTAAAAAACTCATCGGCGGTTCTATCCCAATTGAACCCCCTTGAATATTCAAGCGCACTATGCGAGAGCTCTCCTCTAAAAGAGCCATCTGTAAGGATCTTTAAGATCGCCTGGGACAGGGCCACGACATCCCCGCCCCTCGCTAGGATTCCAGTTTCACCATCGCGAATTGAGTCCCTCAAGCCGGGTACATCGTAGGCCGCGCAAGGGACGCCCAGAGCATTGGCCTCTATGATGTTCAGGCCGAAACCCTCCCTGACGCTGGGGTTGACCATTACCCATGCCCTCTTCAGGATCTCCCTCCTCTCCGGATTTGGCAAACTGCCAAAGAATCTCACACCTTCTATCCTCATCCTCTCCAGCTGTGGCCTAAAATACCCGTCTCCAATCATCCACATTTCTGCCTCTGGGACTTTCTCCTTTACCAGCTTGAAGGCTTTAATGGCATGATCCGGCCTTTTTGCCCTCTTCAACCTTCCAACGTACGCTATGACCGGGTATTTTTCCTTCTCTGGAACCTCATCCAAGGGTCTAAAGTTGACCCCCTCCGGAACAATTGAGACCGATCTGAATCCGAGATCGAGGAGGTCTTGGGCTGTGCTTCTCGAAACCGTGATCGTGGAGACATCGGCATAATTCCTGAGCCATCTGCCCTCCAGAATGTAATAGCCTACGGAGCTTATCGGAAAAGGGGTTTCATAAAACCAGTACTCTCTGGCCAATTGATGGATAAGACAAAAAATTTTTTCTCCGTTGTTCACAAACTTTGGCGTGAGAAAGGGTCTTGTGTTGATCTCGTCTATGACAGTATCAAATCCCTCCCCTGAAAGACGATCCCGGTAGCACTCTCTCGCCTCTCTATATACAGAGTATCTTGTCCCCTTCCTTATGATCCTTATTCCATCTGCGAGCTCCTCATCTCTGCATCCCTCGAACTCGGATGTGAAGAGGGTGACCTCGTGCCCTCTGCCCGCCAGTCTGGTGGCGACCTCGTACGCAAAGACCTCTGCCCCGCCCGCCTCTGGATTCCTAAAATCCCTCCAAGTAAACCAGAGCACCCTCAACAGCGATCCGCTCGATACCTAGTCTACTAAGACGAGCTCAATAATTAATAGTTGTTGCCAAGACAATCCGGCTGCTTTCAATGGGATAAACCTGTCTGCAGTAGCGCCTTCTGGTAATACTTTGTGATCCTCAACCTGTATGCTATGCCCAAAAGATCCTTTAGCATGTAAAACATGGACAGAAGGTTGAACCTCTCCTTGGTCTCCACTCTCACGGGTAGCTCGACAACCTTTAGGTTTAGCAATTTCGCCGCGAGGAGAATCTCGACATCATAGGCATACCTCTTCACAACTATGACATCCATTATCCTCCTGAATGCATCGGTCTTTATGATCTTGAGTCCTGTTTGGGTGTCCGAGAACTTTAAACCGGTTGTCAACCTCGTGATCGCATTAAAGGTCCGGCTCAGTATTTTCCTCAAAAAGGGGGCATGGTATATGGAATCTGGGTGCCTCTTGGAGGCGATGCATGCGTCATATTTTTCCAGCATCCTTATGTACCGCCTGATCTGGGAGGGGTTTATCTCCATGTCGGCATCTATTATGGCAATAACGTCCGCTGAGGCATGTTCGGCTCCATACCTCACCGCAAATCCTTTTCCAACATTAGAGCCATTTCTTATTAACTTCAATCTTATTTTCTCGCTTCTCGCCTTGAATTCCTTCAATCTCTTGTAGGTGTAATCCTCTGAACCATCGTCAACAATAATTACCTCGCCATTGTCCGTCAAATCTTCAAGCACGTCTACTATCCTTTCCAGAGTGTTCTCGATCTTCTCCTCCTCGTTGTAGGCTGGCACTATGACCGATATCTCTGCCTTTTCCGGCGGTGCGCTCAAGGATGCCTGGGACAGCGTAAGAGTCATTGTTTAATCAACCGTGAACCCAATTTCTCTGTTGTGTTCTTATTTAGAACCCATTAATATAGGATGCGTCTTGAGACTGAGCCTTGACACCAAGGGAAGGCAAAGACCTGAGGGGCGTTCCGGAACCAGGACGCCTCAATTTGTGATTAACAAAAAATAAGGATAAGATTAATTCAATAAAAGAAAAAGTAATTATTAACTAAGAGTATTAAAGTTATTTCGAAGGTTTTTTAAAGGAAATCATGATGACCCTCGAGTATCATCACAGCCAACGATGAACTAAATGGACAAAAACTATTTATAGTGAGTGAAGTAGATCATAAACAGAAAACAACGATGGAGGAAAGAAATTGAATCTACAATTGAAAAAAGTAACATCTGTGCTATTATTAGGTATACTCGTGCTTTCTTTAGCTCCTGCAATCATCGCCTATATGCCAGACAAGACATGGAAGAAAAGCACCGATTATGTCACTTTGGAAGGCTCCTTCGTAGAGTGCTGCACAAACGATGTACAATACTCGTACAAGGTAAACACATGGGCCAATACGGTATTCCATGATCGCGAAGATTTTGATCCATATGATACATACTATAATGCAGATAAGGCCTTGAGGATAGCCATGACCGAATATGGCGAATTCGCGGGCAACAACTCTGCAAATACCAACCACGCCGGCATAGCCTACGGTGCAGATTATAATGAGTGGGAGAACACCGAATCCTGGGCATCCACAGCCGTCAAAGAGGGGCAGTGGGTGCAAGGATGGTTGCTGTGGGTTAACTATACCTACTGGCTCGGACCCACCCAATATCCAAGGATTCTCTTGGCCTATGCGGTATACAGCAGCGGTGTCTCTGTTGAGGCAGGAAGAGGCGTCTGGAACTGGGACGCAAGGTACACCTCAGCGGAAACTCCTCAGAACACTCTTACGGAAGGGTACATGACACCTGATGGTGTGAAGGTACTGTACGACAGCGCGCGGCTTGCAGTGATAAGGGCCAATGTATTGATACATGATAACCATCTGGGTGACGACTTCGCCAGGATCACTTTCACAGTAATATTCGACAAATGCGGCAAAGTAGCCACGGTATTCAAGGATATCAAAATGCTCTTTGGCAAGGCAATTATAATCAATGACTTTGCGTTCTCAGAGAGGTATGAGCTTGATCTTGCAGCGAAGATCAATCCCACTCTGGCGTCATACGTGCACTAC
>Ga0315296_10001372_pt1 | contig 21308 bp, 17 predicted proteins | sample YL17G14_18_MG_FD_203921 | JGI IMG/M metagenome (GOLD analysis project Ga0315296, IMG submission 203921) | Sediment microbial communities from Yellowstone Lake, YNP, Wyoming, USA - YL17G14_18 | ecosystem: Environmental > Aquatic > Freshwater > Lake > Sediment | place: USA: Wyoming | collected...
CAGTTTGGTGGCTCATTCCCCTGGGGGGAGGACCCAAACAAGACCACTGTTACCTGTCCTGACCCGACAAATCCGGTGGTGTTTGAATTGAGGCGCAGCCTGCCTTAGCTGGAGAGCACATTATTCCTCTTCCTTGCCCCAGTTTTGCATTATTTGCTTTAGCTGTTGGGCAAGCTTGGGGCTAGTTCGTAGGCGTTCAATGAAGATGGGACATCCTTCCAGCAAGGAGTTTTGGGCAGCGGTTGCCATGCTGGAAAGGAGGCTCTGTATACCTAAGTCAGCCTGCGACGAGATATTCATCCCTGGGGCTGAGGATTCTAGCTGACGGCGGATGTCCTCGGCAGTGAACCTCATCGGCATCACACAGGACTTATACCACGGGCAGTCCTTGCACTGGGCTATAGCATAGGCTTCATCTAAAATATCACCCATATCTAACCTCCTTACTTTGTCATTCCTCTACCCGCCACAGGTAAAGTTAATGCTAATCAATTTGACCCAAAATATCAAGCTAGCGCATTATTCTGAGCAGGTGTATTTGCTCTGCTACGGGTTTACCAGGAAATATAGCTTGCATTTTTCGCCAAATCCTTGTATCCTGTGGCAAAAGGATAGACGACCTGGAGGTGCTTGAACTAGCTCGGGCATAACGGAGAGCAAGTCGGTGAGAGTCCGACGCAGTCCCGCCTGCTGTGACTGATAGATGACCTCTATCAGAAGTCAGAACGCCGCCCTCCAGGCATCCTTAAACCTCCGCGGAGAAAGGGGGTGGGATGATGTTCAGCCTAGGCTGAGGAATCCCCCTCGCTTTGTTAAGCAGAGGGGGTTTAATTTTGCCCGCTACTATCAGGAGGTTGATATTTTAATGAGAGCAGTGCCATTAGTTACTGGCATATTTATTATTTTGAGCCTATTGATGACTATGACCGTGGGTTGCAGCCAGCAGTCTTTGCCAGCAACCTTCACTGACGATATGGGTAGGGAGGTAACTATCAAAGGGATCCCCGAGCAGATTGTATCCCACGTGCCCGGTATCACCGAGACCCTTTTCGCCCTTGGTTTGGGGGAAAAGGTGGTTGGAGTCAGCGACTATTGCGACTATCCTGAGGAAGCTAAGTTAAAACCCAGCGTCGGCAATTATTTTAACCCTTCCATCGAAAATATTGTTGCCCTAGACCCAGACCTGGTGCTGACCGATGGGCACAGCGAGGGCATTAAGCAGCTTGATAGTCTGGGGATTACCTATGTAGTTCTGGAGCCCAAGGACATTGATGGTATTTTGAAGGATTTTGAACTATTGGGGAAAATCACCGGCAGGGAGAAGGAGGCTAACAAGCTCATTAAGGATATGCAGGAGCGTATGTTTTATGTTAAGGCGAGGGTGGAGGGTGCTCCCCGACCCAAGGTTTTCTATATCATAGACGCCACCGACCTGAACAATCCGTGGACAGCCGGTCCTGGTTCCTTCATTAACTCGCTTATTACCATGGCTGGTGGCGAAAATATTGGTGCTAAGGCAGGAAGTGCCTGGGCAAAAATGAGCATCGAGGAGGTGGTCAACTCTGACCCCGACATTATCATACTTCCGACCAAGCACGGCACAGCGTTTACACCGCCGGAGGCGCTAAAGGGACACCCCGCCTGGCAGAAAATAACTGCGGTCAAACGGGGGAGAATTTTCACTATTGACGATGACCTTGTCAGCCGCTATGGACCCAGGATTATTCTGGGTCTGGAGGAGATGGCAAAAATTATTCATCCTGAACTATTTAAATGAAGCTATGCGGTTGGTGACCGACTTAAGGGGTATCAAATGATTGAGTATCGGAGGGTGCCATTCTTGACCTTCGTGGTAAGCCCGCGCCAAAAAGTGAAGATTAATTTAGCTGGCTGCAATTTTGATTGTAAAGGGTGCTTTGCCATTGCCAAGCAGGAAGTTGGCAGAGTCTTTTCAGTAGATGAGCTTGGTGATTTGCTTATTAGGTCCTGTCAGCAAATCTATGGTCGGCTTGCTGATGATGTTCAAATAACTGGCGGCGAGCCGACGGTAAATATTGACTACCTGCTCTCTCTAATTCGGAGATTAAGAGGGCTCGGCGTCAGCAAAATCGGTATATCGACCAATGGCTATCACCTGGATAGAAATCTGGTTGAGGAATTAAAATCCTGGCAGGTAAATTACATTAAGTTAGATTTAAAAGCCTATAGTGACGAAATCCATAGGTGGTACACCGGCAAAAGCAATGCCAATGTATTGAGAGCGGTAGAGCTATTATGGGAATATGGCTTAACCTTTTACGTCCGAACCATACTTATCCCGAATATTGTAGATTTAGACGAGGTTGAGAAAATAGCCAGATTCTTGAGCCAGGTTGACAGGAGGATTGCTTATAAGATATACCAATTTGCTCCAGAGCATACCGGGAGTAAGATTCTAAGAAAAAGTCCGACCAAGGAGCAAATGCTAAAGGCTGGTACTATTGCCCGGCGTTATCTGGACAGTGCCGACGCCTATACTACCGAGACCGTCTACGAGCCCGAGTCCAAGTATATCGAGGTGAGGGCGGACGAGTTGCTGAGCGATTTTGACAAAATCGATGAGATATCCAAATTAAGTATTGAGACGTGGGACATGAAGTATTTTACCATGAATCAAATTCTAAGCTGTTAAGGTGGGTATTTAGGGCTATGGAATCACCTACTTTCAATTACAGCACCATCATTCAAGCACTTGAGGAAAGTGTGAGGCGCAATCTAACCGACGGGCTTCTGCTATCAGGAGGGCTGGACACGTCTATACTTGCCTACCTTGCTTCAAAGTATGGCAAACCGGGCTGCATTACAGTGGCTCTACGCGGTGCCCCGGCACCGGATGTTGACTATGCGAAGCTGGTAGCCAGCCAACTAGGGCTGAGGCACAATGTCCACTATTTTGGTAATGAGGAAGTGGACGAGGGTATCCGGGCTGTAATTAGAATTATGAAATCCTTTGACCCCATGGAAATCCGTAATAGTGTGGCTATATATATTGCATTGAAAGTGGGAAGAGACCAGGGTATGTCGACCTTTATGACCGGAGACGGCTGCGACGAGCTTTTTGGTGGCTACAGCTTCCTGTTCGGGCTAACAAAGGAGCAACTGGGCACGGCACTTAGAACGCTGTGGGCTAATATGAGGTTCTCTTCAATATACTTAGCTGAGCGCTTAGGGTTAGGAGTCAGGCTTCCATACCTGGCTCCGCAATTCAAGGTGTTGGCTACAGGCTTAGATGCGAGGCTGAAGGTCAGAACTGAAGGAGGGCAGGTGTGGGGCAAATGGATTCTGCGCAAGGCTTTCGAAGATGTTTTGCCCCGAGAAATAGTGTGGAGGGTCAAGGCACCAATAGAAGTGGGGAGTGGTACCACTATACTCCCGTCCCACTTTGATTCAACAATCTCAGACCTTGAATTCAACGAAAAGAAGACGAAATACCTCAATGAAGATAGGGTGGTCATTAGAAGTAAGGAACACCTTTTCTACTATGAGATTTACCGGGGAGTGATGGGTGTTCCTTATGCAATAGACAGTAATGCCAAGAGCTGTCCGGATTGTGGTTCCAACGTTGAACAGGGAGCCTCGTTTTGCCGGACATGCGGTGCCTACCCAATATAGCTGATAAAGGAGACAGGAATGCCAGGACTTTTGTCTAACACCATTGAAATGATAAAGCCTCTGGATAAAAGGGCAATGGCTGAAGCCCGCTCCAGGCAGGACACCTTGACCAAGCCGCAGGGCAGCCTGGGCAGGCTAGAGGAGCTGTCTATCAAGCTGGCTGGCATTCAGGGCAAGCCCATACCTCAAATCAGGCACAAAGCCATTATCACTATGGTAGGCGACCACGGCGTAGTCGCCGAAAAAATAGGTAACTGGCCTCAGGAGGTTACTGCCCAGATGGTTTATAATTTTCTCCGTGGTGGGGCGGGAATCAATGTGCTTGCCCACTATGTGGGAGCCAGAATTATTGTAGTGGATATTGGTGTAGCCGCCGACCTGAAGCCAGACCCTCAGCTTTTATCAAGGAAAATTGGCTATGGCACCCAGAATATGTGCCTTGGCCCGGCTATGACTACCGAGCAGGCGATGAAGGCAATAGAGGTGGGGATTGAGGTGGTGGCGGCTGAGGTGGCTCGGGGTCTTGACATCGTTGGCACCGGTGACATGGGCATCGGTAATACTACTGCCAGCGGTGCTATCTGTGCCGCTATGACCGGGGAAGCGGTAGCTGAGGTGGTGGGTAGGGGCACGGGCATTGACGATAGCCAGCTTAAACACAAAGTAGAGGTGGTAAGCCGAGCCCTGGCAATAAACCGCCCTGACCCAAATCAGCCTTTGGAAGTGCTGGCAAAGGTAGGAGGCTTCGAGATAGGCGGGCTGGTAGGGGTGATGCTGGCGGCGGCAGCTTACCGCATCCCGGTAGTTATTGATGGTTTTATCTCCGGGGCAGCCGCCCTTATTGCCACAGCGCTGGCACCTCGGCTTCGAGATTTCCTTATTGCTGCCCATGTTTCGGCAGAGGCTGGGCATAAAGTACTGCTCAGGCATCTGGAGCTCAAGCCGCTACTGGATTTGGGCATGCGTTTGGGTGAGGGCACCGGTGCTGTACTGGGAATATTTCTGGCTGAGGCAGCAGCTAGGATTCTGGCTGAGATGTCTACCTTCGGTGAAGCTGGAGTTTCGGAAAGGAATAGACCGGAAAATTGAGCTTCTTGGCGGCGTTAAGATTTTTAACCATCATACCCTTGCCCGGGCGGCGTGAAGCTAGCACCGAGGAATTAGGACGGTCTATAGTTTACTTTCCCCTGGTCGGCGTTATTATTGGGCTTATTCTAGTTGGCTTGAACTGGCTCCTGGGTCTGCTCTTGCCTTCGGCGTTAACTAATGTCCTGCTGGTCGTTTCTCTGGTGGCGGTTAGCGGCGCTCTGCACCTCGATGGCTTGGTTGATACCTGCGACGGACTGGCTGTTGGTAAGACGGTGGAGGAGAGGTGGCGAGTTATGGATGATAGCCGGGCTGGCGGCTTTGGTATTATCGGCGTCTGTTGCCTGTTGCTGGTCAAATACGTGGCACTGAACAATGTGCCCGATAACTGGCTGATGCCAACCCTGGTGCTTATGCCGGTGCTGAGTCGCTGGGCAATGGTTTATGCTCTTTTTGCCTATCCCTATGCTAAACCATCGGGTCTGGGCAAGGTATTTAAGCAGGAGGCTAGCCGGCTGAGGTTTACCATAGCCACCCTCATAGCCTTGGTTGCGGCGGTGATTCTGGCCCGGCTGGCAGGCTTGGTTATAATGTTTGGCATCTGGGTTATAGCACTGGCTGTGGCTTTCTATCTGAAGGGTAAGTTTGGCGGGCTTACTGGTGACACCTATGGGGCGATAAATGAGGTAACTGAGGTTTGTGTCCTGATTCTGGTCTGCCTGCTGGCTCATATCCAATGGTTAGTGAAGATATCTTATTTGGGGGGATAGACTGAGTAAAAGGTGCATTCTAATAATTGGCGGCGCCGGCAGTGGCAAAAGCCACTTTGCCCAGGAGCTTGCCCCAAAGTTGGGTGGAGCGGTGCTTTTTGTGGCTACAGCGGTGGCTGGTGATGAGGAGATGCGCCAGCGCATTGAGCAGCATAAGCGAAAAAGGTCAGCCGCTTGGAGAACCCTTGAGGTCACCACCCAGGTAGGCAGCCAAATTTTAGAGAAAATCGGTGATGCCCAGGTGGTGATTGTGGACTGCATCACTCTTCTGGTTAACAATATTTTCAGTCAGTGTAGTGACCAGACTGGTGAGCAGATTGATGCCCCTCTTATTGAGAAAAGGCTTATGGCTGAAGTAGGTGGGCTGATAGAGTGCATTAATCGGCTTGATGCCAGCTTCATTATCGTTACCAACGAGGTCGGTCTGGGCTTGGTGCCAGCTAATAGGCTGGGCAGGTTATATCGTGATTTACTGGCTAAGGCAAACCGGATGCTGGCACAGGCTGCTGATGAGGTCTACCTGATGGTCGCTGGCTTACCGGTGCCAATCAAACCAGCCAAGGGGTTATGACTTTTGCCGCTAATGCCAGTTACCAGAAGGATAATGATATGAGCTGTGGTCATCTAAAGCCCTATCTCGCTTTCCCGGATTAAGTCGGTGATTGGTTGAAGCCAATCTTTGGGTAAAATTATAAATCTACGTTCCTAATAATGCACTGGGCTAAATTTGTCAAGCCTTTAAATTGCCACTGAGACCCCTTGTTGCTATAATATCTCTGATTGATGGGGCTGTAGCTCAGTTGGGAGAGCGCCTCCTTTGCACGGAGGAAGTCAGGGGTTCGAGTCCCCTCAGCTCCACCAAAGGTGACTTTTGCAAAACCGGTCTGCTCCCTCTCTTGATTATTTATTTTTGCAAGGTTTAACCGGCAAAGAATCTTTCGTGACTTCAAGTCCTCGGACGGTAGAATCTTCATTCCGAGCTTAGCAACCAAGTCAGCCCTATCTTCAAAAGTCGACTCCTGCAGATTCCGGTCACGGAGTTCCCTCAGCTCTTGCTGCAACAGTTCGGCCTCAATAGTGCTAAGACCCCTGTTCGCCATTTGATCATGAAGTCTTCCAATCTCTAACTCTGCCCTGGCAATTGCCTCACGATGCTCAGCAAGTTTGATTTGGACTTCCTCTGGAGTATAGAAACCCTTCTCCCACCCCTCCTGCACTTTGCTGACTCTAACTTTTGCCTCGTTGATCTTGAACTGCTCCAGTCTGATGAGCTTTTCGAGGTCTACGCTCTGAGATAATTCCGCCGCCAACTGCTGATTCAGCCACGCATCATCGCTGAGCATAGTGGCGATCTCCTCCCAAATCTCTTGATCCCAGGTTCCTGGGACAAACCGATTATAGGTGCAGGGATCTATTATCCAAGCGCAATAATGTGCCCGGCAATAGTAGTAGACCTGGTCACCGCCATCCTTGTGCAGAACAGACATCGGTTTCCCGCATTTTGGGCAAAGCATCCTGTTTCGGAAGAGGGCTTGTATCGATTTTCCTGCTTTGCCTCTACCCCGTCCTCTTTCTTCGATGTTCTTATTGGCTATTTGCCAGAGTTGTTCGGTGGTAAGAGCCGGGACGGCAAAGGTAACCTTTTCTTTCTCCGGCTTCGGCCTGCTAATGGTACGTTTGATTCCCAGCGTCAGATCGCCGAGAGGTCTATCCGGATTGGAGAAACGGCCATTGGCGTTGTACTCGCCGCGGCCAGTATAGCAATGCCGGTTAACAATCTTAATTACCGTTCTGGGGGTCCAGGTATCTCTTTGCGGGGGAGGTATCTTCATTTCATTAAGTTTAGAAGCCACCCAGTATGCCGTCCTGTCCTGTTCGCCAATCCATATAAATATCTGCTGCACCACCCAGGCGGGGCCGCCATTGATAGGTTGTCCATCGAGGCCTGATTCTTTAATAACCCATGAAGCACTAAGGATCCTGGTTCTGCCATTTCGCTGGTCAATAACCCTTTCTGCCTTCAAATAGTAGCCGTAGGCTGCTCGTTGAGCCGGTACTTTACCTGCCATAACTCTGGCAATGCTGCCTCCAAGGGCATTGTCACGGTTACATTTGACTCGCAGAGCATTTGCCTGAGCTTGTATTATTCTGGTTGTCTGGCTACCCCAGTCATTACCAGCCGGAGCATCTCCATATATTATTTTTACCCTGTAATACTCGCATTCTTTTTCGAGGGTAAGCTGGTGAAGGGGATCGGCGGAAAGCCTGCCTTGAAAAGGTACTACTATCCCCGCTATCCGTCTTTTTGCGATGAGTTCGTTACGTAGCCATTGCATGCCCGGTCGATCGAGGTCTTCGCTGGACCTAGCATCGTAGATTATGTATTCCCTGGGTATGATGGCCTTCTCCTGCCTAGCTAACCGTGCGCAAGAAAGAAGGTATTCCCCCAGCCTATCGTTCTCAGACTGCTCTCTCGTAGACTGGCGGGTGTAGGCCGCCCACCAGTGGCTCTCTCCAAGGTCACATCCCGTGACCCCGAATCCGCTCTCATAATCGGCCACTCGTGCCGCTTCCGTAATGTATTTTTCGAGACGTTCTTCACTCATTACTTCAACTATTCTGCCCATGTTTACCTCCTAAAGATCCATTGAAGTACATTGTTACTGGTTTTCTGGTTGCGTGGCGTTGTTGTGAATTCCCAGACACTTCTCACTTGTCTTGATAACTTTTGAAGTGCCAAATCGATTGCCACCTTGTACCGAACCACCAATTTGTTTTTGACGGCGTCATTAATATTTGTGACGAGACTCTGCCGACCAACCAGTTTCAGTACATAGAGAATTGTTCTATCGTCCGGTGGCTGGTTACTGGAATCTGATCTCAAAAGAGCACTTTCCTTTAAAATCTTAACTGCTTTGGCGGTACTGCCACCCCAGCCGTGTTTCTCTTCCTCCCACTCAATCAATGCGGCAAGCTCAGGCGCCGACAGCAACGTTTTTGCCTTGGGATTAACCTCAATTGCCCTGGAAATCTGCCTGCCGATTCTAAGAGTGAAGAGTGTGCTGACACCAAGCAATAACTGCTTCGCGTGAGTGAGGAAGTCATCACATGACTCCTTCTCAGGGAGCAATAGTACCTTTGATAATAGGGCATCGATATTGGCATGAGGAGTCTCCTCCAGCAGCAGGCGGTAAAAATGGGACATAAATTTGGCAGCGTCCGCCGAATGCGCTTGAATTTCTAGGTCAGTAAAACTGGGTTGCCCAGTACTCTTTTGCCACTCTCTAATCAAGCGAACGATTTTCGAATAGACTCTGGCGGCGAAGTCAGCGTGATTCTGGTCCGTCAGTGTAGCCCAGTTCTCCACCAACTCACCAATCGTGAGAGCCGTGTCGTCCCTACCAATAGCTCTGCTGGAGGTTGCATCCTGGAAGGTGCTTATAAGTGTCAACATCTTTTTCGGCGTTAATTTCTTATGGATCCTGGTTTTCAGGTCATCGTCAGTCGGGTGTGATCTCGGTTCGGAGACACTGACTTTGACCGCTTGTTGAAGAGAAGGGTCATTGACCAGTGATTCAAGGATTGGGTGAAGCCGTTTGCTGAAGACATAATGGTCTGTCGGTTCCTGCGTTATGTGCCAGACGTAGGTGCCCAGCCACGCTTTGGCTTTCTTTCTCGCCGCCCTGAGCTTTGTCATAGATATTGGCATTTGTACCACCTCCTGTTTATAATACAAAGGGGGTAAATCAAAACGGCGTGCGGCCCGATTGATTATCCCACCGCGGTAACCTGTTGCGAGCAGGTTACCGCTATTCTTTTACAGACTGATTGCTAATCGTCTATTGTCCGGCCTTATCAATGACCTTACCAATACCATCGGCTTTCTCCTGTCCCTCTTCTTCCTCATAAGGACACCCGTCACAGCTCTCACGGGTATAGCACTCCATGGCATATTCTAACCACGAAGTGAAACTACCGAGCCAGCTATCTCTCAGCACTGGTTGAAATCTCTCCCACAATTCACCGTCTATGGCAAGAGTCGCCCTGTGCCGTGGCTTGTGCTCAACTGGTTTACATCTGCGCCTGACTTCTTTCATAGTATTATTATGCATAAAAGCTATGTTATTGTCAAGTTTTACGTTCGGCACCAGCATGGTGATTTGAGAAATGAGCAATGGAGCAATACCATCTCAAGCACAGGGTTTGTGCCGCGTAGCTTGATGCGCCCCGGTGGTATTAGGAATGTTGGCAACCCGCAATATCAATCACAATAACAATTGAGTGAGTCCAAGGACACCTCATGTTTTGCTGGATTGCACAAAACAAGCGAATGTGACCTTGTAGCATTTTCTGAGTCGTAAGAGCAGGTTACCCACTAGCGCTTGACTGGTTGGGGGTGACCTGCTTCCTCTACCGCCCCAAAAGAGAGATATCTGAATCGCACGTAGAAATGGCCAGTGCTCTGGAACCGCCTCTTTAGCGGGGTCTCGCTGCCCAAGAACTGCACTAATTTCAGACATAAACTCAGGCACTGTCTTAATAACCACGCCATCGGAAAACAAAGTCAGTCGGGAGTAGTAAAGACCAAAGCTAAAAATCTAACTCCATCTGAGTCCGCTTCTCAGCTTGACCCCTTTCATAGCAGGTGGCATCAGTGGTTATAGTAACGCGGCTTTCGGCGACCGCTACTAGTTTCAGCCGGATGGCGGTGGTCATGGAATGGTTCTTGGCTTCCATTTGTTGCCTACGCGGTCAAAAAAGACCCGGTGATTTTCATTTTCTGTAATCCCGATCCACATCGAAGTCCAACCCTCAGCTAACCCTTTCTTAGAGTAGGTGTCGTAAAGGGTATTAAAATCAAGTCCCCAATCCTTGAAGGCAACAAAAAGCTTGTAGTATTCAGCATCACTGGCCAGCAGACTAGCAGGTTTTGAAGGAATTTCTGGGAGCGCCGGCGAGGGTGAAGTTTCTCCGCTCTGAACCCTTACTCTAATCTCATAACTCGTAATCTTATCAGCCAAAGTTCCTAAAAATTCAGCTTTGAAGTTTTTTGTTTTACCCGGCTCTAAAGCAAAAGGAAAATCTGCCAATTCCTCCCAAGAAGCACCATAGAAGTATACCCGAACCTGAATATTTCCCACGCTAGAAGAAGAAATATTTTTTACAGTCCCTTCAACGATGGCTTTAGACCATGACCTCTTTCCACTGTGGCTAAGTACCTCTATACGTTTATCGGAATCTGGGGATATCCCTCCTCTGAGTTCCTCAAAACCCTGTGTTTCGGGACCTTCTTTCAATTTTTCTTCAATTTCCTTTTCTGTCTCTCCTATTTTTTGGTACTACTCTTCACCCAAGAATTCTTTCAAGAACTCTTCTTCCTCCTCCGTAGCTTTTTCCGGCTCACTCTTGCAGCCCACCATCATTGAGCCACCCAGCAAAACCAAAATCATTCCAAAGACTCCGAGAATCAATATCGTCCTTTTCACTTTCTTTTACCTCCTTTCTAAGTTTCAAATTTTTGTATTGAGCAAAGGCTCCTCTAGCAGCTCCGCCATATAGCTAACTAGTTACCCCGTATTGTATGTTAGTCGCCTAAACACATACCGCTCCAAGCAGGATAACCATTACCACCCTCCGTATCCGTCAACTGAACGACGTTTGTGCCATCAGAATTCATGACGTAGATTTGGTAGTCTCTGTCGCGATCCGAGTAAAAAGCAATCTTGGCGCCATCTGGAGACCAGTTGGGCCAGAGATTCTCGCCTAACTCACCGGTTAGGTTCACAAATGTTGAACCATCGATGTTCATGGCATATATTTGGGCGTCTTTGAATGACAGCCCATCCTCAACCCATTTGCCAGCTTCGTAGCTAACAGCCAGACGGCTCCCGTCTGGTGACCACACAGGACAATAATAAATGCCCAAGCGTCGACTGTTCGGCACCTCATACCACTCCCCAAATTCTCTGTCAGTAACATTCACTATAGCAATGCCACCTTTGGTGGGATAGTCAGGTCTACCCGCGGGCTGAATCTCATGCCAAGCGATTGCTATACGGCTGCCATCAGGTGACCATGCTATACCTCTCACACGTTTATACAGAGTTGATAGGTCACTACTAGGTTCGAATAGCACTACGTCACTGCCATCCCTCGTATTTACAATGCGAACCCTTTGTTCACTGGCATAGGTAATTTTTTCACCGTCAGGTGACCAAGCCAGTTGGGGGAAGAAAATTTCTTCTCGCGTTGAAATTTCCCTCAAATTACTGCCATCGCTATCCATAGCCATAAGCTTTGGCTGTCCATCATGCTCAGAAACAAAAGCGATCTTTGAGCCATTGGGCGACCAAGCGGGAGCGTAGTCATTTGCACTGCGCTCTGTCAGTCTAACCTGGCTACTACCATCATCATTCATAACGTATATTTCTAGATTCCCGTCTCGGGCGGATGCAAAAGCTATCCTACTAGGTGCAAGCGCGGGCTTCTCACTGATACCCAGAAGGTGCCGCAAATACTGGTCCGTATCATCGGCTATCATCCAAAGGTTAGACAGTTCCACTGGCAGAGCCAGAACCATCTCCTGTGGCAGCATGTAGTAGGTTTCTTCCGTATCGGGGTAGAAAAGCTTGCCGAAGGCCTTTAGCGCCAACTGCTCAGCCACAATCGCTCTCTCTACAATCTTGAACTCTGGTGCACCTTCAATCTTATAGGTAGCGCTATAAAGCAGCATGGCGTTGCCAGCTGCTTGGAAAGCCTTGGCTATCTCCACGCTAGTCTCTATCTCCAGCTTTTTGTCTAAGTGTTCCGCCACATTCCGAAAGAAAGCATACCGGCCTCCGACACCTCCCAAGCTAGTCTTAAACTCCTGCTGAATGTACCGCTGGCCATCCCATAGGTAGGTCTGATACCTAACCTCGTCTATGGCCACGGTTCGAGAATCTATGATTTCCAGCTTAAGGTTTTCTAACTGGGCCACCACCTTCTCGGTCGGGAATCCTGGCAGCAGTTCCTGTCTTTGGATTTCGTTGATGAGGTCATCGAAGGTGTCCTGGATTGACTGCCTTACCCCGAAGGCCCCCCTTGCCATTTCCGTGATACGACGCCCGACGCTGGTATCCCTTCGTGGGATACGGAGAGGCCCCTCCATCCCGGTTTTCGGCGTTGCATAAAGGTGATTCTCGATGATAGCTTGGTAGCTCCTCTCCCAGTCGTCCCCAAAGGGAGGGACATAGGTGTCGTCCGCCGCGTCCAGCATCTTCTGGATGGCGGCAGTATAAGCGGGGCCATCTAGGGCTAGTTGCGCTTGTCCTCCCAGTTCTTTTAACTCCTGTACCATCATTATCAGGGATGCCACCTGCCAGTTTGCCTCTGCGCTGTCCAGAGCTTTGCCCGCTTCCTGAGCGACGCTAGGCCAATCAGAAGCCGCCTTCAGGATGGCTACAGTATCTTCAATAATCCTTAGTGCCGGCCTGAGAAAATCTGCCCACCGCTTCGCTCGCCAGTAGTCTTTTACATCGGTGAAGGCTATTGCCGTGGTCTCTACATCGGAGTCGATTTTCTTCAGCATGGCATCTCGTAGATCCTTTAGCGACTTGACTAGATCGGCTTTGGTTGCTGTTGGAGGTGTTCCAGCTGTAGAAGACTCCCCAATAGCAACGATGGGCTGGAAAACCCCCGACCCTGCATCCTGAGATTCTCCGCGAGCATAAATGGTTCCATCAGCAGCAATTGCGGAAAGCCATATCGCATAGAAATCGAATGGTTCGGTACGCCACTTTTCTGAACCATCAGGGTTAAAGGCTATCACTTGACTTTTATAGTTAGGCGTATAGTTAGGCGCGTGCCCTCCTATCTGTGTGATGACAGCCATGTATATAGTTCCCCCTGAATCGACAGCTGGACCCTTTGGGCAAAAGTTGTCGCTGGCAAAACGTTCCAAAGTGCTGTCAGGGCTAACCTTGTACAGAGTTCCGCTAGCCAAAACATAAAGCGAACCGTCAGGGCTCATGGCTGGCCCATATAGCGCCACATATTCCGAACGGATAGCTACCGGAATATCAGCATGCCATCTCTTTGTTCCCTTGGGTGTGAGTGCAATGAGTCGGCCGCAGGACGCATCCTGTATACTTAACATGCTTGGTAAGACGTAAACAGTACCATCGGGTCCAATGGCAATCGAGTAGTCAACTCTATCATAGTACCCAGACCACTCTGTCTGACCATCATACTCCCACTTCTTCCCCCCTCGGCTGTCGTAAGCGCAAACCTTGCCCGGATGCATAACAGTATATACGGTTCCGTCTACTGCTATTGCCGGGCTCGACCGAATGCCCAATTGTGACCACCGCTTGCTACCTTCGGAATTAATAGCTGTTAACCATGTAGCATCATGTGCTATGTCTAAACAGGATGCATAGACCGTGCCGTCTGGCCCGATGACAACATCAGTGAGCCAAGTCCACTCGACTGGAGGTGACGGCAGGGAACTACGCCACAATTCCCTACCCTGAAAGTCAAACGCCAGAATGACTCCTTTGCCGGCTTGCCATAGCATAGCGTACAGAGTCCTTTGAGAGCCGATAGCCTCAAGTCTACCTATGCCCGGGATCTGTACCAGCTCTCTACGATTGCCGTCGGGCTCAATAGCTATGATGCTCGTCGTGTCAGTGTTCTGGCGGCTAAGGTAAATAGTTCCATCTGCGCTTACTAGCGGGCTCGAGCTTATCCCCGATTCGTCGAACTGAACAACCCATTTGACAATTGGCCGTTCCGGGCCATTGTAGGGGCTGCAACTTGTGTTTTGGGCATTCTGTCCGCTCATAGGCCAGGGGTGAGATACTACAGGAATAGGACTAGGTCTCCATTTCTCTGGTGGATATACCCATCCGATATAATGCCCCACCTTAGGCAAACTTTCAGTCTCACTGATGGTGTTAGTTTTTACTATGCCATACGCATGGATTATTCTCCCGTCTCCTAAATAGATCCCAACATGACCATCCTTGTTATCATCTGTCTGACCAAAGAAAATAAGTGCACCCCGAGGTGCGCTGCGCCAGTTATCTGAGTCCTGAAGAACGAGATCAAAATCTTCATCTCCGTTAACTGCATCCCATGCTGAATCCCATTCTCCTTCAGGCTCAGGGCTGCGCTGTCGAAAGGCATTCGCCACAAACCTCAGACAATAGTTGCTCCATTCTCTCCTACCCGCCTTATCCATAGCCCAACTGATAGCTGCTTCAGCCCAAGAATCAAAGCTAGGAGGCTCAATCAGTTCATCCTTAAAGACAACTTTGTAGTCAAACCTAGCATCAGCCTTCTTCAGCTTAGGTGGTTCTTGGTCAAAAGGTATATACATATAGATATGCTCATTTTGCCAGCCGTAACTTTCCTTCCACTCCTCTTTGAGGTCTTCAAGGTCAATATTGACGTATGCTTCCTTTGCCTGTTTATCATATATGACATCCACAGTGCCAACGCCTAGCTTTGTGACCCTGAAGTAGCCAATATTCCCCAGAGCTCCCTTGATAGCCAGTTCTTTCCCGCCCCACTCCGCCAGTGGACTCAGTATCTCTACTACTGCTGCTCCTAGCTCTCCAACCGGGCCAAAGCTCTTTAACCATTGCCCCGCAACTTCTCCTATAGCCAAAATTGCAGCCTCGGAATCTATGGAAAGAGTAACCACGTTTTCTGGAGGCTGGACATCAATCAAATCAAATGATGCCAGAACTTTCCTAAAGAAACCTATGGGACCACTGAATAGTCCACCGACACTTTCAGCTTCGCCAGATAGCTGTTGAGCCCGAACCGCAGCAATTTTCCTGATATTACCCAGTTTCATCTCTTCATCCAGCACCTTGTTTACAGCACTACCTAATGCGGATAATTCTTGGCAAGATAAATTAGCTATCTCTATGCTCGCCGACTCATTGGCCGTTGAGGCTTTCTGAGGACAAGCCTTAGCATTAATCTGTGTAACAGCTTTGGCCTCAGCCGGGAAGGCTTGATAGGCCAATGTCAGCAGAAACGTCGCAACCGTTACAATTGCAAGCAAGCTTGTCTTCTTCACTCAACCTCCTCCTTCCAATCATCATTACATCTCGTCTCCACAGCCCTCGCTGCTCCTGTCGTTCGTCGCCTCTTTTCCGTCAGTGCTGCTACTTAGTAGCCAATAGTGGCGCTCCGCAGCTCTGACAGAACTTAGCGCCGGGACTATTTTCAGCACCGCACTTGGGACAATGTAAAGATAGCGGTTGGACTTTCTCGGCTGGCTTTGGCTGGAGTTCAGCACCACATGACAGGCAGAACTTGGCACTGGCTGAGTTCAGACTGCCGCACTTGGTACAGGAGACCTCTTGTGGCGCTTTGCCTATTGCAGCCAGGACTGGCGTTAACAATCCATACCCCTTGTAGAGTCGGTAGAGCAGTAGCGCAACGAAGCCCAGCGTAACCAGAATTGATATCCAGCCGAAATCTCTCTCCGTGTGAAGCAGCAACAGGATGTCTACGACCTGTACCACGATCGGCCATACGATAGCGATAATTATTACATTGGCTAACTCAACTGATAACCCGTCTATGTTCGCCGCTACTTTGGTGCGAGCTGGCTGGTCTACCTTGAATACCTGGCGTGCATAGTGAGTTATTACAGAGGCTAAGCGTAGCCTTGCTGGCATGACCAGTATCAGCATAATAGCAGCAATAACAAGCTTTATAACATCACCGACGAATAGACCTGCGGCTATATGAGTTGAAGCTCCCGGCAACCGGAAAGCAACACCAGAGAAAATTGCCAGTATGATTAGGCCGATGGCCACACCTACAAGCCGATTACGGCTCGCGATTACATCATCTACAACAACCACTGGTCGTGGGATTGTATCTGATGGTCTTACGGCAGCTGGTGTAGGAGGCAGTGACACAGGCACTTCGGTTGTTGGTAGAGGAGCTAACGGTTTCTCAGGCTCAGCGCTGACACCCGCGGGTAACTTGGCTGCACCTATCAATAAGAATATTGAGCCCACAAACAGGAGATAAACACCTTCACCCAAGCTAGTACCCCCTCCGATCAGTTTTGCCGTTGGTTCAATACCCATAACCAACGTAGCTACAGCGGCGATGCCTATCAGTGAAGCCATCAAGTTTCTTCTAGTCCGGACAAAGAAGTAGGCTAGAGCTAGGATCAGAGCAAACGCTCCCAGCATTACCACGTACTCGCCCCTGGCAAATATGGATTTCCCTGCAAGACTCATCAACTCAGACAGTTCTCCCAGTTCAGACCCTTTTACAGTGATACTGGGGAGAGACAGGCCAAAAGCTTTCATCTCTTCTCGAAACCACACTAAAGACGGGCTTACCATAACCATAACCGAGCCAATCAAAACCAGCAGAGAACCAATACCGAATCCCCTTTTTCTTTCTTCCGACATGGTTTCCTCCTTTCAGTATTTGCTTATTATATCTGCCTCCACTCAATTACAGCCTATACTCGTCCCACCTCTTGGATAGATTTTGGTTTCTCAAATGTTATCTTTATTGCTTTATCTAAACCTCGTCGTCAGGGTCAACTATTGTGTTACCGCACCTCTTACATTCCACATGGAATGGTGTCTCAAAAGGCCATTGCCTTTTCAGATACACAAGAATCGACGTTTCAGGACAAATAAAAAAGCACCAGACACTGCCGAATAGTTAGCAGTTCAGGTGCCCTTATTGCCCACCTCATCTCTACACCTAATTTTATTGTTTTTAAAGTTGCTTCATATGTTGTGTGGTGATTTTAATACTCGTTTGTGCCATTGTCAATAAGGAACGGAAATGCATCCTTGCGTATGCGGGAGTTGTTAGGGTTTTGCATAGGGAGGTGGTTTTAGCGGGACTAGGGTAACATTTCGCCCAATTGTTAGGTTGTTATAGTGGGTAAGATCTAACTAGGATTCATCCCTTCGCAATGAGAGAAATCAAAACATAATCCAAAGTGTGGCTTGTGCTAAGTGGAAGGCCCTATGCGCTGGAAAAATTCCCTTATTTTCTTGTCGATTACAAATGAAGGTTGCGCTCCTGCTTCCTTCATTCCCAGCATCTGCTTCAAGTCAGCGTCGTTGAGGCATACAACCAACTTGCCATCACTCCACCAAACCTCGTTTTGTCGTGCTTGCCCTGACTCTGCGAACCCTATACGTGTAACTATGATGCCAAACATACCAAGTCTGTCCTTACTGAGGTACTTGGTTGTTTTGTATACTTCGTCACCACTGAGTTCGCTCGAGTAGTTCTTGCAGTCTACTATGACTGCAAGGGAACCAAACCGCTGATCGGTGTGTAGCCATGACCATACACTTGGAGGAGCCTCGTGAGGGATATGTAGTATTAGATCACGGCGCTCAAACCCGTTTTCAGTTCGATTTTGCATTAAAGGTTCCATCAGTGACGGTACAAGGCAATAGGTAAGAATTTCCTTACAAATGTCCTCATAGTCCGACCAGTGCTCTTTGCCTTGAAGGCATGACTCAAGTTTTTCCAGTAGTTTGCCAGCCCTAGATTGTGGCTCAATATGATACTGTTGGTCAGCAAGCTGCAATTCACTCGGAGAGTGATAACTCAATGATAGGCTATCTAGTCGCTGCTTTGCCTGCTGTGCGACAGATTCAATTTTGGTACTGACAATTTCGCTATCCTGTGCTGACAAAGTTTGTGAAAACTGCTGGAGTGCAACCTGTTCCGTCTTCGGCAGTGTTATCCCGATCTCAGCCAGTTGTCTCAATATTACGCCAGGATCAGTTACGCGCGACACGGATGACGTTAGGACGCCGGTCGAGTATATGTTCTGCATTTCTTCTAGTTCCATTCGGTTGATGAAAGCCTCATTGTGCGAAGTAGCAATAAATTGGATTCTGGTGGACAAGCGTCTCAGAAAGCCTACCAGCTGACTTATCAGACCCGAATGCAAATGAATATCCGGTTCGTCTATTATTGCCAATGATACGTCGGGCCACAGCAGATGGGCGAACAGACTAACGAATGATCGGGTTCCGGAACCAGACTCCGTCAGGGTCACATCGCTTTCTGCTTCTTTCACTCGAAGACCCACCTTTCCGGTATCCTGGTCAAACTCAACATCCACTTCGGTGATCTCGGGGAAGAAACTCCTGACATTGTTGGCGTAATCTTCAAATGCTCCCGGCTTCTTGCGTTTCAGGTGGTACAGAACATTGCAGATGTAACTGTGTCGCTGTTGGAATAATTGAATGCTTTGATAAGGTACGAAATTTTCTGCTGCTGATAAAGGCCTCTCTGTGGTTGGCAGGTAAACAATGCCAAATAGATCTGTAAGTGAGTAGCTCCCTACAGAGGACGCCAGGTTCTGTGCAAGGCTCCTATTTTGATCATGGAACTGCTCAATATTAGCAAGTTTGAAACTTCTGTTGGGACCAGAAACTACACGTCCCTCGCTCCAAGTTTGTGCCCATTCACCAATGACATCAGTTTGTGCCAGCATATCAAAAAAGGCTTCGTCGGAAATTTCCTTGCGAGAATTCTTTGCCTTCGCCAGACGCTTCCACTCGTCGTGGTTCATGTGAAACGTGAGCGAGACGCTGCAAGGCCCGCTATCTGTGCCTCTGTGAAGATGTGTTCCTCCTCTCTCGCTACCTAGGTTTAGCACAAGGCAGATAGCTTCCAAAATGGTAGTCTTGCCTGAATTGTTAGTGCCAACGAGACAAGTTACAGGTCTGTCCAGTGCAACCTGTACTTCCCTAAATCTTCGGAAATTAGTAAGCGTTAGGCTTTTGAGGTACATGTCCGACCTTTCGGTAGGCTCGACTTCGAATAGATAAGTACACGCTAATTATCAATCTCAAGTATAGCATATCGGATTACAGTGTCGCCAATTTGCCAACTTCCCGGTGGATACTGTTCCACGTGGGCGACCTTAGTTAACAAACCGCTATTTTGTTTGATTAGGTAACAAAAGCCTCATTTGTGATATGTGCTAACCGCGCTAGACAATCTTCTCCCCTGCGAGCGGGAGATAATCATCAGACAACGAAATAAAAAGCACTCAGTTCTTGTGAATCCGGAATCAGAAGACTAGAATAGAGGATTGGAATGCTACTAAGCCCTGATAGGAGCCACCTGCTAACAGGGCTAGGAAGCAGTTGTGAACCGCATCATTTTGCGGGCATGTTACGATAAGATTTAGGTAAATAGAAAGCCAGCAGATAGCTGATGATTTCAATAATAGTCCTGTTAATCGTATTCATCCTGATTGCCGTAAGGCAATTAGCCAATATAAGGTATCAGATATGGCAGGTTATGCTGGCCGGCGCTTTTGGAGTCTTGGTCACGGGGCAAATCTCCCCATTGAAGGCTCTAAAAGCGATAAATCCCGACGTGATGCTTTTCCTGTTCGGCATGTTCATCGTCGGGCAAGCCCTGGACGAGAGTGGTTACCTCTCGCAGTTGTCCCACCGATTCTTCAGAAGGGCGAGGTCTTTAGACCACCTTATACTCGTGGTTCTCTTTGGTATGGGTATACTGTCTGCATTTCTGATGAATGACACACTGGCTATAATTGGCACCCCAGTCATGCTCCTCCTTGCCCAAAAGACCGGTGCTCCTGCCAAGGTCCTGCTACTTTCACTGGCTTTTGCCATAACCATAGGTAGCGTCATGAGTCCGATAGGAAACCCGCAAAACCTGTTGATTGCCATCAATGGCAATCTCACTAGCCCTTTCGTTACCTTTTTCAGGTATTTATTGATACCGACACTGGTGAACCTCTTTCTAGCCTATCTTTTGTTGCGGCTCTTCTATAAAAACCATTTTCGGAATGAGTTGCTAAACAATTCACAGGAGCAAATAAGAGACCAGCGGCTGGCAACGCTCTCCAAGATTTCTCTGATTTTGCTAGTTGTTCTGATACTGGCTAAAATTATCACCGTGCTTCTCAGTCTGAAGATTGACTTCAGATTGACCTATATTGCGCTGGCGGCTGCCTTCCCCATTGTCCTGTTAAGTCCGAAAAGGTTAAACATAATCAGAAGGATAGACTGGTACACGTTAATCTTCTTTGCAGCAATGTTTGTCCTCATGGAAAGCGTCTGGGACTCTGGCTTTTTTCAATCAGTGCTGAATGCCACGCAACTGGCTCTAACCTCAACGAGTGTAATTTTGGGCATAAGCGTTCTTTTGAGTCAGCTCATTTCTAATGTGCCTTTCGTCGCGCTCTATTTGCCCTTGCTGTTCCAACTGGGAGCCTCGGTGAAGGGAATGATGGCGCTGGCGGCGGGAAGCACCATTGCCGGCAACTTCTCCATCCTCGGGGCGGCTAGCAATGTGATAATAATTCAGAATGCCGAAAAAAACTCCAATGAGACCTTGACGTTCATGGACTTTATGAAGGTTGGAGTGCCTGTGACCGTCATTAATATTGCCGTTTACTGGTTGTTTTTAGATGTGATTTTCAAGGGTTGACATCGGCCGGCAAGTTACACAAAGCAAGCTAATGTGCAAGCCTTTTCCGAATCACATGTGGCAGATTGGGATCAGCAAATACGTAGTCTAGCAGGATCTGCTAGGTGCTCTGTGTCATGCTATAATGTACTTACACCAGGGGGGTAATTGTCATGGATGCCAAAGGCCTGGAATTACTCGAGTTTCCTCAGATAAGAGAAATATTAGCTGGGTTTACTTCGTTTTCGGCGAGCCGTGCATTGGCCTTCAATCTTCAACCTCTTTCTGATTGCGAACAGGTTTCTCTGTTGTTGAGACAGTCGGCCGAGGCACGCCATCTTCTCT
>Ga0315296_10001373_pt1 | contig 21307 bp, 19 predicted proteins | sample YL17G14_18_MG_FD_203921 | JGI IMG/M metagenome (GOLD analysis project Ga0315296, IMG submission 203921) | Sediment microbial communities from Yellowstone Lake, YNP, Wyoming, USA - YL17G14_18 | ecosystem: Environmental > Aquatic > Freshwater > Lake > Sediment | place: USA: Wyoming | collected...
TTCAAATTTCGCATCTCCATTCAAATTTATCAATAAACGAAACCAGATGAACTCAAAAGACTCAATAGACCCAAAAAACTCAAAGAACCCAACAAACCCAATAAATTTATCCCGTGAAATGCGACCTGCCCTCTGTAGTGTGGAAACTACTACATGGGGGAGCCTATTTCACTGGGACTCAACAAACCCAATAAACCCAATAAACCCAATAAACTTTTTGGTTTCTGGAATCATTGCTCTCGTAGTTGCCATTGCTGACGAAATTCATCAGGCCTATATTCCGAGCCGTAATGCTTCGATCATGGATGTTTTGCTGGATATCATCGGCATCATTCTTTGCATAGTCTTCGTCAAGCGGATCGAACAGATATCCTGGTTTTCAAAAAAGATAGACTTTCTTCGCCGAACGAGTCTGGAGAGATGATGGAAGAGAAGAAAAAGGGGTTTGCATATTTTGTTAGTCGAGAACAGATCGATGAATATCGTTTGTGGCCCATGGAACGCCGCCTCCAATGGCTTTTTCTTGCTAATAAGATGAGAAAATCCCTCCCCCGCAAAACGATTGAACTCCAGGAAGCCTTCCGCCAAGGCAAAATCTGATCGAACGAAGTAAAACCAGTAAACCAAAAACAAACAAGATAAATTAGAGTAGTCGATTTTCATGAGAAAGAAAATTCTTGCAGTTTTTGGAACTAGACCAGAAGCCATTAAGATGGCCCCGGTTATTAAGGAGTTGGAGAAACATCAGGACAAGATTCGGTCTCTTGTCTGCGTTACTGCTCAACATCGACAGATGCTTGATCAAGTTCTCGATCTATTCGAAATCAAGCCAGATGTTGACCTGAATCTTATGGAGGATAATCAGACTCTCTCTCAAATTACGGCCCGTGCCTTAACTGCTCTGGATGACGTTTTTAAAGAGATTAAGCCTGATTGGGTATTGGTTCAAGGAGATACCACGACAACCGTGGTAGCAAGCTTAGTGGCTTTTTACCACGGGGTTCGTATAGGACATATTGAAGCCGGGTTGCGTACCTATAATAAGAAGGCTCCTTTTCCTGAAGAAATAAACCGCCGCATGACTTCAGTGATTGCAGATCTCCATTTCGCTCCAACAGAAAGGGCAAAGCAAAACCTTCTAAGGGAGGGCGTTGATGAGAAAAGAATATTTGTCACAGGTAATACAGTTATTGATGCACTGTTGATGATCGTTAAGGTACAATCTCAACCTGAAATTCAGGAAAAATGGAATCGCTATTTTGCTGATAAATTCGGTATCTCCTTTGACAATGGTAGAAGGCAGATTCTTGTAACTGGCCACCGGCGTGAAAGTTTCGGCAAAGGGTTCGAATACATCTGTAATGCCTTAAGAGAGATCGCTTCTTCATATGAAGATGTAGAAATCATTTATCCGGTTCACCTGAATCCAAATGTTCAGGAACCTGTCAGAAGAATTTTAAGCAATACAGAAAGAGTCCATCTGATTCCACCACTCGATTACGAACCCTTTGTTTACCTGATGTCAAAATCATATCTTATTCTGACGGATTCCGGCGGTATCCAGGAAGAGGCCCCATCCCTTGGAAAGCCAGTTTTGGTGATGCGGGAAACTACTGAACGACCCGAAGCTGTGGAAGTAGGGACTGCAAGGCTTGTGGGAACTGATCAAAATAAAATCATATCTGAAACTAACCTGTTGCTTTCCAATAAAGAAACTTATTTGGCCATGTCCATGGCCCACAATCCTTATGGTGACGGGAAGGCAGCGGCAAGAATAACGGATGCATTGCTCAATTTAACTTAAGTCTTTGGACAATGGATGATTCGAACCAAAAAGAATTGATTATCGAGGCCGGTCGTACCGAAGGCCAGTACTGGAGAGACCTCTACCGGTATCGAGAACTATTTTACTTTCTCTCTTGGCGGGATATCCTGGTACGTTATAAACAGACTGTCATCGGTATTGCTTGGGCAGTGATACGGCCTTTCTTGACAATGGTTGTGTTCACAATCGTCTTTGGTAAGCTCGCAAAATTGCCTTCTGGGGGAGCTCCTTATCCAATCTTGGTTTTTTCAGCAGTTCTTCCATGGCAGTTTTTTGCGAATGCCTTATCAGAAACCAGCAACAGCCTGATTGGCAACGCTAATCTGATTTCAAAGATATATTTCCCTCGTTTGATTATCCCGGCAAGTTCGGTAATTACGAGCTTCGTTGAGTTTTTGATTTCCGGAATAATTCTTGTGGCACTTATAATTTGGTATCAATTTGTGCCGGGGTGGAGAGTCGTGACATTGCCTTTTTTTGTAGCAATTGCTTTTGCCGCTTCTATTGGTTGTGGTCTCTGGCTGGCAGCGCTGAATGTTAAATATAGGGACTTCCGTTATATAATCCCATTCATCGTTCAATTCGGTCTCTTCATTTCACCAGTTGGGTTTAGCAGCAGCATAGTTCCCGCGAAGTGGCGGTTGCTTTATTCTCTTAATCCAATGGTAGGGGTTATTGACGGATTTCGTTGGGCAATCATTGGGGGAGGAACCTCAATCTATTGGCCCGGATTTTTTCTATCGTTATTATTGGTAGTAATACTCTTTATTACTGGTATTTGGTATTTTCGTAAGACCGAGAAAACCTTCGCAGATGTGATTTGAGTAAAGAGACTTAACAATGTCAGAAACGGTTATTCGTGTCGAAAACCTCGGGAAAAAATACCTAATTCGCCATCAGCAGAGGGAGCGATATACCGCTTTGCGAGACGTTCTTGCCAACAAATTTAAATCATTTGGAAAAAGATTAATAAGCCTCCAACCTCATTCCTCCAACCTCCAACCCTCCAGGGAGGAGTTCTGGGCTTTAAAAGATGTTTCATTTGAGGTTAAGCAGGGTGATCATGTTGGAATAATTGGTCGAAACGGCGCTGGAAAGACGACCCTTTTAAAGCTCTTAAGTCGAATAACAGAACCAATAGCCGGACGCATTGTTATTAAAGGTCGAGTGGCAAGTCTCTTGGAAGTGGGGACAGGGTTTCATCCTGAGTTAACTGGAAGAGAAAATATTTTCCTCAATGGTGCAATCCTGGGGATGAGTAAGGCTGAGATTCACCGAAAATTCGATGAAATAGTTGATTTTGCTGAAACTTCGAGATTTCTGGACACCCCTGTTAAAAGGTATTCTTCAGGAATGTATGTCCGGTTGGCGTTTGCAGTCGCAGCTCATTTAGAGCCAGAGATATTGCTTGTTGACGAAGTTTTGGCTGTAGGAGATGTAGCTTTTCAAAAGAAATGTTTAGGAAAGATGGAGAAAATAGGGAAGGAAGGGAGAACGGTCTTGTTCGTGAGTCATAATATGGGGGCAATTCAATCCTTGTGCAAGAGATGCTTATTGATCCAAAAGGGAAATTTAGTCCAAGATGATTCCACCCAAGCAGTCGTGGAGGCCTACCTAGATGATTCAAAAGCTTCCAGCGTTCTATCTCGCTGCCAGCAGGAGAATGGTAACCCCACTATAGTCTCTGGGACGCTTGAACAAAAGAGAGGAGAAGTGATCTTTAAGTTGAGTATTGTGAGTCATGAGGCAAAAAATGTGAGCATTGATTTGAGACTGGGAGACAAACTTGGAAATCCTGTAGGTTTTGGATCTTTGGGAGCGCTAGATCCAGCACATATGATTAGGCTATCTCCCGGAGCCACAATTGTTTCATTTTCCATGGCGACATCCAATCTTGCAAGCGGAGTCTATCTTGTCAGCCTTGATGTGACTTTTCCCGATGTGGAATTCTACGACAGACTTGATAGGTGCTTTTCCTTTGAGTTGATCCGGGCACCTTCTAAAGGAGCGAGACGTGTTGTTTCGCAGAACTGGGGCTACGGCGCGGTAGAAATTCCTTTGACACTTATCCATACCGACCAGATGAATTGGATTTAGACTGCGGAGATGGGCTGGGTCCAAACGAAATGCTGAGCACGTTCAAGCTATCCTTAAAAAGATATTTGCACCAAAGGTTAGGAATCCCCTATTCGAAGCACGGTGAGCCTGTATTGCTTGCTCGCCACCTTAAAGAGGGGAAACCAATTACCTTAATCGACGTCGGGGCTTGCAATGGCGACTTTACTGAGGCCATAGAGAAGTATTGTGGGATCAAGATGGCGGTGTTAATTGAGCCACTCCCCGGAAAAGCTCATGAGCTTCGAAGGCGATTTCATTTTCCTAAGTATCATGTGTTTGAGTGCGTTCTGTCTTCTCATGAGGGGATAGTATCATTCGAGATCAATGACTTCCGGCCAACATCTTCCATTCTTAAAATAAGGCGAGGCATCCCAGAACTCGCTGAGGTTAACCTTGGATCTGGGCAAACGATAGAACGTGAAGCGTGCACTTTAGATGGAATTTTATCCGATATAGGTATGGCAGAGATTGATCTATTGAAACTCGACGTTCAGGGTGCAGAACATTTGGTGCTAAGAGGTGGGTCTGAGTCTTTGCAGTCCACTTCTATGATTTGGATCGAGGTTTCTTATAAATCATTGTATAAAGGTTCATGTACTTTTTTTGAAGTGTACAGCTTTTTACAGGAACATGGATTCGGTCTTTATGAGATGGAAGATGCTTTTAGGGGACCAGCTGGGGAATTACTTCAAAGTGATGCACTTTTTATTCGTAAAAACTCTTGATTAGCCAGCTTAGACGCAAACTGAAAAGGTTTCTTTATAATAAGTGCCCAGGCATCAGGGGATCATTCTATTACTTTGGCACTCGTATCTACTTTCCTAGAAATTGCTTTGTGTTTTTTATGGCCTGCGATCAAGGGGTTTATGAACATGATAATGTTAGAACCCTGTTTTCACTTATGAGGCCAAACACAACTTATTTCGATGTAGGTGCAAATATTGGGTTACTTTCGATTCCAGTTCTTTATCAAGAGCCTACTTCTAAAGTAGTATCTATAGAACCTTCACCTAATGCAGCTCCTTTTCTCAGAAAGACGATTCAGAATAGCAGGTATGGGGACCGTTGGGTACTCGTAGAAAAAGCGGCAGGAGACACTGTCGGGGAAACCTTCTTTTCAATTTCGTCTCCGGCTCTTGGAGCTTTTGATGGCGTAAAAGATACACAGCGTGCGAAGGTGATTAAGGAAATCAAGGTCCCCGTGACAACATTGGATCATGAGTGGGAAATCCTTGGAAACCCTAAAATATCCGTTATAAAAGTCGATGTTGAAGGGGCTGAACTTGAGGTATTGCGTGGCGGTCTTGAATGTATAGCTAAAGAAAAACCCTATATTTTGGTGGAATGGAATTTATCTAATCTAAATGCATATGAGTATGGAGCCGAAAGCTTATTGGTATTTGCTCAAAGTACAAATTATTGTTTATTCAGCATTCCGCATTTATTACCAGTCACCGATATTACAACGCTGAAAATACAAATGCTTAAAACCGAAAGTTTTCTTTTAGCCCCAAGTGAGTCAGGACCTAAAAGAAATAAAAGTTTATGAAAGAGCTTATGTTAAGCAAATTACCTCCACCCGTTACAGGCAAAAGAGGTTGGCCATGGACAGAGGAATCAAAAGCTTTGCCGGCTGTCATGCAGGATGGCAAGCCTTGGCCGAAAATCAGTATTGTCACGCCATCGTACAATCAGGCACAATTTCTTGAAGAGACAATTCGTTCGATTCTTCTACAAAATTATCCAAACGTCGAATATATAATTATGGACGGTGGCTCAATGGACAACAGCGTTGAGATTATTAAGAAATATGAACCATGGCTGACTTACTGGGTGAGCGAGAAAGATAACGGTCAGGCGGATGCAATATATCGCGGTTTTGAAATAGCAACTGGTCAATTACTTGCGTGGATCAACTCTGACGATTATTACCTTGCTAACGCTTTCTCTGCAGTCGCAAAGATGTTTGAGAACAAACCCGCTATGGAAATGGTTGTGGGAACCTGTCTTCTTCTTAGATCAAATGGGTCAGTTGCCAGGAAAAACTATGGTCTTCGTCAGGATTTTGAAAACTTTGTCAACGTTGGGATGTTTGGCAGCCAACCAGCTTTCTTTTTTCGCCATCTCGCTTATAATGCTTGTGGAAAAATAGATAGGAATCTTGAATTCTGTATGGATTACGATCTGATAACTAGGATGTCTAAGGAACGCACACCAGTGGTAAGCTCAAAAGTACTGGCTGTCTACAGGGAACATGATGCGACAAAGAGCGCCAGAATGCAGGAGACTCTTTTAGCTGAGGACGCCTTGATAGGAGCAAGATATGGCAGAGCTGTACTGGGCTCCGAGCCGTTGTCTAAGATTAGAAAGCAGGCTTGGCGTGAGTATTATCGGCGGCAGAGAATACAATTTTACCTCGACATCATCCGGGATCCGCTGTATTTCTTCAGTACGGGATTAAGGAAAATATTGAGGTTGAAAACGGCCGCCTAATTTATGAACTCGGCCTCATACAGGGCAGAGGTGGTCCTTCTGGATCAGAGTAGGAATGAGCTATTTTCGATCACTTAGGCGTTTGATAAGAAGGATATTGGGAGATCCTCCCATCCTTCTCGAAGAGACGCCCGATTGTCCATCCCTCTTCAAAACTTATCGCCACATGCTTACTACTGGTCATCAGCGAGTTCCGGGCGGATGGGTGTATGAAGGTGAGTTCTACCCTGATTATCTAGCTGTAGGTGGCAATTCATTCGCTATACGGCGGACCGCTCTAAAGTACTGCGATGGAGGCGGACTTGATATAGGGGCAGGTTCTTGGCCTCTACAGGGGAGTACACCGATTGACACTGAGCAGGGATCAGGGATTTCTAATAAGATCGAAAGTATTCCCGAGAATTCTCAGGATTATGTTTTCAGTTCCCACTGTTTAGAGCACATATTGGAGTGGCAAGCTGCATTGGATACCTGGATAAGTAAAATAAAACCAGGTGGTATACTTTTCCTTTACTTACCCCATCCTACTTGTAAGCTCTGGCATATGTCCAACCCTCAGATGGCCGAAGCCCACAAATGGGTTCCTGACCCTGAGACCATCCGTTCAGCTATCGTAGAACGGGGGCTTGAGGTGGTTGCGAGGGACGACGGCCCTGATAACTTCTACAGTTTTTTCATATGTGCTCGAAAACCCTGTGCTGACAATCAAACAGACGGTCAATCTGCCTAGTAAGGTACTGCATGGAGCGAGGATCGAGTTCAAGGCAATACTAGACATCGTGCGATACGGACCTCCCGATATCATGCTTCAATTCGGGGGAGGCATCGGAGACGAATTACTGCTTACTGCCGTTGCACATGAGCTGAAGAAGCGTAGAGCCGACCTGAAAATCTGGCAGGTTTCCCATTCGGAGGAACTGTTGGTGGACAATCCCGACTATGACAGGGTATTTTCCATGGACCATTGGCCACTTCGGTATGCACTATTTCTCGAGAAGAGGAGATGCCGTCTGGCCTATGCTAGAGAGAGAGTCCCGAGGAAAGAGGAGATCCCCCCCCGCGTACATATTATCGCTGAACTCTGCAGGAAGGCAGGGATCCGAGGAGAGGTCTTAATCAGGCCTTACCTGTTCCTCTCGGATGAGGAGAAAAGGGCGGGACGTCTCGCTCAAAACCAGATCGCAATACAGTGCATAGGCGATGATTCATATGCAACGGTGATGAGGAATAAGCTATGGGACCCTGGAAAGTTTCAGAGGGTAGTAGATAAGATAAGGTCAGACAGCAATGGCATGATCCAAATCATACAGGTCGGCACCGAAGGGGACCGACTTTTGGAAGGCGTCACAGATCTTCGGGGGAAGACGGCCCTCCGGCAGGTTGCTGCTATTCTAAGTCAGTCTGTATGTTTTATAGGGACTGTAGGCCTCCTCATGCACCTTGCAAGGGCAGTGGAATGCAGGTCGGTAGTTATCTACGGAGGCCGTGAGCATTCAACACAGACCGGGTATATCTGCAACGAAAATTTAAATAGTTACTTAGAATGTTCCCCTTGCTGGTTATGGAATGATTGCGGAAACGGCAGGAAATGCATGGAGATGATTGAAGTCGATCATGTTATAAGGGCCTATGAGCAGGTACAGAGGCGAAAAGGTCTTCCTCTGGAGACTGAAGTGACTCGATTATGAGACCTCATGTCAATCGAAACACAACATAAAAGAAGGGACGGCAGCGGGACCCTGCACTCGTGATAGGATTTCAGGATATGACTCGGCTTACAGCATTCTTACGCCACAAAACAGCTGTGGTTATCTGCTAAGAACCAAGTACTTATGGCTGATGTGTGTCTGGTATCAATGACTACCTTAGGGAGAGCGAAGAGCACTATCGTTCCCCATTCGATACTCTGGCTGGCCGGTTACATAGAGCAAAAGGGATATAGTGTCGATGTGGTTGACGTAAAAAGTAATGTCAACGGAGACTTCTCTGAAAGGGAAAAGGAAAGGGTATTCCGGGAAACAGTAGAAAGGGTAACACGATCGCGTTCCCCGCTGGTAGGCCTCAGCGGGTTTACCGAAGATTATTGGAATTTAGTGAAACTAGCCAAGGAGATCAAGCAAAGGAGCGATTCCAAGATCATAGTAGGGGGTATACATGCAACAGTGTGTCCAGAGGATTTTTTCATTAAGGAAGACAGTCCTTTTGATGCGGCGGTTGTGGGTGATGGCGAAGTGCCGTTGACAAATTTAATCGAAGCGGAAAAGAACGGTGCTTATTCCTGGGAAAAAATAAGCGGGCTTGTCTTCAGGAGTGGCAAAAACGTTGTTCGTACCGCATCCCAATCAGTATTTCCGTCTCTGGATAATAGGCCCATTCATCCCTACCACAAGCTGGACATGAATTTCTATCTCCAACCTCAACAGTTTCTTCTGCGTTCGATCTATCTAGTCGGGATACATGTATTTACTGCGAGGGGCTGCCCATATGGATGTACCTTCTGTGCCAACAGCAGAAAAAAAGTAAGGTATCGTCCGATAGATTCCGTTATTGGAGAGATCAAGTATTTGAAAGAAATATATGATATCGACGGGTTCTACATCCATGACGACACATTCACAATCAAAAGCGATCGTGTCATTGAATTTTGTGAAAAACTGATGGATCTGAAATATCGATTTGTCTGGGGAACGGAGGGACGTGTCAATCAGTTTCCTGAAAAAGTTTTTCGGGTTCTCAAGAGAAGCGGCTGTATTCAAATCGATCTTGGTGTAGAATCCGGTTCGCAGGAGTCTCTGAACCGGATGAAAAAAGGAATAACTGTAAAAGACACAGAGGAAATGTTTCGTCGATGCCGTTCAGAGAATATTCGCACCTATGCCAACATTCTCATTAATACCCCGGAAGAGACGGAAGAAGATGTAAGAAAAACAGTCGAGTTGATGGGGAATATCAAAGCAACCGTATATGGAATATGTGTTACCACTCCATATCCGGGTACGGAGATTTATGACCAGTACGTTAGACCTCCGCTTTCTGTTGAAGAATATCAGCTCTATGAAGATTACAAAACTTATACGTCAATCGTTGATCCCAGGTTTCGTATGGCGGCACATGCTCTAAATATCGAAGAACTTTCCAAGAAGTTAGGCAGACGGTTTATGCTCAATCGCACATGGAAAATTATCAGCCTGCAACCGTTCTATTTGAAAGCTCTTTTGATGAGTAAGAGGAAATCCAAATATTTGTCTATTTTCATCTTCCGGCTTTTCCGCAGATTGAGGAATCTGTTCAGGAAATACCTGCGGCGCCTTCCTGCCCAAGGGAAGGTGGCCTCAAATAGCATGTGACATGAGACTTGCAGGTCTTCAGAAGCTCGATAATTTGGCCCCTTGGGTCCCTGACTGGAAGCCCTTTCCCCGGGAAAGGAGGGACTGCCCTTTCTGTGGTGACTATTCTGATCCCCTTTTTTTGAGGCCTGACAGTTTGCCGGTTACGCAGTGTCACAGGTGTCGCTGTTTTTACGTTTCACTCAGGGTGGTTGATGAGGCCCTCCAGAAATTCTACGACCGGTACTGGTCAGAGACCCGCCCCAGGCCATTGACAGATGAAATGGCACGATACCTGGTCTCAAGTGCTGAGAAGCGTGCTTCCGCTGATCATTGTATGCGGAGACTCACTGCCCTTGTTGGTACCTGGAAGGGGACCAAAGTGCTTGACGTGGGCTGTGGCTTCGGAGAAAAGGCGACAATGATGAAGGATCTTGGAGCCTCTGTTGTCGGTCTCGATATTTCGGCGGATGCGGTAAAATTTATGACTGAGAAACTAGGGATAGAGTCATACACTGCACCCATTGAAGCATGGCCCGATAATAGCAGTTTTTTCGATATAGTTACAATGTTTGAGTTTATTGAGCACCCTCTGGACCCTCTTCGTTCACTCGAGGCGGCTGTGAATAAAATGAGGACCGGTGGTTTATTGGCGATCGTGACCCCAAATGGGACGGCAGGAGACAAAGAGACGTTCCCTGTGAGTAAGGACTGGATAGGTTTTCTCATGGATCTGGAACATATGCAGTATCTTCATGTCGATACGGTCGACTACCTCGCTCATAGACTTCACTGCCGCGTTCTGCATTTTGAACAGTTTGGATTTAGACCGCTGGATGATATCTCCCAAAGGAAAAGAGAAGCGGCTTTTGTCCGTCCGCGTGCGCTCCGGCAGTTTATCAAGGATATCCCCGGGGTAAGGAAGGCTGTCTACGCCCTTCGGGATCTGCAGATGAAGCGATGGGCCGCCGCAAATCCTCCCCTAGATGCGGGCATCTATCATCTCTTCACCATTTTACAAAAAACAGGTATGCGATAGAGGAATGATGTATCATAAGAGGATCGTCATTGCTGCCACTGAAATAAGTACCGGCGGGTTAGGTTCATATCTTATGACGCTGGTAAGGGGATTGAAGTCTCGCGGCTGGTCCGTTCATCTGCTGGCTACCAATGAACGCGGCGATCTTTTTGAGCATATGAGGAAATCCGTCACCTGTTATGATCTTTCTGCACTTCCCCTTTCCGTGAGAAAAGTCTTAACAGCCGCCGAATTAGTCAACAGCAAATCTCCTGACATCCTACTGCTGAATAACTGTTCACTTATGCATTATGCCTTGCCGCTCATAAGAACAAAAACTAAACCGGTAGCGGTTCTGCACAGTGATGATGAGCAGTTTTACAAAACAGCAGCTTTTTTTGAAAGAAAACTTTTTCGCTGGATTGCTCCGACTCAAGGTGTGGCTGATAGATGTAAGTCATATCTGCAACCAAAACAAAGACAGAGTGTCCGTACAATACTGCACGGCATAAATAATGAAATATTTTACTCTGGCGAAAGAGAAGCGCAAAGAATTAGTGGGAATATTTGCTTTATCGGATTTATCGCAGAAAACAAAGGTGCAGATTTGCTGCCTGATATTTTTCATAAGGTTATAAATACGCACGAGGATTCTCGGTTGACGGTTGTCGGAAAGGGTCCGTTGAAACAGCGCCTTCAGAAGATATTTAGTGAAAACGGAACTCTCAAAAAATGTATTTTTGCGGGATCAATCAAGCACGAATATGTTGGAAAGTTCCTGCGTAATGCGGATATCTTTTTGTGTCCTACACGAATTGAGGGCTTCGGATTGAGTGTGGTTGAGGCTATGATGAGCGGAGCAGTCCCAGTTGTTTCGAGGATAAAAGGAGTAACGGATGACATTGTCGATGACGGGGTAAACGGCTTGCTAGTGGAGCCCGACGACACGGAAGGTTTTGCAGATGCGATTATCTGCCTGCTGAATAGTCCTGAAAAACTCATCTCAATGTCAGCAGCTGCGAGGGAAACCGCAGTCCGCAGGTATTCAGCGGAAAGAATGATTGATGCTTATGAAGGGTTATTTGCAGAAGACGATGACAGGGAAAAAATACTCTGTCGAGGGACATTGGGATGGATCATCGAAACGATGGGCGAAGTAATAAACCGGGGGATAGACCGAAAATGGCTTGTCAGGAGGGCTTTGGAATTATGGAAATAATAAAATCCAGATTCACGGCTCAAGCATGGGAAGAAAGATGAGCATCACCTATATAGAGCGCCGGGAGAAGTCGTTGAGCATACCTGCACATTTATGAAAGTATCTATTTATCTAATTCAATTTCTTAAAGATGACGAGGTGAGCGTGGGTGGCGGAGGTATTGGCACCCTCGTTGTATACTCTAAATAAGAAGTGCTTAACAACTGCAAGCAGGTCCAGAAAGCTAAGATCTGAAGCTCCCTGATAATTCAGTATGACAGTTTCCTTCGGGAAATTGCACTTCTAGATGTCCTGCACAATAAAGAGAGTGCTCTACATTGACAAGAGTCGGATTTACGGCGGTGCAGAGGAATGTCTAATCGCCCTCGCATCAGATCTCGACCGTGCCCGGTTTATACCTACGATCTGCCTTGACTATCCTATGCAGCATCATAGGTTCTTTGAGACTAGTGGTGCGGACGTTGTCTATCGAGTGCCTCATACGCCCATGTGGGCGAAGGACCGGTGGGGAAAATATCCTCCTCTTGGCATTGGCCATTTGGAGCGATTGCTGTTGGCGAGACGGCTGCATGTTATTCTACAACATCACAGGCCAGCGATCGTGCATTACAATCTCTATCGGCATACGGCGTATCTGGATCTTTGGGTCGCACGTCGTTTAGGCACGGTGGTTATTTCCCATGTTCGAAGCCTGGCGAGTCAAGCGCTTTTGTCGCGAAAAGTTCTTGCTAACTCTGACGGCATCATCTGCACGTCTGATATCGTCCGACGGGAGGTGGAGTTGGTTTATCCTGAAGGGCTTATCCGAAGCATCTATGACGGAGTAAATTGTGATCGATATCGCTACCACGGGACACGTGAAGAGGCGAAACAAAGCCTGAATTTACGGTCCGATACTTTTATTCTCTCTTCCGTCGCTATGCTTGATCCGCGGAAGGGACATGACGTTGCAATCCGGGCTATGCCAAAAATTGTTAAACACAATCCTTCTGTAATTCTGATCATTGCTGGGGGAGAACCGGACACATCACAGGGCAAGGAAACGAGAAGGTTGCGTGCCCTCGCAGAAACTAATGGCATTGGGGCTTATGTGCGCTTTCTTGGCCACTGCAGTGACATGGCTGCGCTCTATACCGCAACCGATGTGGTGCTCGCGCTGTCATCGGACGGCGAAGCCTTCGGCCGCGTTCCAGTCGAGGCTGCCTGTGCCCAAAGGCCCGTTATCGCCACAGGGCTCGGTGCAACGCCGGAGATCGTGGAACCGGATTTTAGCGGAATACTCGTTGCTCGTCGTGATAGCGGTGCTGTCGCCGATGCAGTTATGCGCCTTTGTGCACAGCCAGAAACCGCCACACGCCTAGGAAGGCAGGCAGCCGAGAAAGTGGCTGCGTTATTCAATAGCCGAGTTCACGCAGATAAGGTACAGGCCTTTTATGAGGAACTTCTTCAAAAGCACCAAAGGCCTCCTGGGTCAAGGTCATGAGTGGCGCCGGTGTTGTATGCATTACCATACCGGTGCTTTGCACCGGTGGAACCGAAATCCAGACACTTAATCTTGTGAGAGTGCTTGTAGGGGCAGGGTATGACGTGACTGTCTGCTGTTTTTATGAGTCTGATATAAGAATGATCACTGCTATAGAGCAGGCGGGGGCACGGCTAGAATTGCTCGAAGAGAAATGGTCAAACGGTCTTTGGCAACTTTTCAAAAGACTGTTAAAGTTTTTCAGACAGAAGCAGCCTTGTATTGTTCATGTGCAGTATATGGCACCGGGATTAATCCCAGTTCTGGCTGCCCGTGCTGCTGGCATAACAACAATCTTCACAACAGTCCATCAGCCAGGGCGTCCCTACGGACTTAAGGCACTAATATTTCTCAGAACAGCTGCACGACTCTGCACAGCTTTCTTTTGCAATTCTCGAGCTGTGGAAGAGTCCTGGTTCGGGAGTAGTCAAGTTTTTGATCTTGAAAGGGTTGGTGAAAAGAGAAAACATTTCACTATTTACAATGGGGTTGATGTAGATAGGATTGAAAGAACTGTTAAAAACGCGGATAAAACAAGTTTAAAAGAATCATTAAACATTAAGGACAAAAAGGTTGTTGGAGTTGTTGGGAGGCTTAGGAAGGAGAAAGGACACCTAATTCTATTGGAATCGATGAAAATAATCATTAAGGAATTGCCTGATACGGTTCTTCTGGTAGTAGGCGATGGGCCTGATCGTGGATATCTTGAGAGCATGGCTAATGGAATGGGCATTGACGGTTGTATAAAATGGCTTGGGCAAAGAGATCCTGATGAAGTAGTTGAACTTTATAGTATTATGGGTGTGGTTGCAGTTCCTTCGCTCTTTGAGGGTTTCGGCCTTACGGCAGCAGAGGCCATGGCAGCAGGATTGCCCGTTGTAGGCACTAGAGTTGATGGATTATCAGAGATTATTGAACATGAGGTAACTGGATATCTTATTCCGGTGGGTGAAAGCCATGAGCTGGCTAGAACTGTAATTCAATTGCTTTCAAATCCTAAGAAGTCAAAGGAGATGGGAGAAAAAGGCAGGAAGCGGGTTCAGGAATTGTTTTCGATGCAACACTTTACTCATTCAACTATTTCTGCATATCAATATTTCTCTGTAAAAAAGTAGAGCACTTTGCACATGGAAGTCAATAAGTTTTTTTATCGGGCAGGCCTTGAAGTATTAAGGTTTTACTGGAGAATAAGCGGTGGCAGGCGAATTGACGCTTTCGGTGAAAGTTTTCATGTTACTCATAATACGATTTTTCCTTCTTATTGGAAACTTCGCCTTCCTAAAGGGAGTTGTTTATCCGAAATTGTAAAATATACCGACTTTGTTCAGGTCCACTCCCTTTGCAACTTGGCCACACAATTAGAAAAACCGACTATCGTTGATATTGGTGCCCATCACGGGGGTTATGCAATTATTCTTGGAAAAATTGCACAGAGAAAAGGCGGGAAGGTTATTGCCGTTGAACCAATTCCGGAGTCATATGCTGTAATGGTGAAAAATGTAAGTCAAAATGGGCTTTCAAATACAGTTATATGTGAACAAGTTGCAATATTAGATAAACCTGGTCATCTTAATATGGAGCTGAAAGGTGTTGAAAGCAAGTTATCTGGAAAGCAGAATGACAACCGCTGCCCTGTAACGGTTGTTACTTTAGAACAATTACTTCAAAAATATGAGGTAAAAAAAGTGGATCTTCTCATAATAGATGTCGAGGGTGCTGAACTCCCTGTGTTACGTAGTTTTCCTTGGCAATCAGCAAGTGTTGGGAAAATATATTGCGAACTCCATCCTTATGGATGGAAGGATTTTGGTTATTGTGGAGAAGATTTCAGAAATTTTTTAGAAGATCACGGCTATCGTTGCATTGATATGTATCTCAAAGAGCATGACGTACTCGATAGTGTAGTTTATGTTGGGCCAACCTTGTTTATGCGAACTTAAAAGAACAGACTATTGTCGAAATTATTATCTTTCATTCAATATTAATAGTTTTTTCGTAGATTATTGCGCAATATCAATGGAATCAAAATCAATGGTAATTAGAAATATAGTAGATGTATTCGATCAATATTTCCCATTGGGGGCTGTTGCTCTGGATTGCTTGAGACGTTCACGAATTGACTTCGGGTCTCTTGTGCGAACATTTAAGCCCTGGCATTCTATGGAATTGGAACGCCCAAAGCTTACTATCGAAGTCACAAATATCTGTAATTCAAACTGTAGGTTTTGTGCATATCGCTATCAGGATAAGTTCCGCAGGAGCAAAGGTATCATGGCGGATGATATTTTTGAAAAGGCAATTGATGATTACAAGCAAATGGGTGGTACTTTCATTGGTTTCACACCTTTTTCCGGAGAACCGCTCATCGATCCAAAAATTATCGAAAGAGTTAGCCGAGCAAAAACAAATGGGGCTTGGACAGGTTTTTATACAAATGGTATTTTGTTAAACCATATAGACATCAAAGGACTTTTAAAGAGCGGGATAGATGCCGTAGCCGTGTCTACCGCCCCATTAGAGAGAAGTATGTATGAACTGCTTTACCAAAACAAATATTATGAAGAAGTCTTACATGGCCTTAAAAAGCTTCTTATGATCAGGAATCTTATACGGAAAGATTTAGGCATTAGTATTACTTTTCGGTCTCATATTCCTATGAGGCGAGTCCTTGTTTTAGAGGATTTCAAAAAGTTTATTCTACCTTTTATGGGAAAACAGGATTTCAAGCTACTTATTGTTAACACTCGTGGATTTGACACATGGGGAGGACAAATAAACTCCAAAGATATGGTAGGCATTATGAGGCTGGCCTTGCCGCCAATGATAAAACGCCGGCCATGCGCCTGGACATTTGGTCTTTATTTAACGTGGGATGGTCAGGTACGCGCGTGTGCTTGCCGTTTTGCAGAAGCAGAAAATAGAGATGGCAGAGATGACTTGTACTTGGGAAATGTTATCGAATCCTCTCTGAATGAAATCTGGTCGGGTCCGGAGATCAAAAGGTTACGCCGTAGTTTTCTGGAAGGTAGTTTACCTTTGGTATGCCGAAATTGTACGATGTACCGTCCATGCTAAGAAATATTTTCAACTAAAGTAGGTAAGCAGGCTAAACATAATAGTAGGGTTTTTGTGGTCAATTTGTGTTTGTGAAACATTTTCCCAGGGACTAAATGAATCTAATGAAATAGGGTGTTTGAATGAAACTTGATACCCCATGTGTTTCTGTAGTTATGCCGCTTTACAATAAGGAAAATGAAGTCAACCGTGCCGTAAAGTCACTATTTTCCCAAACTGTTCGAGATTATGAGCTTATAGTGGTTAATGATGGTTCAACCGACAAAGGGCCAGAGATAGTTAGGACCATAAATGATCCGCGAATCCGTATTATTGATCAAGAAAATGGTGGAGTTTCAGCCGCACGTAATCGCGGAATAAAAGAGGCAAGGGCTGAATTAATTGCCCTTCTTGATGCAGATGATGAGTGGCATCCCGATTTCCTTGAAACGATAATGCGATTGCGAACAAATTACCCCACATGTGATGTTTTTGCTACAAACTATATTTATCGCCGTAATAATAATTATTTCCGTCAAACAATTATAAGGGGTTTCTCAAATGGTTTTAAGGAAGGCATTTTGACCAATTATTTTGGTGTTGCGGCCAAGTCAGATCCACCTTTATGGACGTCCGCAGTAGCGATAAACAAAACAGCAATCATTTCAATAGGTGGATTTCCAGTGGGTGTAACTTCTGGTGAGGATTTACTTATATGGGCAAAGCTTGCTTTAAAGTATAAAATTGCCTATTCAGTTAAACCGAAGGTCTACAATTGGGAGCCAATAAAGTTGTTGGATCGGCCTGGGCGTGTTCCTCAAACGCCTGATATCGTTGGTCAAGAATTTATTCGACTTTTGGGAAGTGCAAGTTCTCCCCAAGTTGAAGAATTAAACATTTACATAGCCCTTTGGCATCAGATGCGAGCTTCCATTTTTTTAAGATTAGGGAGACGGCAAGAGGCAATTTATGAGGTTAAGAAAATTGCGAAATATTCAAAAAGGAACCTAAAATTACGGGTATTTTTTGTATTAGCCCTATTGCCGCAGAAATTGTGTGATTGGATTCTAAGAACTATAAATTATTTGAAATATTTTCACCGTTAAATAATTCTTCCAAAGATTACTATAAATATTTCAAAATGAAAATAGTTAATTTCAGGGTAATAAAATTTAAAAAAATAGAGGTTCCTTTTATTGTTTGGATTGTCATTATTTCCACTTTTATTGCAGGGTCGATAGAATTTCCGATTTTAGGCCGGCAAATATCAGGATGGGCATGGGTGATTCCTTTTATCCTCTCTACATTCATTATTCTGAGGAGACTGTCACAAATAACTTTCCCCATTTCCACTTGGCTTCCATGGTTTTGTATAGTGATTGGGTACTCTTTTTTCTCAGGGGTTTCATCATTACAGCGAAGTATTATGCTGATTTGTCCTGTTATAATTGGAATTGCCATATCAACAAATCGTATTAGAGAAATTCAGTTAAAAGGTTTTTTAGAACTTATTCGACTTTTGGTATTTGCACTTTTTATGACGGTTATTGTTAAGACGGGGTTGCTATTTACAGGGATTCTTCCATCAGCAACTGGTCTATCACCGCAGAGTATGACCGCAGCCCTTCTGTGCTCTATCTTTGCTGTAGAATATTCAATTAATAGAAAGAGGAGTTTATTTCAGTGGATAATTGGAGTATCAATACCAGCGATTGGACTAACAAGAATGGCGATTACAGCGACAGGCATGACAATACCGTTTACTTTTGCTTCATTGAAGATAAAAAAAAGGCTAATATTTTTAACCATAATCGCCATACTGGGCGTTGCTTTTTTTTACACTGAACGTATGCAGAAAAAAATGTTTTATTCAGGACAGGGTGCAATTATGGATGTAAGGTTTGGGAATCCTGATCTTTTCACGGCGGGACGGTCTAGTTTATGGGACCTTATGATAGAAGAAATTAAGGTAAGACCTATTTATGGGCACGGCGCTAATGCATCAGAAGATTTTGTATTGTCAGTAACCTGGGGCACATTAACACATCCCCATAACGATTGGCTACGTCTTTTGTATGATTATGGGTTTATAGGGACTTCAGTATTTGTAATTTGTTTAGTTACTCAGGTAATCCATTTGCTGAAAAGAGCTAAAAAGACCTTCGGTGATTCCCGCATTCTACTCTATGCTGGAGCATCATCCTTCTTACCATTTATCCTTTTAATGTTTACAGACAACATCATTTTATATGCCTCCTTTTTCGGCAATCTTCAATTTACTATCATTGGATTGGTATATGCCGCACTAAAAACAAGGGAAATTGATAATCGGTATCACTTCAAAATGTTGTCGAGGTATCGCCCCTCAAATATAACACCAAAAGAGAATAAATTTATATAACAGTTGTCTCAAACAAACATAACGGTTTATGATAGAAAATAAGTTACTCAATTATTTCAAATCAGAGCAACCATATCGTTTCTTAGGAAAATCAATAAAGAATTTGTTTTTCCCCGTTAAGGATGAGATTAATGTCACAAAAACCATAAGCATTGAAGTTTCAAGTATATGTGATGTTAAATGCATATTTTGTATTTATCATTTGGGTTACCGGGGGGAAAAAATAATGATGCCAGAAGAATTTAGAAAACTGACAAAATCAGCAGTCAATCTGGGATATGATTATTTGGATCTAACCCCACCTTCAGGAGAATTGTTTTTGAATAAAAATGCTGTTGAAATAGTTAAGATTGCCAAAGATTCTGGATTCAAGCATATCGGAGCATACACTAATGGTATTTCATTACATAATCATAATTTGGATGAATTATTAAGATCAGGGATTAATGTCATAATAATTTCATTTCCAGGGTTTGGTAAAACTTTTTATCAAGAAATATGTCGAGCAGACAAGTTTGAAGAATTTACAGAATCAATAGCTCTATTGTTGGAGATTCACAAAAAGATTAATTCGCAGGTAATAATTATTTTTGAACCAAGAACATATCTATCTATTAAGCAGATAAAGGAAAGTGACTTTTATTGTAAGATTGTGTCTAAATTTATTAAGGATATTGTATTTGTAAGGGAACCGCTTAGAGTATTTGATTCTTGGTGTGGGGAGATTAAGGGGAAAAATCTTGTTAAAGGTATGAGGGTTGATATTAATCCAATCAAGTCTATTCATCCTTTTAAGAATGCTTATCCCTGTATAAGAATATTCACGATGGGCGTTTTGGTTAATGGTGATGTGAGACTTTGTAACTGCCGATATGATAAAACTATAGGAACGGAAAAAGATCCATTGTTTATCGGCAATATTTATAATTACAAGGATTTGGAGGAGCTAATAAAAGAGAATGATGAAAAAATTGAAAGGATGAGATCTGGTTTTTGTAATGGTAAAATGGCAGTATTATGCAAAAAATGTCCATTCTATCGTCCTGTTAAATTTTCTTAAAGTATTCATTCAATGGAAAGAATTTCCAATCAATTACATAAAAATCACAAATATGGGAATTATTATTCATGCAGAGACATGATCTTTTCTATAGTGATAGAATTAAGATTACAGAGAATTTCATAAGAAAACTGCATTTCAATTCGGTATTAGAAATTGGAGCGGGAGATTACTCATTTGATTATGTCAAAAATAAGGAGGGAGTCTTGTGGGTTAAGGTAGATATCTCTCCTCCATGTGATATCATTTGTAATTTTAGTTCAGACAACTTAATACTTCCTTTTAACGAAAAGGCGTTTGATCTAATAATATGTACTGAAGTGCTTGAGCATACCCTGTGGCCTCAACAGCTACTCAAGGAAGTAAATAGGGTTTTATCTAACGATGGTAGAATTCTATTAAGTGTTCCAAATATTGCCAGTTTTAGCTATCGAGTTGCCTGGTTATTCGGGCATATTCCGTCTTGTGCAGCAACGGGTAATTTACCTTTGGAACTCGGCAGTACTGCATATCAAAAAACAGACGATCAACTTATAGGGGGGCATGTAATTGATTTTAATCTTAAAAGGATTATTCGGTTGCTCAAACATGTGGGTTTTGAGGTAGTGTGCGTAAAAGGGTCTGGCGTAATATGGCATAAACAGATATTACCTCATTGGATCATTCCGCCATCACTTTCGTCAAATATTATTTGCCTTGCTAAGAAATGAGGACTTATTGGTGGTGAAGCACATTGCTATTATTTGGCAACGGTTTCTCCCCTACCATATAGCACGTATTAAACATTTGTGGAATAAACTTTCACATCTTGGTTATCGACTAAGCGCTGTAGAGATAGCATTACAGGACGCTTCCTATGGATTTCCTGATTTTGGCTTTTCAGAGGATGGTTTTAAACATATTTGCTGTTTCCCAGAAATTTCTTATCACCAGTTAAAGCATACTGCAATACATAATAAAGTATTCAGTCTTCTTGTGGATTACAAACCAGATCTAATCTTTGCTCCTGCAACTCCGTTTCCTGAGGGAATGGCGGCGTTTGCCTATCGTCTTACATCCGGAGCACGTGTAGTGATGATGGATGATGTATGGGAACATGCGGATCACGGAAGTGCATTTACAAAAGAGATAAAGCGATTGATTCACAAGAACATTGATGGGGTTTTTATTCCGGCCCCATCTCACCTACCATACTATGTGGAGATGGGTTTTCCTGAGGAGAGGGTGGTATTCGGTGTCGATGTCGTTGATAATGATTATTTCTTGAAAAG
>Ga0315296_10001374_pt1 | contig 21290 bp, 25 predicted proteins | sample YL17G14_18_MG_FD_203921 | JGI IMG/M metagenome (GOLD analysis project Ga0315296, IMG submission 203921) | Sediment microbial communities from Yellowstone Lake, YNP, Wyoming, USA - YL17G14_18 | ecosystem: Environmental > Aquatic > Freshwater > Lake > Sediment | place: USA: Wyoming | collected...
CTATTATTATTGGGTTTAATTAATACTGGTCGCTTCATAGGACATACTTTATTCTTAGGCATTCTGATTTCTTTAGTTGTTCATATCATCTTCAGAAGAAAACTCTTGTCAGTCTCTATATTGTCTGGATACTTGCTTCATTTGTTGGAAGATGCTACAAAGTTTGTGCCTTGGTTCTATCCTTTCGTGAATTATGACTTCTCTGCTTACTCTTTAGGTCCTGTATTCACTCCGTTTAATGTAACAGCTGAGATTATTGGTATAGTCATGCTTGTCTATGTGATTAGAACGAACTCACACTTTCGAACTGAATTGAATAAATTTTTTAACAATTTTAAATTGCGTAGCAAAGTATAATTGAGTGATACCTTGAAACAGAACTTGCTTATCTTGGATGCTGATTATACATTAGAAGACGATAAAGGCGTTGTAAGACTTTTCTGCAAGGATGAAAAAGGTAAAACAATCTTAGTCTTAGATTCAACTTTTGAACCCTATTTTTATGCTCTGCCTTCAAAAGGCAAGATAGAAAATTTGAAAAAGAAGGTAGAAAAACTCGACACAAAAAAATTAGAAACAAAAATACTGAAAATCGAAACTGTCGAGAAAGAATGGATGAACGAAGAGACAAAATTGATCAAGATAACCATAGACAACCCAAGAAAAATCCCTGATGTCAGGAACGAGATAAAAGGATGGGAAGAAGTTGAAGAAACTTATGAGTATGACATACCCTTCTACAAGCGTTACATCATGGACAAACAGATAGAACCGATGAACTGGATTGAAGTAGAAGGTGAGACAAAAGATAAAGGAAACTATCAAGCCGATTATATCATCAAGGGAACCTCAGTCAAACAAGTTCAACTCAAGAAAGAGATTGATTTGAAAATATTAGCATTCGACACAGAATGGGTTGACGAAGATGGAAAGACAAGACTGATAATGCTCAGCATGGCTTGCAGCGACGGCTATAAAAAAGTCCTGACAACATATCATTGGGATAAAAAACCAGATTATGTTGAAGTCCTTCCTGATGAGAAAGCGATAATAGAAAAGTTTTTACAAACGATAAAAGAAAAAGATCCAGATTTCTTAGTCGGTTATAATTCTGATGGTTTTGATATTCCTAAAATAAAAGACAAAGCTACTGAATCAAAGATATCATTAAAATTAGGCAGAGACAATGTTCCTGTTCACGTCGTAAGAAGAGGTAGAATCAGCTCAGCCAAAACGAAAGGCAGGGTTCACATCGATTTATTCGCTTTCATAAATCACATACTCTCACCTTCGATGAGGAGCGAAGTCTTGACATTAGACGAAGTAGCTAGAGAATTGTTAGGCACTGGAAAGAAGAAGATGAAGTATGAAGAGATGGTAGACATCTGGAGCAATAAGAAGGACATGGAAAGACTGGCAGAATATTCTCTGTGGGATTCGGAATTGACAATCAAACTCTCACATTTAATCCTACCTCAGATATTTACACTTTGTAGATTAACAGGATTGTTACCTTTCGATTGCACAAGGTACACTTACAGTCAATTAGTCGAAGGTTTCTTTATGAGAAGGGCAGTCGAAGATAATGTGTTGATACCGAACAGACCAAAGACTGAAGAGATAGAACAGAGAAAGATGGCACCTGTGTACAAAGGTGGAATGGTGATTGAGCCAAAGAAAGGAATACATTCGAATGTCCTAGTCTTCGACTTTCGTTCACTCTATCCAACGATTATAGTTTCTCACAACATAGATCCCGGCACTTTTAACACTAAAACATGCAAGAAAAAAATTGAAGTACCAGAGAGCAAATGGTATTTCTGTCAAGACAAAAAAGGTTTCATTCCCGAGCACTTGGAAGAAATAATCAACGCAAGAAAAAAAGTAAAAGAAGAGATGAAGAAATCAAAGAAAGGTTCTGAGGAATGGGAAAAATTAAACAACGAACAATACGCTTTAAAGATTCTGGCGAATGCAACTTATGGTTATTTAGGATATTTTGGGGCCAAATGGTTCAAAAGAGAATGTGGTGCATCCACCGCAGCGTTCGGTAGACATTACATCAACAAAGTTTTAGATTTAGCAAAAGAAAAAGGGTTTGAGATAATATATGGCGATACTGATTCTCTGATGGTTAGAATTCCTAAAGAATTGTCTGTTAACAAAATAAGAGAATTAGGTGAGAAATTTACAGACGAAGTTAATGAAAAATTGCCAGGAATAATCGAATTAGAATTCAGAGATTTGTATGAAGGCGGTATTTTTGTAGCTAGACATACTGGTGAAGTTGGGGCAAAGAAGAGATATGCACTCATCGACTATGAAGGTAATCTAGAAATACGTGGATTCGAGACAGTCCGTAGAGATTGGTGTGAACTAAGCAAGAAAATTCAAAGAGACGTGCTCACAACAATACTAAAAGAAAGAGATCCAGTGAAAGCAGTTCAACTAGTCAGGGACACGATTAAAAAAATAAAAGATGGTGACGTAAAACTAGAAGATTTGGTAATCTTTGAGCAAGTAACTCGTCCTTTATCAGAATACGAACAAATCGGTCCACATGTTAAAGCTGCACAGAAAGCAAAATCAAGAGGGAGACCAGTAGGTGAGGGTTCAGTGATTGGTTTTGTAATCGTGAAAGGTAGTGGTAGCATTTCAGATAGGGCTGAACCGATAGAGGATGTCAAACCAAACCAGTATGATCCAGATTATTACATCAATAATCAAATCCTACCAGCCAGCATGAGAGTCTTGAAAGCATTAGGCTACACAGAACAGCAAGTCTTATCTGGAAAAGTCCAGGCTAGTCTAGGGGAATGGTTCAAAAAAAGTTAGCTACGAGTAATTAAATCTTCTATTTATGTCGGATTTTATTTTTTTACGAAGAGAACTTCTTTACCAATCCGTACAGAATCAACAACAAGCCCATTACTGTTATCGTCGAGACAAAACCTTCTAGATTCGCTCCAAAGTACATCCATATCATTCCGAAAAGGAACATCCCAAAGCCACAGAGAATCTTTTTGTTAGCGTACATGCCTCCATGACAGTATTTCTCTTCTTTTACAACTTTTTTTTGACCTGGCATATATAGAATCACGATTTCTGAGCACTTAAATGTTTAAGCATAATGGATATTATGGTTATTCTTCTGGTAGAATCTAAATATTTTTATACGTAGAATACATCTTCTTTAAGTAACTAAAATTTCCTGTGATTTCATGGAAAAAGAAATTCTTGAGAAATATGAAAAAGCAGGTAAAATAAATCAAGAAGCTAAAGCCTTTGCTAGAGAACAGTTAAAGCCGGGTTTGAAAGTTTTAGATTTAGCTGAAAACATAGAGAAGTTAATAACAGACAAAGGGGGAGGAATAGCCTTTCCAGTAAACATCTCTTTGAATGACATAACTGCTCATTACACTCCGGATATAAACGATACTCTCACTTTGAAAGATGGTGATTTAGTTAAAGTAGATATAGGCGTTCATATCGATGGCTTCATCGCAGACTCAGCCTTCTCAGTCAGGCTTGGAGAAAAATCCGACACGCTCATTAAAGCAGCAGAAGATGCATTGGAACAATTTATAAAAGAGATAAGGCCAGGCAAGACTGTCGATGAAATGTCTAAGTTGATAGAGGACGTTGTCGTGAGCTACGGTGTAAACCCAGTAAGAAACCTCGCAGGGCACACATTAGAACAATACATTCAGCATGGAGGATTGTCGATTCCAAACGGTCATATTTCATCAAAAGAAAAAATAGAAGAAGGACAAGTCTTAGGAATGGAAGTATTCACGACGAATGGCGAAGGTTTTGTAAAAGAATCTTCTCCTACTTTGATTTACATGCTGATATTACCAAAACCAGTGAGACTTAGAGAATCCAGAAAAATACTTGAGCTAGTCGTAGATAAATACAAAACTTTACCTTTTGCTAGAAGATGGTTGAAAGGAATAGGAAATCCAGCCATGTTACATTTAGCTCTGAAAGAGTTGGTCGGCAAAGAAGTTTTGCATGAGTATCCACCATTAAGAGAGAGGTCAAATGGTTTGACTGCGCAGGCTGAAGAAACAATAATCGTCTTGGATAAACCAATCATAACTACAAGATTATAAATCTTTCTCGTATACATTTGAATTTAGAACAGAATATCCAGAGTTACCTTGATCCCACACTGACCATATAATCCTTCCCTTATCATCAATATATATGTACTCAATCCAGGCATGTTTAGAATTAGCAACGACTTTACATGGTATCCCAGCTTCTCTCATCATCCCACAAGTAAGAAAGCTTATGCCGTTACAGTTTGCTTCTTTTCCATTCCAAGTCTCTTCTGCAGTATACCACCTGTAATCATTCACGTATTTTATGTTATTTGTTATCCATTCTTGGATGTTCTCAACTGTTTTTTCATAACTTTTTTCATCGATTAATTCATCTGTTTTTTCTCTAATTTCTTGATTAATAGAATACCTGTAAACATGCGTGTCCAATAAACTCTCTAAATCTGGGTTGTATTTAAGAACAATATTCAACCTCTCTTTAAATTTCTCCATGGACACGTTGCCGATTATGTCGTTTAAATCGCTCTGAAGGTCTTCATTCAAGAACTCGCACACTTGATTTTTCATTTCTTTATCTTTTAGATTTTCCTCTAAACTCGATACTTTTTCCGTATAAACATCTAAGAAACCGTCGCATTTTTGTGATGTGTCTTGTATTATTTGGTTCCCTACTTCATTCCTAGGCACAGTAGATGCAAAATAATCGCGTACAATTATGACTAAAAAAATTACTGAAATAACTAACAAGACAATAAACAAACTTAATTTTCTTCCCATTCCTATCTGTATTAACTGAAATAGTTAAATTTATAAATGCCACTAATGAGTAGTTACTTTAATGCAGGATGTCAAAATTTTGAAATTCGCCCTTATACTCTTCTCTTACAAATTCTAGTTTATCGATTCTGGCCAAAAATGGACCTCTTTTTAAGAAATTAACCAAACCTTCGATTTTTTCTTCTTCACCCTCTGCTACAACTTCCACTCGGTCATCTGATAGATTCTTCACCCAACCTGTCAATCCTAAAGATTGAGCAACTCTTCTGGTGTTAGACCTGAAATTGATACCCTGAACTATCCCAGAGACGAAGGCATGAATTCTCACTTTTGGCATGAAAATAATTTTATCTTTAACTTGAAAAATGTATACATGCATGTCATTGGAATCGACTTGGCAGGAAGTGAAAAAAGACAGACAGGATTCTGTATTCTAGATGGGATGCAAGCTTCTACTAGTGTCTTCTACACTGACGAGGAAATAATAGATAAAATCGAAGAAGTGAGACCTGATATCATAGCAATAGATGCCCCATTAAGCCTACCTGAGGGGCGAAAATCGATAGAAGATAGGACTAACGTTCATTTGAGAGAATGTGACAAAGAACTCTTAAAAAGAAGGATTAAATTTTTCCCTATAACACTCGGTCCGATGAGGAAATTGACCCAAAGGGGCATAAAATTGAAAAATATACTAGAAAGGAAAGGTTTCAGAGTCATAGAAGTATATCCAGGCGGAGCTCAAGATATGTTAAAGATTCCACGAAAACAAATGGGATTGGATAAGCTTAAAGAAGGATTAGAAATGTTAAAAATCACTGGTTTAACAAAGAAAATGAATGATCATGAGTTGGATGCTGTTACTTGTGCTTTTGTCGGTAAATTATTCTTAGAAGGAAAATCAGAAACTTTAGGCGACCAAAAAAATGGGATTGTCATGCCTAAAATCAATAATTAAGGTTTTTAGACCTTTAAACATCATTTTTTTCAACAAACTCTCACTTTTGTGTTAACTATTTATTTTTTGAAGTCGTAAATTATCATTACTTCTATGAGGCACGAGGAACACCTTAATGTTCAAAATTGGGGTTAATGGATTTGGAACCATAGGTAGAAGGGTTGCTGCTGCTGTTCAAAAACAAAAGGATATGAAACTTCTAGGGATTTCTGACATAAGCCTTTCTTGGAAATCACGTTATGCAGTCATGAATGTACCTCTTTACGTTAGCTTAAAAGAATACGGCAAAGACGAGGCTAATCAGTTTGAAACGACTAAAAAAATGTTCACAGATTCAAAGATTAAACCAGCCGGTTCGATTTTCGACTTGATAGAAGAAACTGAACTGATTATAGATGCGACTCCTTCAGATATCGGGAGGAAGAACAAAGAACAAGTATATTCAAGAAAAAAAGACTTGCATGCAATCTTCGAAGGTGGAGAAAAGGCTTCTATTGCCAGAGTAACGTTCAACGCCAACATAAATTTTAAGGATGCAGTAGGTGAACAATTCATCAGAGTGCCTTCATGCAACACGACCGGAATGCTAAGATACTTAAACAGCGTCCAAGAGGTTTCTACCATCAAAAACGTTATAATAAATTTGATAAGGCGAGGAGCAGACCCGGCCGAACCTGACGCAGGACCCATTAACGATTATGTTCCAACAAAGATACCATCCCACCATGCAGACGATGTCATAGCCGCTGACAAAAGGTTGGCAGGAAAATTGATAACTTATGGTGTGACAGTACCAGTCACTCTCATGCACATGCATAATATTCTCGCTATCGGTAATTTTCCATCAAGGGATAAGATCCTTGATACATTCTTTGATAACCCCAGAATAGTCGTTTTGGGTGGTGAAAAGGATACACCTACAGCAGCTCAGATAATGGATGCTAATGACAGAAGAGATCTGTTCCAGATTGTCGTTCTAGAAAAAACCGTGCATGTACATAACGATATGCTTTTATTCTCAGCTTACATTCATCAAGAAGCTGATGTCGTTCCTGAGAACATCGATGCAATCAGGGCATCTCTTGGGGAAAGCGATCCTTACGATTCTATAATAAAAACTAATGAAAGTCTCGATCTTAAGAAGACTAAAAAGAGGCTTGAAGATATATTTCCGGTGTATTGATGAAGAATTATCTGGAAGAAATCAGAAAAAAAGACCTCTTTGTTAGTAAACATATGCATGAACTGTCTGGTAAAAGAGTTCTCATAAGAATAGACACCAATGGTCCAGTGAGAGATGGCCAACCAGATTTGAATTCATTCAGAGTTTTTGCTCACGGTATGAACATTGAAAAGTATGTTCAACATGGCGCTTTACCCATATTAATGACACATCAAGGAAGAAAGGGTGATGATGAATTTATAGCTAACCTTTCCTCAGTAGCTAGAAGGATAGACATAATGACTGGTATTAATGTTAAATATGTCGATGAAGTGATGTGTTCTAAAGTAAGTGATGCCATAAAAAACATGAAACATGGAGAAGCCATTTTTCTCAGGAATATCAGGGATTGTCCTGAAGAAGAAAGTTTAGAGACAGAAGAAATGGTTAATTCCGAACTTACTAAATTTTTCAAGAATAATGTCGATGTATTCATCAACGATGGTCCTTCAGTCTGTCACAGGGCACAATGGAGTCTTGTCGGCCTTTTTGGTCTGATACCATCCTATTTTGGTCTTCAAATGGAATATGAACTCGAGACTATACAGAATTTGAAAGAAGACCTAGAAGCCGGTAAGAAAATTACTTTCTTTGTTGGCGGAAAGAAGTTTGAAAAAATCGAATATTTGAGTAAAATCCTAGAATATCCCGGGGCAAGATTCTGTACAGGAGGTTTAACTGGACAGTACATGGCCTATGTCGCAGGAATAAAACTTAACGGTGAGAATAAAAAACTCTTGGAAAAAGATGAATTAAAAATAGCCGAGGAACTTTATAAAAAGTTTAAAGATAAGATTGAAATCCCAATCGATTATACTTTGGAGAATAGGGAGATAATAAATCGTGATGATCTACCCACTTCAAAAGGATTAATCATGGATATAGGACCTGAAACTGTTGAAAAATATTCAAAAGAAATAAATGGAGGATGCGTGTTTGCTGGTGTTATGGGAGTGTTTGAAAAGGGATTTGACAGAACACTTGAATTGATAAGAAAGGCTTCTACTCCTAAAACAGTTATTTTAGGTGGACATTCGTCTGCTGCTCTTTTCCAGAATCATGGAATATATTATCACTTTACAGAAAAAGGTGGAAAGGTAATAACATCTGGTGGATCTGCTTTAGCTATTCTAGGCAATTTTAAAATGCCTGGAATCGATGTTGGTATTGAAAGAAGTTAATTTAACTCTTACTTTTTAAGAGAAATTTCACACTGAGAGATTATCTTATCTATCTCTTCATAAGGATAATTCGCATCTATATTAGCCAGCAATCCTCTTTTTTTATAGAAATCGATCAATGGTTTTGTTTTCTTTTTGTATTCTTCCATTCTCACTTTTATAGTTTCTGGTGTCTCATCTGAACGTTGATACAGTTTCCCACCACATTTATCACAAATACCATCGACTTTTGGTGGAATGTTCTTTAAATGATAAATAGCTCCACATTTTGAACAAGTCCTTCTCCAACTCAACCTTTCAGTGATAGTCTCTTCAGAAGCAACAAAATTAAGGACTTTATCTATTTTTCTTATCTTTTCAAGCACTTCAGCCTGCGGTATCGTTCTTGGAAAACCATCCAACAGGAAACCATTCTTACAATCTTCTGCTTTTAACCTCACTTTTACTACTTCAATCGTTATTTCATTTGGCACTAAATCTCCTTTAGCAATGAATCCCTCTACTTTCTTACCGAGTTCCGATCCTTCTTTAATCGCATCACGAAACATCTGTCCTGTAGAAATATGAGGAATCTTGTATTTTTTTGATAGAAGCTCGGCATATGTTCCTTTACCAACACCAGGCGGTCCGAGCAAAACAATGTTCAATGTTTTCATACTACCTAAATCTCACTTTTGATAATTTTATATTTTTCTAAATTAATGAACGACTATGGAAATAACATACGTGACAAAGAATAAAGAAAAGGTTGTGACTGCCAGACGCATATTCGGAAATAAGGTCAAAATCAAGCAAGTCAGTCTTGACCTGATAGAACCACAGTCGATATCACCGAAAGAGATATCCGAAAGCAAAGCAAAACAAGCTTATGAAAAACTGAAGAAACCTTTGTTTGTCACTGATGTTGGCTTTTTTATAGAGGCTTTCAAAGGGTTTCCCGGATCTCTCATCAAGTTTTTTAACGATTATGTCGGCCAAGAAGTAATCCTAAAATTACTAGAAAATGTAGAGGATAGACGGGCAAAAGCAGTTGTATCCCTCACTTTTTATGATGGCAAGACTATGAAAACTTTTGAAGGCGAAACAGAAGGCACTGTAGCTAAGAAGGCATATCCTGAAGGCTGGCAATTCGATAGAATATTCATTCCTGAAGGCTCAGACAAGACCTGGGGCGAGATGGGACCTAAAGCTAAGGATAAGGACTCTTATTATAAAAAGGCTTTTGAAAAATTCCTCACTTGGTTAGAAGGCAATAAAGCCTAAATTCTACCATTTTAGCCTGTTTTAACAATTTTAACCTCATTTTTCACCCAAAACTTGACCCCTACTTTTCAATTGGAACTCTCACTTTGTGGTGTGACATGATACTATTTAAAATAAAATATATATTAAATAATATAAATTAAAAATTTTTAAAAAATCATTACAAAAAATTATATAGTTTTCTATCAATATGTTTTAATCAAACTATCAGAATTTATTTAAATCATTATATAATTTCCATCAAAAAATGGCATTTCTTTGGATACTTTTTTATTGTTTAGCCATGATATTTGACCATCAATTTTCTTTAGTAGCAAAAGACTCTTTAATCCATTTTTCCAGTATTTAGAGAGCCTTTCTAGGGCACCCCTAATATAACTCGATTTTTTTGTAGTCATGTATTACATGTTCAGACAAAGTCTCTCCAACCCCTTTCTAGCCTTCTTAATGAGTTTGCAAAGTCAGTCGAGAGAAAATATCTGTTCAGATCCTTTCTGATCATTCCAAGTCTCTGTAATGTCCTTAAAATCCTGGAATAAAACCATTTTTCTGAGCAATTAGCAGATTTTGCTAGTTCCTTCATGTCATGGTCGTATATTTCCCTCTTTTCTTTGATAGTTTCAATGATTTGGGCGGCTATATCTGCTTGTTTTTGTGTCTTGAAGACTAATCTCATAAGCTGTTTGGGGTCACCTGTCTGTTGTACGTCATAATGACTAAATTCTATTGTCATAGTGATAATTTTAGCTTACTGGAATATAAATTTAACCTACTGGTAGTATGAAAGTATTCACTAAGAGGCTCATAAATGTACAATTCAGAAACTCAGGTTAGAACAAAAGTATCCGTCTATATAAATAACCTAAGATATAATACCAAATGATCCAGATAACATGCTAAGAGGTCTGAAAAGGCGTTAAGGAACAATGGACCATTATTTTATTTCTTCTTATCACTTTCTTCTTTTATGCGGGATAACTTCATCAGGACTCCTTCAATGGAATGGGCCAAATCCTCCCCGTCTTTTGTCAGTTCTATGATCTTTATTCTACCCTGCTTTTTGAACTCAACTAACCCCATTTTCTTGAAATCATCAAGGAGTTTAACCGTATGAGAATACGTACAATCGACTTCTTTCGATACTTGTGTGGCGTATCTTGGCCCTTTCTTGAGACTCAACATGATTTTTACTGGTTTTAACCTCAAAAACAGTCTTGCCAGACTAGTATCGGTCATCACGAATATTTCCCCCTCCAAAAATATAATTTGATTCTGGAGTATTTATATCTTTTGGTGGTTTAATCAGAATATATATTTTCTAAAATAATAAATTTAAAACTATAATAAAAATCTATATATTAAACTAGATAAGTTAAAATTAACCAAAATAAACTATATAATAAAAAATATATATTAAATTATATTTCACACCAATTTTGAAAACAAAGTGAGAGTGATTGGGAGAGGTGAGATATTTTCACTGATAAGTTGTGACAAATTTTAAGGGCAAACCTCTCGAGAAAAAGGCAAAAAGGACCCAAATAGATTAATTAATATAATCTCTCAATATTCTATCATGATAATAGTAACTTTCCTGGGTACAGTGTCAGGTGTGCCTTCGTTGAAGAGGAACCATCCAGCCTTGGTAATGGAATACTTTACAGATTATCGTGACGTCTTGCTCTTTGACTGTGGTGAGGGTACGCAAAAACAACTGATGAAATCGGGCATAAGCTTCATGCAGATAAACAAAATCTTCATTTCGCATTGGCATGCGGATCATTTTGCTGGTTTGATACCGATGATACAGACGATGAACCTAGAGAAGAGAAGTGAGCCTTTGACTATTTATGGTCCAGAAGCAGAGAGGTTTGTGTCAGATATAGTTGACTTGGGTTACTTTGGATTAAGGTTCCCTGTGAAAGCTGTTGATGTTCCTTTCGAAGGAAGTGAGATTACAGTTGTTGATGAGACTGAAGATTATAAGATACTGTCTATACCGGCCTATCATTCTGTTCCATCAGTGGCTTTCTGTTTACAGGAGAAAGACAAGTGGAACATAGACAAGGATAAACTAACTAAGTTAGGAGTGAAAAGAGGACCCTGGCTGAAGAAACTGAAGAAAGATGGAGAGATAGAGTGGAAAGGAAAGAAGATAAAGATAAAGGATGTTGCTGACGTTAAGAAAGGCTTGAAAGTTGTCTATTCTGGCGATACCAAACCATGTGAGAATGTTGTTAAGATTTCTAAAGATGCTGATTTGCTTATTCATGACGGTACTTTCCTTGAGGAAGATGTTGGAAGTAAGGCACATGCTGACGTGAAAGCAGCAGCTAAGTTGGCTAAAAAAGCGAACGTGAAAGAATTGATATTAACACACATAAGCAGGAGATACACGGATTTAGAAGAGTTGGAAGAAGCAGCAAAAAAAGAGTTTGAAAACAGTAAGATTGCTTATGATTTTATGAAGGTTAAGATAAAAAGTTAAAATGTTATCTTATTTTATAATGAGAAACAGATGTTCAGAAATTGAAAAATGGATTTTAATCTACACTAATAGAGCAAGAAAAAAAAGAAATATTAAACCTTTAAAATCTAATTTCGGCTTAAAAAAACTTGCTAGAAGTCATAGTCATACAATGGCAAATACTAAAAAAATTTGGCATGGAAATGGAGTTTTTAAGGCTAAAAGTTCAATAAGTAAATCTTCTCTCTTGGATTTTATTATTTCACTTTTCTATTACGGGATGAGTGGAGAAAATGTAGGATTAATGTTTTCTGGCTATGTTAAAGGGTTTAAACGAAAAATCAGAAGTGATAAAGATATCGCTTTGGCTCAACATTTATCTTGGATGAGAAGCCCAGGACATAGGAATAATATCTTAAATCCAAGTTTTAGACTAATAGGTGTTGGAGTCAATAATAGAGGCAATGTTTTTTATTGTACACAAAATTTTTATGGTTAGTATTTCAGTAATTAACTGATTGAATTGTTTTAAAATTTAATTAAATCTTTTTCCAACTTTTTTACAAGATCTAATCTCTCTTTCAACTTTTTCTTAAGAATTACAATACTTTCAACTTCAATAGGATTAACATCATTCAGAACAGCCAACTCATAACTCAGAACATCACCTAAGAATATCAGAGACATTATTTTTGCCAATTTTGACTTACCTTCAGCCCATACATCTTCCATTGCCTTAACTTTACCTTTTATCAAATCCTTGGTAATATCTATTCTCGCTTTGATCTCTTCTGGTTCATCCTTACCCCTCAATATCAAAACAAAAGAATTCTTGTTCAACCTTTCATTCTGATAACCTACTATTTCATTATGGTCTAATTCAGGGAAAACATCATATTTGGCAGGCGTTTTACTGTTTTCGTTTATCTGAGTTTTGATTCTCTTAGCTACACCAGAAAACTCATCAGAAGAATAAACGATTATTTCTGAATCTTTCATCGAAGAAGCTAATTTTTTAACAGAATCAGTCTTTATTCTTTTTAACAATTCGATTGTCTCAACTATTTCTTTCTGTAAATTCACTACTCCAAGTTTCTGTAAACATACAAGTATAGAAAAGAACAAGTATGATAAAGCCGATCGTGGCTGATAACCAGAGGGTATTAAAACATAAGGTAAATCAAATTTTTTACACCATTCTTCCAGTTTACCGCCAGAAGTTATACCGATAATCTTGGTCTTTCTTTTAACACAATCTACAAACTGGCTTAAAGTCTCTTCAGTGTTACCAGAGTAGCTGATACAAAAAGTGAGTGTATCTTTATCGACATAAGCAGGCAGATGATAATCTCTACAAACATCAATTGGTATAGGAACTCTATTTTTTAACAAATCTCTCAGTAAGTCGCCACAAATAGCAGAACCACCGACACCACAGACGAGTATTTTGTTAAATTTATAATCTGGAATATCGACTTTTTTAGCTATTTTTACAGCTTCTAAACACATTTCAGAGTATTTTTTGATTGTTTCTATCATTTTTATCAAAAACTATTAAGTGTTATGTTTACTTAATTTTATGCCCCCGCCGGGATTCGAACCCAGAACAGTTCCTATCTGCGCCATTCCGCAGGGAACCATCTTTTCCGTTAGACATATCCGTTAGACTACAGGGGCAACGTTAACTATTTAAAAGATATAATTCTTAAGAAGAAAATACTTAATAAAATCTTAAAGGTGTTGTATGGCAGGAATGAAATGCAGTAGCTGTGGAATGAACTTTTTAGGTAATAATAACTATGTTAGGTTCAAATGCCCTAAATGTTCAAAAACAGAGATTTTCAGATGTTCACGCTGCAAGCGATTATCTACTGAGTATTCCTGTCCAAGCTGTGGTTTTAAAGGACCTTAAGTGATTTTATGGTAGGAGCTGTCATCGTAACTTTCAAAATAATGCCTGAGGGTGTTGAAACAGATTTAGACTCATTGGAAAAAACAATAAAAAAAGAAATCAATCCACAGAGAATGGAACGTGTTCCCGTTGCCTTTGGCTTAAATTCGATAAACATAGTCAAACTAGTAGAAGAAAAGGAAGGGGAGATGGACAGAGTAACTGAAAAGATCAAAAAGATAAAAGGTGTAAAAGAAGTCGAAATACTCGACTTAACAAGAAGTCTATAAAAATTTTTATTCTCATTAATTCATTCTTTTATTATGGTCAAAAGAAAAAAATACAAACCTTGGAAAACTGTTGGTTTTTGGATATTAGGTGCAGCTTTTGCGTCGATTGGATCACTTGTTGCAAGTAACATCAACCTAGATCACTGGATTGGACTTAAGTATTTTATTACATTTATGGTAGCGGTGCTTTTTTTCTTGATAGCAGGATTATTCTGGATAGCGATCTCAGTAGCAGTTAAAGAAGCCGAATGATTATCTAGAAATCACGAACAACCTGTGCCTATCAATCTCTTTTAATTCTTCAATTATCCTCTTCTTTATCATCCTCTTAGGGTCAGGCAACATTTGTACTCTTTGCTTTAATTCTTCAAAAGTTTCAAACCTCTTCTTTCTTCTCCCCTCGATTATCGCCCACATGTGTTTTTTTCCGATGCCTGGCAATAACTCTAAAGTGTGTAGTCTAGTCGTGACAGGACCAGCGATGTTGAAGAAGTTGACAAATTTTGCTTCATTCTGGTCAATGATTTTATCTAATATTATTTCCAGTTCATCCCTTGCGAACATAGTCAAATCGTCATATTTTATTCTCCCTTTAATGTATCTAACTTTGTCCCTCTTCTGCTCACCTATGTATACCGAATCTTCAGGTTTAACGATGATTTCATCTTTTAAAACCACTTCCAAGAGGTTCAAGAAATTAACGCCGATTCCCTGAATTGTGGGCTCAGCCCTTCGGCTATCGGCATGCCCTCTTGAGAGAAAATCTAATACTATTATGTATTCATCTTTCATAGAAAACACCATTTTAAATGAATTTCTTCACATTTTCAAGGATAAGATTCTTCTCATCTTCTGTTAGAGGATTGTAATCTTTTTCCAGGATAAGCCTTAAATCATCCGTGTCTTTCGGTAATATATTCATTATAGCAATGATTTGCCTCTCTCTTAACTTCTTAATTTCCAATAATTTTTCCATCAATTCTTTCGCATTCTTTTCAGTTAACCTATCGTATTTTTTCAAGTAATCTAAAGAATTCTTCTGTTCATAGCCTAGCTCTATCTCTTTCTTTCTCTCACTCAATATTCTCTTCGCTTCAGTATTCGTTATCAACATCTCTTTTATTATCTCTTCCATTCATATCGCCTTCAGATGTTCAGGTCTTGCTATTAATTCTTTCTCCTTTTTACCATCTCTTATTTTGACTATATAAGATTTCCCCCTTCTATCTATTATAGTTCCATTTTTACCAAAAAACCTTTTAAAAGGTCTTCCATTTGAGCTAGCTGGCGTAGGTTTGATAACGACTTTGCTACCAATCTCAAACTCTTGTAAGTATCTTGTTATCGGAGTCCTTTCTCTAACCCCTCTACTCAGCAGATTCCTCGTTCTTCTTCTTGGACCTTTAGATTTTTGAACCATTTCAATCACAATGTATTTTTATAACATCCAATTCAATCTTTTTAACTTTATTGTTTAAGAGCCCAGACACACTAGGTTCGGTTCTACCATCATCCCCTGTTATCAATTCTTTCACGTACAGTCCAGACTGGGTTTTAATCACTAACTCGATTTTATTCTTACTTAAACAATTATATTTTATATCCTTTAACTTTCTTTTTCTGATTTTGTCAGACCTTCTTCTCAGAACGCGAATAGGCGTTTTTTGAGTTATTATGGCTTCTTTCAGTTCAGTAAGTTTTTTCACATTCTCCATAGGGTTTTCAAAGGTAACGATTGCTCTGTAGGTTTTATCATAGTCAGCGAACTTAATTCTCCTTACAACATCTTTACCTACAATCTTCAAATCCTTTATTTTAACTTTTTTTGATTCGTTTACTTCATTCTTCACTTTTTTTAGGTCAATTCTTCTTTTTATTGGTGAGATTAATTCTAAAACAAATGGTCTCCAACCAAGACAACGAACATCTATATCTTCTCGACCTGACCCATGAAAACTTGTATTTTTTGCCTTTATCTGCTTTAGGAAAGGGTTTTCTATTATTTCCTGAACAGAAGTTCGGAATATCTTTTTCTTCCATTTGGTCTGTGGCATGCCTCGCACTAATTTTTGATATTTTCCGTAAACGTACAGAGATTTTACATTCAATTTTACATTACCTGTATTCAAATCAAACATGACTGTTATGTCAGGAGATTTTCTATCCATTGTTTTTCCAGTTATTTTCTCGATTTCTATCCCTAATTCACGGTTAATCTCATTCTTTAACGATTCACACCATTCTATACCAACACTATCCCACAATTCTTGCTCTTTTTTTATTAGCTCAGGAGTCAACTTACAACCGACAAGAAAAGTATTGTACTCATACTTGTTCATTCTTTTAATCATGACTTTAGCTTTTTTTTTAATTTCTTTGAACAAGTCAGAACAAATGGAACATTTGTCAGGTTTTTTTGTTTCAATTTTTTTATTGTGAAACTTTATCCCGTAAAGATTTGATTTATCTACATCTATATTCTCTCCAGAATCGATCAACATAGCCAAATATTGTCTTAATGTTTTACCTCTTTCTTCATTCGTTAAACCAGAGAGTAACTGGCCGAAACAGCGCCCCAAACATTTATCGCAGACATAGTTTTCTTTGAGTATCTCTATCGCTTTTTCCTTTACGTCCAAATTTTTCACCGTATTTATTATAATATAATTTTAAACTATTATAAAGTGGGAAAATGGAAGAGAAATGGCCAGTTGTAACATTCATTCTAATAACGATAAACCTTGCTGTCTTCCTTTTCACTTGGGATATTAAAACAAATACAATTTCAGAACAAGTCATCGACGCATTCGGTTTAACTCCACAATTTCTTGCCTTTAGACCTTACATATTAATTACACACATGTTCCTTCATGCTGATATAATCCACTTCGGAGGAAACATGCTCATGCTTGCTATAGTCGGTCTTGTCTCCGAAGACAAAATCGGTAGTTTAAAATTCCTTTTGTTTTATTTTTTGTCTGGTTTATGTGCAGTACCCTTTGGTTTCATAATGGAAATTTTCACTAACACGATGGTCATCCTCATAGGTGCTTCTGGGGCCATATATGGTGTAATGTTCCTAGCAGCAATGGTAGCAGGCTGGGAAGAAGTGCCAGCGATACTTATTCCATTATTGAACATAATCGCCGCTCCTATCATATTCTTCTCTTTTAAAAACGTCAAAGTCCCATTATTCGTTGCTATACTATTCTATTTTCTTTTGAACATGATAACGATGCTCTACAATTTGCCCTATAGCATAGGAGAATTGGCCCATTTTGGAGGAGTCATCGGGGGCATAATCGGAGTTTTATTGATTTTACCAGAGAAATTCAAATAACTTCAGAATTTGATGCCGAATTTTTTTGCAAGATCTTTCATCTTCCCTCTTTTCATCCCTTTTACTCCACCAATCTGTTTCATCAGTTTCTTTGATTGTTGGTATTGTTTCAATAAATCTCTCACATCCTTTTGATTTGTCCCAGAACCTCTAGCAATCCTTGCTATCCTGCTGCTATGGATTGAATCTGGATTTTCTTTTTCTTGTTTAGTCATGCTATCGATGATGTACTTGTATTTTTTCATTTTTTCTTCTTGGACTTTTAACATATCCTCTGGAATGGAATAACCAAGGCCTGGTATCATGTCCATTACTTTATTTAATGGCCCCATTTTCTGTACACCACTTATCTGATTGTAAAAATCTTGCAGGCTGAACTTCCCAGAGATTATTTTTTCAATGTCCTCTTCTTTGAATTCACCTTCTCTAACCTTCTCTAGAAGACTCTGCAAATCACCCATTCCCAACAATCTTGATACAAAACGAACTGGGTCATAAGGCTCAAAATCTTCTAAGGTTTCTCCTATACCTATAAATTTCACCTTTGATTCAGTAGCTGAACATGCAGACAAAGCACCGCCACCTTTGGCAGTACCATCCATCTTCGTTATGATGATCCCAGTTACCCCAACCAGTTTTTTGAATTCTTCTGCTTGCTTTCCGCCAATCCTTCCTATATCTGCAGGGATAACGAGTAAAATTTCATCGGGTTGACAAATCTTATCGATTTGTTTAAGTTCTCCTGCTAATTCTTTATCCAAAGCATCCCTACCGGCGGTATCGATGATGATTGTATCATACTTGCTGAACTTTGATAATCCTTCTTTCACAGCCTTGTAAGGATCTTTTTCTTTCGAGACATAAACAGGAATGTGCAATTTATTCCCGAGTTGCATTAATTGTTCTGGAGCAGCTGGTCTGTGGTAGTCAACGCATATCATCGCAGGTTTTAAGCCTTGTTTCTGAAAGTATCTTGCCAATTTTCCAGTAGTTGTAGTCTTTCCAGAACCGAATAGACCCACGAGCATGATTCTTTTTTTTCCAATAAGACTGGCTTGCTTTTCTCCCAGGAGTTTTACCAATTCATCATAAACAACCTTCATCACATGTTCTCTCAAAGTCAAGCCAGGTGGGATTTTTTCTCTGAGACATCTTCTTCTTATATTCTCTGACAATTCGAAAATCAACTTCACATCCACATCTGACTGTAGAAGAATCTTCTGAAGACCCTTTACCAAAACTTCCACGTCTTCAGGGTCGACAGTAGTCCTGGTAAGTACCTTCATTATCAAGTTACTAAGACTTTTACCGAATTCGAGCATAAAATCAACTTAGATTATGTTCTGGATAAATTCTTCTGATTTAAATGTTTTTAAAGACGAATAATCCTGTCCGATCCCAAGGAACAATATGGGTTTTTTCAACGTATAGGCAACAGAAATTATACAGCCACCTTTCTCATTCACATCGATTTTAGTGAACATGACAGCATCAACACCAACAGCCTCATCAAACATTTTTGCTTGTGGGACAGCATCATTTCCGACGAGAGAGTCTATGACGAGTATCTTCATGTTCGGGTTGTTGACTCTACATATTTTCTTGAGTTCATCCATAAGGTTTTTATCAGTATGCGGTCTGCCAGCAGTATCAGCAAGGATAACATCTATACCTCTTGCCACTGCATGCTTTTTTGCATCGAATATGACAGCAGCAGAATCAGCACCGTAATTATGCTTGATAACGTTGATGTCAAGTCTTCTACCATGTTCTTCTAATTGTTCAATGCTAGCTGCTCGGAAAGAATCTCCAGCAGCAAAAACACAAGATAATCCTTTACTTTTTAGATAATGTCCAATTTTTGCCAATGAAGTCGTCTTTCCAGAACCGTTGAAACCAAGGAAAAGCAGAAGGAATGGTTTATTCTTTTTAACAGCATCTAGTAAATCTATCTTTGGTAGGTCTAGAATTTCAGACAAACTATTCTTAAAAGTATCTACAATCATTTCTTTTGTCTTACCTCTCTTCACTTCTTTCTCAACTAGTGTCTTCTTTATATCTTCCTTAATCTTTTCACTGACTTCGAAAGCTACATCAGCCTCTAGGAGTGAAATTTCCAAATCCCCAAGGACTTCATCCAAATCTTTCTCAGAAATTTTCTTTTCTAAGACTTTCTTAGTAACTTTCTCAAAAATTTTTTTTATAACTCCTTTCTTAACTTCTTTTTCTACAACCTTTTCAATTTCTATTTTTTTCTCTACAGGTTTTTTCTTCTCAACCTTTTCAGATATTGATTTGACTACTTTTGAGATTTTTTCCTTTAGGAATCCGAACATTTTAACCAACTTCAGATTCAGTTTTGCCTTCTTCCATCAGGGATCTTAGTTCAGATTCTAATCTTAAAAATTCGTTACTAAGGTTTACTATTTCATCTTCGGTCGCTTGCACTCCTTCGTTGATCATATTCTTCCTCTTCTCTAGAATTTTTTTAGCTTCTTCAACATCTTCTTCTACGGCAACATTTGCACCTAATTCTACTACAATTCTTTTTATATCCTTCAGAGCACCAGGCACATGCACGTTCGATCCGAGAGGCAAGAGTATTTCGTTTTCTTTATTCTTTCCTATTTCATCTATGGAACTTAAGGTAGTCCCGATTTCAACCATTTTAACTACCAACATTTCATGTCTTTTCATCAATGCCTTAATTCTTCCGTCTAAAATCTGGTATCGTATTACCTTTTCTTGAATATCCTTATTTCCATTCATCGAATCACTTTTTTATCTAAAATTAATTGGATTAAACCTTTAAATTCAACTCATCTCTTGCAACATCCTTCAAAATTCTGATTAAGTTTATTACATTTCTTTTTTTGATAGCTATGGCACCGACTGACCTGAACTTGCTGCTTGCTCTGATAAGATGGTCATGTTTAGTCTGGTTTATCCTAACGAATTCATCTTCTTCAGAATATGCTGGCGTGAAAACATCTATCCATAGGGTATCAAACTTTCCTTGGTCAACTCTGCCGACAAACCTTCCCTTACCACTAGAATAGAATATCTTTGCTGGTCCCTTTTCGTCATAGTTAGCTTTCTTCTCTATCAAAAGTTTGTCTAGTATCTTTGTTATGGTATGTCTGTTTAACTTCAGTTGTTGTGCTACATCTGTTATTGTGAGACCTCTTACGCTTCCTTTTAGAATTTCAATTACTTTTTTCGTGTTTTTTGTATCGTATTCCACTTCTTGTGACGGTTCTAATTCATTCATAACAACTTCACCCCAGTACTATTTAAATAATACTAATATATAAATGTTTGTTAGATAATATCTATACATTAAAAATATATGGAGGTAAGCTTTGCACAAAAACCCAGGAGTTGCACAAAAAGTCTGAAAGAAACACTTAAATCCTTAATTAATTAAAAAATTTATTATGAGTAATAATTACAATCCTTTAGTTATTCCTAGTGAACAATATCTTTTTAAACCTGAAAATGGTCAGCTTCCATTGTTAAAGAAACATGATGATACTTGGTTTCCATTTACGAGTACTCATTTAGACCACGTTAAATATTATTCTGAAAAATTAAATCTCGGTCGTGGTGGTAAAGCATTTGGTTATTTGGCAGCAACGAGACCATTACTTTCTGATGTTTTAATGTCACCATTTACTGCTCTTTATAAATTATCTGGTAGATTATCTAAATTTCGAGAATACTTACAATCAAAAATAAAAAGAGATTCTTCAAAACCAAAACAACCTATAGAAGACCAGAAATATCAAGTTAATTTTTTCAATTCTGGAGAACTTGTCCCCACAGAAATTTTAA
>Ga0315296_10001375_pt1 | contig 21288 bp, 20 predicted proteins | sample YL17G14_18_MG_FD_203921 | JGI IMG/M metagenome (GOLD analysis project Ga0315296, IMG submission 203921) | Sediment microbial communities from Yellowstone Lake, YNP, Wyoming, USA - YL17G14_18 | ecosystem: Environmental > Aquatic > Freshwater > Lake > Sediment | place: USA: Wyoming | collected...
CTCCCAGCCCTGGTGGTGCTCATTGGAGACGAACCGGGCGACGCAGTGGTCGCCGTCCCGCTCGACCTTCAGCCTGAGGCCCACTGGGTTCTGAGCGGCGCAGCCGAAACACTTCTTGCTTGGTTCGAGCATAGAGCAACCATCACGGCAGCAGGCGGCGCGGGCGCAAGCGGCCCCAGGCGGCATACGGCCTGAAAGCCTCGGCGAACGCGACGCCCGCCTGCAACCCGCGGAACCGCGACATGATCTCCATCGTCTCAAGCAGGTCCGCCTGGTCGTGCGCCGCGATCCACGCGACCTGGCTCTCGTGGCAAGCCGACATGCGGCGCTTGGTGTGAAAGTGGTCGCTGATGTCAACATATTCGGTGGGCTCGAAGCCGATCCCGCCGATCGTGTCCATGAAGTAGATCGGCACGAATGGCATCGGGTCGGCATCTGTCTTGATGTTCGGAATGGTAGCATCGAAACTCGCATCCAGGGCGAGGATCGAGGCGTTGCGGTGATCGTGCATGTAATCGTCGGGCGAATGGGCGAGCATCACATCCGGCCGCGCGCGCCGTATCTCCACCGTCAGTTTGCGGCGCGTCTCCAGGTCGGGGATCACCTTGACATCGGGAACATCCAGGCACACGAACTTCGCGCCGATGATCGCAGCGGAGGCTTCCGATTCCTTGCGCCGGATGGCAGCAATCTGCGCGGGGGGCAGCGTCGTGCTGCCCATGTCGCCGTTCGCCACCGTCAGCATCGTAACCTTATGGCCTGCGCGCGCATAGATCGCCAGCGTTCCGCCGCACAGGATCTCGATGTCATCGGGATGTGCGCCGATTGCGAGTATGTTCACCTTGCCCCTCCTTCCAGCCAGTTCTTGATATCGCGCGAGGACACGAAACGCTCGCCGCGTCCTCTGTCATTCTGAGCCCTTCGCTCTCTGTCATTCTGAATCCGCCAGCCGGCGGATGAAGAATCCCGCTATTGACGCGCCAGCCTGCGTCTCATTGTGAGACCCTTCGCTTCGCTCAGGGTGACAGAGAAGAAACGTTCTCATAGACCTTCTCAGAACCTATCCAACTGCCACATGTGGGCATAGCCCTGTGGGAACAGGATTTCGAGAAATGACAGCGCCTTGCCAGGGCAGGCATCCTGCACCACCTCGCGCACGCTGCGATAGCCTGTTGCCAGCGCGGCCAGGCCGGCCTGCGGTATTGACGCTCTCATGCTTTTCGGCGGCCGCTTCTCGGCGGCGCGAGCCTCCTTGCCGTCCCACTCGATTCCCGCGCTTCCCACCAGGTCGGTCTCGATCCAGATTCCCGCGGGCGGCAAGTGCGCCCTCGACAGGCGCTCCGTGAAAGCGGGCTCCATGTCGCGGAAAAGGCTGAAGAGGTCAATGATCCGCGCCATGTCCCCGCTCCTGTGTATCGCGATCTCGCCGCGCAGATCGTGCACTGCCGCCTGCGCCAGGAGGCAATCCGGAGGGCAAGAAACCTCAGCGCGCCCCCCCGGCGGCACACGGCTTGCGGCGAGCGCAGCCAGCGCTCCAGCAGCCTGCTCGTCCGGAGCAGCGGCCTCGATCACGACCATCCGCTCGCCCTCGAACCTGCTGCGCAAGTAGCCGCGCGGCTTGCTGTTCGGATCGTGAAGGACGAGAAAGCCGTCGCTGCTTTCCTTGATGAAATCGAACGGGCCTCTGGCAGGAGGAGTGACACTGAAAGTCAACTGCCTTTCCCAATAATCGCGATCCCGAACGGCCGACAGCGTTCGGGACTCGTTCTCGCGCTCGTATAGTTCCATCACGGCGTCGAGCATCGCGCGCTCGAAGCGCACCAGCGACCATCCTTCGGCGGGCGAACAGGCAGAGTGAGGAATCGTCAGCGAACAGCGCGGCACTGCTATCTCCCAGCCCAGCCTCCGGTAGAAATCGTGAGGGCCTGCTCCCAGCAGAGAGATCGTGTGCCCGGTTTCCTGCATGAAGTTGATCGCTTCCTTCAGGCAGGCGGTGGGATAATGCCGCCCGCGATAGGTCGGCTCGCAACTCACATCGCCGATGCCGCCGATCTTGGTTACCGCCGCGCCGATGCGAACCTTCCTCGTGGTTACGCGCACATTGGCTACCGGGCGGCTGTCCGCATACACGACGAAACTCTGCCCCGGCCGGTAGCCGGGGTCCAACTCGAACACCTGCCGCCAGTGCGCGACGCCGTCGAAGTAGGAAGAGAACACCTTGGAGCACAGGTCAATCACGCGCTCCAGTTCGCGCGCGTCGCTCACGCGCTCGACCTTGATTTCCTGCTCGCCGCTCAGTGTCTCTCCCATGCTATTCTCTCGTTCATCGGGCTGGAGCAATACTCCCCTCCCCCCGCCGTGGGGGAGGGGTAGGGTGGGGGGCGTGGCACAGGCGCTCTCGCCTGTGATTCTGGCACAGCCAGGAGTGGCTGTGCCACACGCTGCTCATGCCGAAAGTGCAGCCTCCTTGATTTTCACGATTCCGTCCACTATGTCTCGCACCTCTCTCTCGCCGCCCAGCAGCCATGCCTGGTAGAGCCACACGGCCTCATCGCGGCACGCGCGCTCGCAAACGGGGCACTCCACCGCAGCGTAGTCAATCTTCCGGCTGGCGCACGCGAACGCAGCGCGATAGACCCCAGGATCGCGCAATGCCCCCTCCCTGTAAAGAGGCACGTAACCCGCGCTGCAGGTGATCCCCTCAGCGTTCAACGCCTTGATGAATTCCTCGCGCGCAAGCCCGTTGAAATGGCGCGCATCGTAGCGAAAGATGTAAAGGTGATACGCATGCCGCGTCACCCGCTCGTCAACCTTCAGCGGCCTGATCCCCTCGATCTGCGACAGTTTCTCGGTGAGAGGTTTCGCGTTCGCCGTTCGCCGATCCGCCTGTTCGGGGACCCGCTTCAACTGGTTCAGAAGCAGAGCCGCCTGGAACTGAGTGATGCGGTAGTTCCATCCCAGGATGGGGTGCTCATACCATTTGCCCTCGGGCGCTCTTCCCACATTGTGCAGCGACCAGCACCTGGCCCAGATGTCCTCATCATCGGTTACACAGCAGCCGCCCTCCCCCGAGTTCAGGTTCTTCGAGGACTGGAAAGAAAAGGTGCCCACATCCCCGATCGCCCCCACGCGCCGCCCCTTCCATTCAGCGGCATGGGCTTGCGCGCAGTCCTCGACAACCTTCAGGCCGCGCTTCTTCGCAACCGCCGTCACGCCGTCCATGTCGGCAGGGCACCCCGCGATGTGAACGGGAATGATCGCGCGCGTCCGGTCGGTGATCGCGGCCTCGATCTTGCCCGGGTCAATGTTGTAAGTGTCGGGGTCAATGTCAACGAAAACGGGCACGGCGTTCACCATCAGGCAGGCGCTCGCGGTGGCGATGAACGTGTAGGGCGGCGTGATTACCTCGTCCCCCGCCTGCAATCCGATCGCGCGCAGGGCGATCTCCAGCGCGGCCGTGCCGTTGACGGAGCAGACCGCGTATTTCGCATGTTGGAACGCCGCAAAGGCCTCTTCGAACTCCTTCGCCGCCCCGCCGCCTATGCCCCATCTCGAAGTGCGCAGCGTATCGGCCACGGCCTGCACATCGGACTCATCCCAGACCGGCCATTTCGGGAAAGGTTCCTTTCTCACCGGCTCTCCGCCGTTGATCGCAAGCCTGCTGTCTTTCAGCGTCATCTCGTCCTCCTAACCGATGCCGAACAGCGCCGCTGCATTGTCCCACAGCATGAGCCGCCGCTGTTCCTCGCTTATCTCCGCGTCCATCGCCATCCCCAGGGTCAGCGCGGGGTCTATCAACGTCAGGTCGGTGCCGAACAACAGCCGCGAATTGTCAACCCTCCGGAACGCTTCCTCGATCTTGTCCCGCGCAGGGAAACTGGAGCAGAATTCGAGGTAAATGTTCGGCGTCCTGGCGGCAATCTCCATTCCCTCGCGCCCCCCTCCGTGCGCGATGATGACGGCCAGCCCCTCTGTGTCGGCGCACGCCTTGCACAACGCACGAAGATCGCCGCTCGGATGAATCAGCACCGGCTTGCCTCGCCTCGCCACCTCCCGCAGCAGTGAGCGCATGCCATCCGACACGCCCGATTGCCTGGAGTAGGCCATGTGAATCTTCGCTCCCACGAACTGCGGGTTCCGGTAATACCTGTCCAATTCCTGGCAGGATGATTCAACGTCATTGGGATTCAGGACGACGTATCCGTGCAGGCGGCGCTCGCCCCGGATTTGGTTTTCGAGTTCCCGATTCCCCTCCCGCATGTCGTGCACTATCGCGAGCGCGGACGAGAAGATGCAGCGCTCGATTCCGCAGCGATCCATCAACGCCAGGGCATCCCGCGCGCCTGCCGCCGCGCTCGGAAAAGGCCAGCGCCCCAGGTGCCCGTGAACGTCAATAATCTTCATCGCCTCTATCCAGCGCCTCGGTCCAGCAGCCGGGCGAGGTTATTGCCCAGGACCATCTCCTTCTCGGCGGCAGTCAGCCCTGCCTTCTCGACGGCCATCAGGGCGCTGCCCGGGTAGCAGACCGGCGCGCACGAGCCGAAGACCATCCTTTCGATGCCTGCCTCGGAAGCAAGCAAGCGGAAGGCATCCGGGGCAGCAAGCCTGTGCGTCTCGATGTAGATGTGAGAACTGACTTTGGCTGCGGCGATGGCCTCGGCAAGAGTGTCGTAGGAAATCCCCAGCAGGATGATATTCAGCCTGAAACCATCCACCGCGCGCACGACCTTGGTCGCAGTGCCGATGGCGGAGCAGTTTATCAGGAGCGGCAGGCCCGCCGCCTCCAATTCGGGCAGCAGTTGCAGGAAGGGCAGAAAGTCGAGCGGCCACCCCTGTTGCTCGGGGAACACGCGGAACGCCCGAAAGCCCTGCCGCGCGCGAAGCCCTATTTCTTCAGCGCACCCCAGGTGGCGCCGAGGATCAACAGTGGCAACCGGCATGATCTGCGGGTGCTCGCGAGCAGCCTGCCATGTTTCATCATTGCCCAGCGCAAAGTCATAATGCACGCCCTTCAGCGAGACCGACAGGGCGCGCCCGATGGAATGCTTGCGCATCAGCGCCACCAGCGTCGCGAGCGAGAGGTCGGCAGATTGATACGGCACAGACCCGAAAACCGTGTGCGCGTCAAGGATTTCCATTATCAGCGACCCCGCCCCGCTGGCCTCTCAACAGCGATAGAAATCTGCAACCTTCGCGACTGCTTCCCCGATGTCGTCGGCATCCTTGTCGGTGAACTTCTCATTGCACGGCAGGATGATGACGCGGCGCAGGATCTCCTCGGCAGCAGGGCAGTCTCCCTCCCGATACTCCAATGCCTTGCCATATGCAGGGCAATCGAACGGGTGGTGCGAGCGGCCGAAGGTCTTCTTTTCCCTCAGCAGGGGCGACAGGTATATCGCCCGGCCGATGTATCCCGCGCCGGCGGGGATGCCCTCAGCGCCGAGCGCGCTCGCGAACTCGGCGGGCGAGGCCGAAAACGCCCCCTCTTGCAATGTGATCGCGTAAAGCCAGTACGAATGCTTGCAGCCCTCTCTCACGAGGGGCCGCTCGACGCCCGGTATCCCATGCAAGCGCTTGCTTATCCGCTCGGCAGCCCGCCGCCTGTTCTCGACCACGTCGCGCACCCTGCCCAACTGCGCGCAGGCCACAGCGCCCGTCAGTTCGTTCATCCGGTAGTTCAGCCCCAGGAAAAGATAGTCGCGCACCGCGCCCGTCCTCGGCCAGCCCTTGTCGGAGAAAAGCCGGGCCCTCTCCGCCAGTTCGTCATCGTTCGTTATCGTGATCCCGCCGTCGCCGGTAGTCATGTGCTTGGATTGCTGCATGCTGAAGCAGCCGATGTCCCCGATCGTGCCCACCAGCCGCCCCTTGTCCTCAGCAAGGTAGGACTGGCAGCAGTCCTCGATGATCTTCAGTCCGCGCTCTTTCGCGATCTGGAGCAGCGGGTCCATGTCCGTCGGGTTCCCGAAAAGGTGGACCGGCAGAATCGCGCGCGTTCTGTCCGAAAGGCGCTCGCGGACGCTTTTCGGATCCAGAGTGTATGTTTTCGGGTCCAGGTCGGCGAAGATCGGTATCGCGTTCTGCATCAGGATCGGCGCTATGCTGCCGATGTCCGTGATGGGGGAGGTGATGATCTCGTCGCCCGGGTCGGGATTGACAGCCGCGATCGCAATGTGAATCGCCGCCGTCCCCGAGGTCGAGGCCATCGCGTGGCGCACCCCGTGCATCGCCGCAAAATCGCGCTCCAACCGCTCGACGAATGTTCCGCCATGCCGGAAGACCTTGCCCGACTCGATTACCTGCTTCAGGTTCTCCAATTCCTGTTCGCCGAAGAACCTGCCGGATATGTCGCCCACGCTGGGCATCGGGCCGGTGCGCACCGGCGTCCCGCCGTCTTTCCCCAACTTCGCTGTCGCCACTCGCCGCCTCCTGACACGTCATGTATTCGCCGACATGACACGCTCCCCTGCTCCCGTGCTTGACGACCGCTGCGGGGTGTCGTAAGATGAGTCCAGCGAAAATCTGGAGGAGATGATGGCAGACCTTCCGGCCGCGACCGAGGCCAATTTCGACGACGAGGTGATCAAGGCCCAGTTGCCGGTGCTCCTGGACTTCTGGGCTCCCTGGTGCGCCCCTTGCCTGGCGCTCGGGCCTTCCGTCGAGAAGATCGCAGACGAATACGCGGCGAAACTCAAGGTGATGAAGGTGAACGTTGATGAAAACCCCGGGCTCGCCGGGCGCTTCAACATACTCTCGATCCCGACCCTGCTCCTGTTCCGCGACGGGCAGGAAAAGGATCGCATCGTTGGCCTGGTCCCGGAGGCGGAAATCAGGAAGCGCGTTGATGCGCAGCAGCCCTGACCCGGCCCGGTGCCAGGGTTACGTTTGCGATTTGCCGAATAGCGTGAGGGCCTGCGCCGCGAGGCTGGAAAGCCGCAGCCCTGCCGAAACTCGCCGCCTGGGGCGGCGCATCGGCAGGTGCGCTGAGCCGGGAGATGTCATCTGCCTTCAGGGGCCGCTGGGAGTGGGAAAGACGGTTCTTGTCCAGGGTCTCGCCGCCGGCCTCGGCGCAGACCAGCGCGCCACGAGCCCAAGTTTCGTGATCGTGCACGAGTATCGCGGCGCTGCGCCGCTCTACCACGTTGACCTTTATCGAATCGAGCCTGACCAGGTGGGCGATCTTGCGCTTGAGCAATATCTGCGCGGCGACGCGGTTGCGGTGGTCGAGTGGGCCGAGCGCCTGCCCGCCCAGTTTCAATCCGACTGCCTGAAGGCAGAAATATCCTGGGGGCAGGGCGCGAGTGAGAGAGTGATATGTCTGAGCGCAACGGGCGAGCGGAGCGCCCGCCTGCTGCAGCGTGCCTTCCCCCCGGCTGGCGCAGTGAGGGAGAGTTGACGATCCTGGCAATAGAAGGATCAACCGGCGCGTCTCAAGTTGCGGTCGTGCGGGGCAACTCGGTTGCGGCGCGCGTGGACCTGGACGGCGAGGCGGTTCTTTGCAAGCGCCTTGCACAAGCCGTTCGGGAAGCCGCCCTGTCGGCGGGGCTTCGACTTGGCGACCTCGATGCGATCGCGGTTGGGCGCGGGCCTGGATCATATACCGGCCTGCGCATCGCGATGGCAACAGCCAAGGGCCTGGCAATGGGCCTCGGCCTGCCCCTGAAGGCGGTCTCGAGTTTGGAAGCCTGCGCAGCAGATGTGCAGGCAGCCGGCATCGTCTGCGCCGTGCTGCCGTCATACGGCGATACGCTTTTCGCCGCCGCCTTCCGCCGCGCGGGCGATGAGACAAAGGCAGTCATAAACGAAGCAGCGTTCAGCCCGCAGGAACTCGCCGAGCGACTTGCGGAGTTGCAGGAACCGATCGTGCTCACGGGGATTGCCCGCGATCCGGCTCTTGGTGCTCTGACAGCAAACCTCGGCGACAGGGTGCAACTGCTCGTGCCGCGTCCGCCGACGGCGGAAGCAGTTGCGCGGCTTGCTGCGCTGAGGCTGCAGCGCGACGGGCCGGATGATGTGCTGACCATTTCGCCGGTCTATCTGCGCCCGTCCTATGCGGAGGCTCGCAGCGGGCGCTCCACGGCAGGCAGTGCAAACTCTTGAAACGATCGTCATCATTGCCCCCATGAGGCGCGAGGATATTCCCGATGTCGTCGCGATCGAAGGAATGTGCTTCGCAAGCCGCTGGCACCCGGGGGCCTATGAAACTGAGTTGACGAACCCGAAGTCCTATTACTACGTCGCCGCCGCGCACTCACGCGTGGTCGGCTTCTCAGGCATGTGGACATCGGACGAGGAGGCGCACGTTACCACCTGCGCCACGCACCCGGAGATGCGCCGCCGAGGCATCGGGCAGCGCCTGCTGCGCGCGCTGCTGTACAAGGCGCACGAACTGCGCGTTGACCGCGTGACCCTCGAGGTCCGCGCGGGCAACGAGCCCGCCATTTCGCTTTACGCGAAACAGGGCTTCGCCCGCGTCGCCTATATCCCCAGATACTACTCGGACACCGGCGAAGACGGCGTAATCATGTGGCTCAAGCCTGTGATCCTGCCCGATGACGCGCAGCGGGAGCGCCTGGTTGCGCTCAAATCGGTTCACGATACAATGCTTGCGGAGTCCCATCTGAAACAAGCAGCGGTCGCCCACCGCATCATTCCCAAGCCGCCGACTGTCGCCGCCGATTGCGGCCTGGCGATCACTTTCGAGCGCCGCTGCGAGGCGGCCGTGATGGGCGTCTTGCGCGATCGCGGACTGAGGGCATCAATCGTCGCCGCGGTTGACCTGTGATAAGAACGTCTATCAGAACCTTGGCTTTCTGTCACCGTGCTATAGCCCGGTTGGCGTCCCGTCATTCTGAGCCCTTCGCCCTCTGTCATTCTGAGCGAAGCGAAGAATCTCACTTTTCGGCTCAGGGTAAACTCCGCGAAGAATCTCATCCGAAGCGCACTCCCTCTCGTCATCCTGAGCGCCGCGAAGCCTGCCCGGCCAGGGAATCTCTTTGTTGTGAGACCCTTGCTACTCTGCGAAGCAGCGCTTCGCTGCGTAGCACGAGTCGCTTACGCTCAGGGTGACGGAGAGCCCGCGTTTTGTTGCACGCTCTAAGGAGATGCTGATGGAAGAAATACTTGACGCTCGCGGGCTCGAATGCCCGCTTCCCGTGGTGCGAACGAAGGAAGCGCTTGCTCGCATGACGGGCGGGTCGCTCGTGGTCTTGGTTGACAGCGCAATCTCTCGCGACAATGTGAAGAGGGCGGCGGAGAAGTGGGGCCACGCGGTTACCATCGGCGAGCATGAGGGCGCCGTTGCCTTGCGCGTCGAGAAGAAAACATCCGCCGAGCAAGCCCGCAAGGAACGATTGACCGTGGTCTTCATCGCCAGCGACCAGGTCGGCCGGGGAGAGGAAGCGCTTGGTCGCCTGCTCATGGAATCGTTCCTGTTCGCGCTCACTCAGACATCGTCGCCGCCCGACAGGATCATCTTCATGAACCGCGGCGTCCACCTGGCAGTCAGCGGGTCCGAGGTGCTCGACAGCCTGAAAGCCCTGGCAGCCGCAGGCTGCGACATACTCGTCTGCGGCACTTGCCTCGACTACTTCGGCCTCAAGGAGCAGGTCGCGGCGGGCAGGGTTTCCAACATGTACGAGATCGTGGAGACGCTCACCGAGGCGGATAGAATCGTCGCCCCATGAACAGCGAGAAGCGCAGGATCGTATATCTCAACAACGCAGCGACCTCCTTCCCCAAGCCGCCGGGGGTGGTGCGGGCTGTCCGGCAGGCGATGCTTCTTGCGTCGAGCAGCCCGGGGCGGTCCGGCTACGGCGAATCGGTGTCAGAAAGGCAGATCTTCGAGACCAGGCAGGCGCTTGCAAGCCTGCTCGGGGTCCCTGACCCCGCGCACCTGATATTCACAAAGAATGCCACTGAGGCTCTCAACCTGGTGCTCAGGGGCGTCCTTCGCTCCGGCGACCACGTGATTACGACCTCGATGGAACACAACTCAGTCGCGCGGCCGCTGACATTCCTGCGCGGGCGCGGCATTTCTTTCACGCGCGTCGCGTGCGCGCCCGATGGGCGATTGGACCCCTCCGATGTCGAAAAAGCAATCCAGCCCAACACGCGCCTGATCGCCGCAGTGCACGCATCGAATGTCTGCGGCACAATCCTGCCGGTGCACGATCTGGCGCGAATTGCCCGCGAGCGCGGCCTTCTGCTGCTCGTTGATGCCGCCCAGACTGCGGGCGCGATCACCATGAACCTGGGCGAACTGGGCGCGGATTTTGTTGCCTTCTCCGGCCACAAGGGCCTGTTGGGGCCGCAGGGCACGGGCGGCCTCTATCTCCGCGACCCCTCCCTGGTCGAGCCGCTTTGCTTCGGCGGCACGGGCAGCCGCTCCGACTCGTCCTCCCAGCCCGATTTCGCGCCCGACAAGTTCGAGAGCGGCACCCCCAACATGCCGGGCCTGGCGGGGCTGGGCGCGGCGGCGCGCTTCCTGGCGAAAAGGGGGATCGCGCGCATCTGCAAGCGCGAGCGCGCGCTTACCCGCGTCATGCTGGAAGGCTTGGTGCAAATGCCCAGCGTAACTGTTTACGGGCCCCGCGATGCCTCTCTCCAGGTCGGCGTCGTATCATTGAACATCGGCGACCTGGATCCGGGCCGGGTCGCCATGAGGCTGGAAGACGATTTCGGCATCCTCACCCGCAGCGGGCTGCACTGCGCCCCCTGGGCGCACGAGACCATCGGCACATTGAACCGCGGCACGCTTCGCCTCAGCGTGGGCTGGGCCGCCACAGCGGCCGACATCGCGCACGCGCTGCAGGCCCTGCGCTCAATCGGCAACTGCTAACTGGGCGCGGGCCGCACATTCGCGGCTTCAGGAGAAGCCGCGCCGGTAAACCAATCATTGCGCGCCGCCGGTCGCAGGTGTATAATCGCAGCCGGGCATTGACATAGATGAGCGATCCCAGCGCGCGAACCGGGCGAGCGCAGGCATTCCGGCACATACTCGTTCCCGTGTCAGGCGAGCCGGACGACGAGCCGCTGGTGCGGGCTGCGTCGAGGCTTGCCCAGGTTCATAAGGCCAGGCTCTCGGTCGTTTACGTGGTCGAGGTTCCCATGGAATTGGCGGAGGACGCAGAAGATGTTCCCGGAGCCCGGAAAGCAGACGAAGTTGTCAATCAGATGAAGAAGGTGGCTGGCATTGACCTCGATCCGGTTGTTCTGCAGGCCAGGGAGCCCGGCCAGGCGATCGTCGAGCAGGCGATTGACTCAGCAGCGGACCTCATCTTCATGGGCGTCCACGTGCGCGAAAGGATGGGAGTGCTCACCCTTGGAAAAACAGCAACGTATGTCCTGCGCCATGCCCCCTGCACGGTCTGGGTTTGCCGCTGGGTTGCGCCGGGGGCGGGCGAGAAGGGTTAGTTCGCATCCCAAAATACACACCCAAGCAGCATGTCATTCTGAGCGAAGCATGACAGACAACCCTTTTGGGGATAGGCTGTTAGTCTGGAGGAAATCATGAGAATCGTGATCCTGGGATGTGGGCGGGTCGGCTCCGCCCTGGCCTACTTCATGGACCGGGAGGGGCACGAGGTGGTGATCATTGACCGCGAGAGTTCTGCCTTTCGCAGGATTCCACCCGGTTTCAAGGGGCAAACCATTCGCGGGCTGGGCATTGACGAGGCGATCCTGCATTCCGCCGGCATCGAGCGCGCGGACTGCTTTGCCGCCGTTACCAACGGCGACAACACGAACATCATGGCGGCCCAGATGGTCAAGGTGCGCTTCAAGGTGCCCAAGGTCGTGGCCAGGGTTTACGACCCGATCCGCGCGGGCGCTTACCGCGAATTGGGCATTGATACCATTTGCACCACGGTCATCGGGGCGGGACTCATCCAGGACTTCTTGCTGGGAAGACCCTGGAGGCCAATCGAAGAATACACGGAATTGGCAGCACTCTTCGAGCAGCAGTGAACGGGAGGAGACGATGTATGTCATCGTAGCCGGAGGCGGCAGGGTTGGTTACTACCTGACCAAGGCGCTGGTCAAGGAGGGGCACGAGGTCCTGCTGCTGGAGAAGAACAGCGCCAGGGCGGAGCAACTCGCGGAGGACCTGGGCGACCTGGTGCACCAGGGCGACGCCTGCGAAGTGCGCACCATGCGCGAAGCGGGCATGACGCGTGCAGATGTGGTGGTCGCGGTAACAGGGGATGATGAGGACAACCTGATCATCTGCCAGATGGCCCAGCGCCACTTTCACGTCGCCAGGGCCGTCGGGCGGGTCAACAACCCGCAGAACGAACAGACTTTCCGCGCGCTGGGCGTGCAGGAGGTCGTCAGCGCCACCTCCGTGATCTATAACCTGATCGCCCAGGAAGTCGAATCCGGCGAGGTCGTGCCGGTAACCGCGATTGCCGGCGGGCGCGTGGAGGTCGTCCAGGCGGAGGTGGGGCCGGATTCCCCCGCGGCCAACAAACTGGTCAAGGATGTTCCGCTGCCGGGCGAATGCCTGCTGGCAGCGATAGTGCGCGGCGAGCACATCCTGCAGCCGAGCATGACAACCGAAATCCTTCCCGGCGACGTTCTGGTCGCCCTGTCCAATTCCGAGGACGAGCACGTCCTGCGCCAGGCGCTGTCCACCCCGAAACGAAAGTAGGCCGAGGAGCATGAGACGTGAGTGCCCGCATGGCCATAGACCGCGAGAAAGTCGCCCGATTCTGCCGCAAGCATTACATCCGCAAGCTGGCTTTCTTCGGCTCGGTGTTGCGCGATGATTTCGGGCATGACAGTGACGTTGACGTGCTGGTCGAGTTTGAGCCGGGGCACGTGCCGGGATTGGCATTCATCTCCATGGAAACGGAACTTTCCGAAATCCTGGGGCGCAAGGTGGACTTGAATACGGCAGGCTTCTTGAGTCCCTATTTCCGGGAGGCCGTGCTGCAGGAGGCTGAGGTACAGTATGCCGCGTCATAACGCTGCCGTCCGCCTTCGCCACATGCTCGACCACGCGCGCGAAGCGCTGGTGATGGCGCAGGGCCGCACTCGGGCGGACCTGGATTCCAACCGAATGCTGAATCTCTCCCTGACCCGGCTGCTGGAAATCCTCGGCGAGGCGGCCAACAAGGTTCCAAGCGATGAGCGGGCCAAGTATCCCCAAATCCCTTGGCCGGAACTTGTGGGCCTGCGCAACCGGCTAATTCATGGTTACGATCAGGTGGACCTAGACATTCTCTGGCAGATCGTCACCCAAGACTTGCCGCCGCTCGTCGCCGAACTCGACAAGATCGTCGCCTGCGCAGGGACCTAGCAGCCCGTGCGCTGAAAAGGGGGTGCGCGATAAGAAGGGATCGCGCCCTACAGCGGAATCCCGAACGCTTTGGCTATGAACACTGCCATCTGGCCGCGGGTTACGCTTTCGCCGGGGCAGTAGAGCCTGGGCGGGCCGAGCGCGCAGCCGCTGGCAACAGCCGTCCCTCCCCATGACGCAGGGTGGGCCAGGCGTTCTATCCACCCGTAGAACTGGTGGCTGACGGGAACGTCTGCGAATGTCGGGATAGTGCTGCCGAGCCATGCCTTGCCGGTGGCGATGCACAGGAACTTCGCCATTTGCGCGCGGGTCACGCTCTCGGAGGGGCAATAGTATCTGCTGCCGCCTGCGGAACGGCAGCCGCTTGTCGGCGGCGCGCCGCCCCAGGATTCCGGGTCTGCGAGGCGCTCGATGTAGCCATAGGCCCAGTGCGACTTGGACACGTCGGCAAACGTCGGGGTCGCTCGATCAAGCCATGTCTGCCCCGCCGCGATGCAGATGAACTTCGCCATCTGCGCGCGCGTTACAGCAGAGGCGGGGCAGTAAAGCGGGGGGTTCGCCCAGCAGCCGCCCGCGATCCGCTCGCCCGCCAGGGCCTCGACATAAGGCCACTGGCTGCTCGCGCAGCCAACGTCGTCGAAACTCGGGATGCGAATCGCCGCTGTTACCTCGCCCGACTCGTTTCCGCACGCATCGCGGCACTGAAAGCCAACGCTCTTCTCGCCGCGCCCTGCCGACAGCATCCAGGCTTTCGAGGTCGCATACGGCTCCCACGCAGACCAGGCATCGGTCTCATTGCGCAATCTCATTTCAGCGGCCCCGCTCGCCGCGAGCGTCAAGGTTACGGCGGCCGAATCGGTGCAAGCAGCATCCCCGTTGATGCTGATCGCCATCCCCTCGGGCGCGGTCGTATCAAGCAGTATCTGGTCGCAAGTTTCGGCTGACTCGTTCAGGCTCACATCGCGGCCCTGCACGCAGACCGTCTTCGTCCCGTCGCCCGGACTGAGAGCCCATTCCCTGGTCGGCGCGCAAGGCTCCCACGCGCTCCAATCGCCGGACTCATTGCGGAATCGCATCTCGATCCAATCGCCGCAGGTAACCGAGAGAGTAACTGCTGACGATTTCGTGCACCCTGCTCCTGTGTTGATCGCAAGCGTTGGCGGAAGAGCGCCGCGATCGCGGACGAAAATGTCAGCATATCCGTTCGTATCGTTCGGCACCAGGTTGCCAGCCCACGAACGGAACGCGACGCAGCGGCCGTCGCCGCTGATGGAAGGCCAGTCAGACCAGCCGTTTCCCTGCTCCCCCCCGCTGTTGACGCTCACCCGCTCGGTTATGCCGGTGATCAGATCGCGGACGAAAACGTCCTGGGTCCCGTTCGTGTCGCCTGCCGCCAGGTTAGTCGCCGCCGATGCGAAGGCGACCCATCTGCCGTCTGCGCTGATCGAAGGCCAACTTGAATTGGCGTTGCCGATCTGCCCCGCGCTGTTCACGCTGGCGCACTCGGTCGCGCCCGTGTCGCGGTCGTGCACGAAAACGTCAATGTGGCCCGCGTCGCCGGGCACTAGATTGCCAGCGTAGGACACGAAGGCCACAAACCGGCCGCTGCCGCTGATGCAGGGCTGCTGCGAAACGTCATTCGCCTGTCCACCCGAACTCGAAACGCTCACTCGCTCGGTAATGCCGGATGACCGGTCGTGAACGAACACGTCCTCCTTCGCGTTCGTGTCGCCCAGCACCAGGTTGGGTGCGCGCGATGAGAACGCGACGAACCGGCCATCGGCGCTGATTGAAGGAAACCATGAATCATCATTCCCCTGGGCTCCCGAACTGCTGACGCTGACTCGCTCGGTTCTCTGGCCGACGCGGTCGCGAACGAAAACATCGTATTTCCCGTTCGTATCGCCCGGCGCGAGGTTGCTGGCGAAAGACGAGAATGCCACGAACTGGCCGGTCGCGCTGATCGAAATGGTGGGCACGGGGAACCATCCCGATTGCGCATTTCCCTGCTGGCCCGCATCGTTGACGCTCACGCGCTCGGTGGCGCCGGCGAGCCGGTCGTGAACGAAAACGTCGCCAGTCTCGTTCGTGTCCCCTGAAACCAGGTTGTCCGCCCACGAGCAAAACGCCACGAACCTGCCGTCCTCGCTGACAGCGCACTCGTTCGAGTCCATCTTCCCCTGAACGCCCGAATCGCTCACGCTCACGAGGGCGGTGATGCCGCCGGGGCGCTCGCGAGCGAAAACGTCGGGCTGCCGGTTGCCGTCCTTCGATACCAGGTTGGTCGCATCGGAACAGAAAGCGACCCCGCGGCCGTCGGCGCTGATGGCCGGATAAACCGACTCGCCGTTCGCCTGCGCGCCGTCCGAGGCGACGTTCACGCGCTCGGTGCTAGAAGCCCAAGCGCTGCTCGAAACAGCGCCGAGCCCCAGCGCGGCCGCAAAAGCCAATGCCCATGCAAGGCGCGGGCGCACAAAGGCACGAATCGCGTGCGCGGTGTTCATGGCAGAATGCCCTCCACCCATCTTGCTGCAGCAGCAAGTTTTGTTCCAGCCAACGGGCGCGGGCTCTCCCTATCCCGCGATCACGCGGCTTCAGGAGAAGCCGCGCCCGACAGTCGGCGACCGCCGCGAAAGTCATCGCGCGTTGCGTTGGCGGCTATCTAACGGGCGTTCACTTCTCTCCCGGTCTGTGCTATAATAGGAGCGCTTTCGGGGCAGCCTTCTCCGGGCCGGGCAATCCGCCAGGCGGCGGATTGCCGAATCTGGCGGTAGCACAGGTTTATAACCTGTGCCGCCCGCGGCAAGGGGCCCTTCGACTTCGCTCAGGGCAGGCAAGCCCTTGCCCTACACGTCTGGCTTGCGCGTTTGCTCCAACAGAGTAATTGAATGCCTGAAAACCTTCGACCGACAAGAGACCTGGTTGCCGATTGGCGCCCCGGCGACGCCGAGAAACTCGCGCAACTGTGGAACGAGATGGGCCCTGCCTGGCCGGGGCAATTCGGCGGCAAGCGGGTAACGACCGAGGAGGCCGAGCGCGAGTTTCGCGAACGCGCAAAACTGGCAGCCTTCGTCGCGGAGGCCAACGGCAAGGTCGTCGCCTACTGCGACCTGCTCGAAGGCTGGGACAAGCCGCACAACTGTTACGTCGGCTTTCTCACCGCGCACCCCGACTACCACGGCAAGGGCTTCGGCAAGGCCGTGCTGCTGGCGTGCGTCGAAAAGGCGTATCAACTGGGCTATGCGCGCGTTGACCTCGGCACCTGGGCCGGAAACACGAAAGCAGTCCCGCTGTATAAGAAGGCAGGCTTCATGTGGGTGCCCGAGACGGAGCACTACCATGGGGTGCACATGGAGAACTTCACGCCCTTTGCCCGCCAGCACCCGATCGGGCGCGAGTTCTTTGCACACCACGACTGGTATGCCACGCTCAAGCGCGGCTACGACCTGAAGGAAGACCTCTTCAAGCGCGGCAAGGTCAAGATGTTCCCCTACGAATGGCGCGCGCCCGATGGGCGCTTCCTCAAAATGACCTTCGACCCGCAGTCATGGGGGCTGCTTGCGATCGAGACTAACGAGTTTCGCGCCGCGTGCTTCCTGCCCGATGAGAAACTCGTCTGCGGCCTGCCGCACGCCGTCCGCTGGGAGATTGTCAACCGGACAGGCAAGCCATTGCACGCCCGCCTGCGCGCCTCCGGCGAAAGGGGCATCGCCATCAACTGCGCGCGAACCTTGATCGTGAAAGACCGCGCGGCTCTCGACGCCCAGTTCGTCGTTGATCCGAAGATCCCTGAGAAGAAGAAGCCGCCGCGCGTGCCGATCATAACCACGCGCCTGCGCCTGGGTGCCCGCGAGATCGAATTCAAGGCCGGCTTCCAGGCGCAGCAGCCGCTCTCCGTGGGCATCGAATGGCCCACACCTTCGCTCGTTCCAGGGAGGCCCGAGAAGGTTTTCTTTCACGTGCGCTCGCGGCTGAGCGCGAAGGCCGATGCCCAGGTGCGACTCCAACCTCCGGCGGGAGTGTCAGTGGAACCTTCGTCCGCCAAAGTCTCCCTGCGCCCGAAGGGAGTGGCGCGGTTCCCCGTGGCCATCACCAGTTCGCGCCGGGGCAAGGTGCAGATCACGTGCACAACGCGCGCGCGCACAGCGGCCCGCACTGTCGCGCCCAAGCCGGACAAACCCGTGCTCCTCGCAGCCGGGCCGCTGGAATGCGGCGGCTTCGTTGACCGCCACCACGTTGCCCTGCAGAGCCCGGGCCTCGCGGTCTGGATCGGCCGCGAAGGCGGCTACGTGAATGTCTCTCGCAGGGCGAAAATCGAGCGAGATGGCGTCGGCATCTGGACTCCTTCCGTTGGCCCGCCGTTCCACTGGGATGAGTTCTTCAAGGAAAGATGCAAGGCGCGCATCGAGCGCTCTGCCGGCAAAGTAACTGCAGTTCTGGAAACAGAATCCAGCAGGCGGCCTGGCGTCTGGCTCATTCGCCGCATCACGCTCGGCAGCGACCCCGTCCTGCAAGTAGCGGACACGATTGAGAACAGGTCTTCCTCGGCGGAGGTGCTGTCCCGCAGTTTCGGCGGGCACGTCCGGGGCGAGGGGCGCCGAAGGTTAGTCGCTCCCGTTGAAGGCCAGATGGTCTCGGCCAGCGAGGGAGCGCGCGATCTGGGCAACCTGCGGCTGCGCGAGGAAGCGGAGCACTGGCCCGAGGGATGGGCCGCCTGGTGCTATGGCGGCGAATGGGCTGCGGGCTTTCTGTGGGGGAAGGTTGAGAGGGTAGAATGCGGCTCGTGGGGCTGCCGCAATCAGACATCGCTGGGCACTCTCGCTCCGGGCGAGGCGATGGCCTGCGAGCCGTTCTATGTTTACGTGGGCGAGGGTGATGCTGCCGCTGTTCGGCGCTGGTGGCGCTTGCTCTTTGCGCCCGAAACGAAGGTCGAGGACAAGCCCCGGAAAAGCGAGGCCGTCCGCCTTTCGGTCGAGCCGCACCCGCTCGTCATCGGCGCCAAGAGAGATGCCTGCTTGAAACTGTCCGCCGTGGGCAAGAAGGCGTTGAAAGGCGATGTCGCGCTTACGATGCCCGCCGGCTTCTCGCCGCGCCGGATCGAAGGGAAGGGCCGCGATTTCGGCGACGGCCGCGAGTTCGTCAAGCCTTTCACGCTGATCAGGCAAGCAAGCGCTAGGGAGGGAGTCTATCAAGCAGAATTGGCGCTTGACGACGGCGACCACATCTACCGCCGCCCGGTTCACGTCATCGCGCTCGGCTCAGCCAAGGGAACCGTGCGCGTCGCCAAGACGAAAGGCGGGCTATATCAGATTGCCAACGGCGCATTGGCGCTCACGGTTGCGCCCGGTTTCGGCGGCTGCGCGGTTGCGCTCGAACAAGATGGAGTCAACCACCTGCGAACCAGTTACCCGACCGCCGGGCCGATGGCCTGGTGGAACCCGTGGCACGGCGGCATCTGCCCGTCGCTTGAAGAGCCGCGCGAACGCCTGCACAAGCACAAGTGCCGCGCAGAAGTGTGCCAGCGCCCCGGCGTTTCGGGCGCGGTCTGGCGCGGCGTGCGCCTGACGTGGGATCGCAAGAAAGAAGACCTGGGCGGCTTTTTCCGTTACCAGATCGAATACCTTCTCGCGCCCGGCAGCCGCATAGCGGCCGTCGCGGTTCGCTGCCAGAACAGGGCCGTTCTGCCCACCCGATACCACGCAGGCATCGAGGTGTGGCCGAATACCGGCGGCAGCCACCTCGACGCCGTCCTGCACGGTGCATTAGACCCGCAGGCTTCGAGGAAGCGCACCGACATCGGAGGCGGCATTCACGGCGGTCCCTGGGTGACGGCCGAGAATCCAAAGACCGGCCGCGCGATGATCCTGATCGCAGGCGATGACAACCCCGTCTGCGGCGCTAGCGTGATCGGCCAGGACGGCTACCACCTGGAAGCGCAGGCCTCCCGCCGCCTGGAACCCGGCGAATCCGAGGAACGCATCTACTACATCGTCCTCGCTGATTCCGCGACCGAGGCCCGCGCCTACGCTCCCCTGTCCTCGGCCCGCGACCTCCTGTAGGGCCGGCGTGCCTGCCCTGAGCGCAGTCGAAGGGCCCACGCCCGCCCGCAAGACACGGCGGCCCTGTCGCCGACGCGCCACAGCCCGCCGGCTGGCGGGCGACGGCGCGGGCAGGGCCGCCCTACAGGGCGATCAGCGCGCGGATGGGGGAGAGGCCGGATGCGAGAAGGTACCAGCAATCGCCCGCTTCGCGGCAGTGATATATGGTGCCGTCAGAGGTTCCCGCGAAAACCACATACGGGTCAGCAGCGTCGTAGCACAGGGCGGTAAAACGGGGCGCGGGTTCAGGCAGCCCTTCTCTCACTCGCTCCCAGCGCGCGCCGTAGTCAACGCTGCGGAAGACCCCCCCGCCTTCGCGCGGGGCAGCCGCGGCTTCGGCGGGCTCGCGTCCACCGCTGCTCTCAGCGAATGCCGCAAGGAAAATCGTCTCGCCCTGCCCAGGCGCGATGCGGCGCACCGTCATCGCCGTGCAATGCGTAATCGTCAGCCCCCCGCTGCTCAAATGCCAGAACGCCTCCAGTCTGCCGCTCGCTCTGTTGGGCACGTCAACCGCCCGGCTCCTGTGGAACCCGGAGCCCGTTGCCGCATAGACGATCTCTTCCCTCTGGTAGTAACTCAACCCGACCGCAACCACCGGCGCAGGTACGCTGCCCGCCGCATTCCACGTCTCGCCGAAATCGCTGGTCAAGAGAATCGCGCCGCTCTCCAGCGCGGCGACAACAGCGTATGGCCGCTTTGCATCCACCCCCAGCGCCGCGACTGGGGCTGCCCCCGAATGCTGCGCCTTGATCAGCGCATCGCTCTGGCTCCAGGTCTCTCCCGAATCGCGGCTCACCAGGAGCGTCCCGTCATCCCGCCCGGCGTATATCACCGTGCCCGCTGCTGCCAGGCAGCACGTCCTGCGAGCAGGCGCTCCGGGCGCGCGCTCCCACAGGCTCGTAGGCGGGCCTGGCCTCTTGGGCGCGGCTTCGCCTGAAGCCGCGACTCCGCGGGGTCGGGAGACCCCGCGCCCGTGCTTGGCGCTTACCCAGATTCCGTCTTCGGCGGCTGCGAAAACCTGTCCGGCGGTCTCAAGCAGCGCGACCGGCCTTCCGCCGGGCCAATCTGTTCGCGCGGCGCGCGGCCCGCGCCCGCCCGCGTTCTCAACCAGGGTAATCCCTTCATCGGTGGCGGCGATCAGAAGCCCCGTTGCGAGAACTTCGCTGGTCTGCATGGTGTTGAGTATATTGGCATCGCGCCTGATTTGGCAAGCCCTATTGGTAGGACAGGATTTCATCCCGCCAGCTGGCGGGTTGGAAACCTGTCCTACCGTATTTCCCGCGGAAGGGCGCGGGCCGTGCCGCGTGGAATGCTATTGCGACAGGGACGATGGCAGAGGACGCTTACGACATAACGATCATCGGCGGCGGGCCGACCGGCTGCTTCGCGCTTTTCTACGCGGGCGTGCGCGAGATGAAGGCCAAGATCGTCGAGGCGATGTCAAACCTGGGCGGCCAGGTTACTGCGCTTTATCCTGAGAAATATATCTACGATGTGCCGGGTTTTCCCAAGGTGCTGGGCCGCGACCTGGTGCGCAGCATGGAACTGCAGGCCCTGCAGTGGGGGGCGACTGTGTGCCTGAACGAAAAGGTGCTCGACCTCAAGCAGCGGGATGACAAGTCGTGGCAAATCGCAACAGACAAGGCCGTGCACCCGTCGAAAACGGTGCTGATCTGCGCAGGGGTGGGGGCGTTCGCGCCGCGCCCGCTCGGCCTGCCCGAGATTGATGCCCTGGTGGGCAAGGGCGCTTATCCCAACATGCCCCCGCGCGATGTGGTCGCGGGCAAGAACGTGGTGATCATCGGCGGCGGCGACTCGGCCGTGGAATGGGCGCTGGAACTGTCCGAGGGGATCGCCGGCAGCGTGACCCTGGTGCACAGGCGAGACCGCTTC